>Ga0134094_1000136_pt1 | contig 100676 bp, 83 predicted proteins | sample 5_1taG_FD_94458 | JGI IMG/M metagenome (GOLD analysis project Ga0134094, IMG submission 94458) | Switchgrass degrading microbial communities from high solid loading bioreactors in New Hampshire, USA - 5_19_20_110_A1 metaG | ecosystem: Engineered > Bioreactor > Semi-continuous > Anaerobic >... | reverse complement strand
CGGCTTCCTCCAGACCCCACTGTTGCCAGTGGCGCCCTTGCCTGCTGGTTACCTTCCCGCTGGTTGGGCGGTAGGGTTTCTCTCAACCCATCGGCTCGGTAGACATGCCGGGCACACGAAAAAGCGCCCCGCAGGGCGCTTTTTGCTGTTCTTTGATTGCTTTCGCTGATCCGTCTAGTCTCTAAAACAGGTTCGACAGCCAGCTGAAGAGGTTGTACCTGGAGAAGAGGGCCACTGCCACCAGGGAAATGGTGGACATGATCTTGATCAAGATGTCCAGGGACGGTCCGACCGTGTCCTTGAGCGGGTCGCCCACGGTATCGCCGACTACTGCGGCGGCATGGGTTGGGCCGCCTTTGCTGTGACCCTTGATGCCGCCCGACTCGATCAGCTTCTTGCCGTTATCCCAGGCACCGCCGGCATTGCCGCAGTACAGGGCCAGCATGATAGCTGACATGATAGCACCGATCAGAACGCCACCGACGAAGTCGGCTCCAAACACGAACCCGCCCACGATCGGGAAGATAACCGCCATGTACGAAGGCAGCTTCATCTCCTGCAGTGCACCTTCAGAGGCAATACCGATGCAGGAGGTGACATCCGGTTCTTCGGAACCATCCAGGATTCCCGGTTTCTCCTTGAACTGACGGCGCACTTCATCGACCATCTGCCGAGCCGCTTTCGTCACAGACTCGATCAGCATGCCCGAGAACAGATAGGGCAATGCGGTACCGACCATGACACCGGCAAGGGTCATGGGGTTAATCACATCCAGGATTGGATTCACATCAGGGGGCGAGAAGGAGAAGATGTAGGCAATCATCAGGGATGTAGCCGCCAGAGCAGCAGACCCGATGGCAAAGCCTTTACCGATTGCTGCGGTGGTGTTACCTACTGAGTCAAGCTTGTCCGTAATTGCGCGAACATCATGGTCCAGCTTGCTCATCTCGGCGATGCCACCAGCATTGTCCGAGATGGGGCCGTAGGTATCGACGCTGACGGTGGTGGAAACGAAGGCCAGCATGCCCACAGCGGCCATGGCGATCCCGTACATTCCTGCAGCGCCATAGGCAGCGATAACTGTTGCACCGAGCACCAGGACCGGGGCCATGGTGGAGCGCATACCTACAGCCATACCCTGAGTAATGGTGAGAGCCGCTCCTTCCGTGCTGGCAGAAGCTATGCTGCGGGTAGGCGCATAGTCATAGCTGGTATAGTACTCAGCGATAAGACCGATTATGACACCCGCCACGATCCCCAAAACAGCTGATACCCAGGGTGATAGGAAGCCAAGCCTGAAGTCCAGACCGGTTAAATCCTGCCCTGTGAACATCAACCAGCAGCTTACGCCGGACAGGATAACCGTCAGCCCAGCAGACACCCAGGTGGACATGTTCAGTTCCCGATGAGGATCTTCTGAAAGGTCTTTTAGGAGGATATAAGCGATACCGATGACACAGGCGAGGACGCCAACTCCCGCAAGAACCACTGGGTACATGAACATCTTCTGAAGCATAGAAGTGGTCATGCCCGCGTTCCTTGCCTCGCTGGAAAGGAACAGGTGGAAAGAAAGGATTACTGCTGACGAAATGGCGCCCACAAAGCTTTCCAGCAGGTCCGAACCGAGTCCGGCAACGTCGCCCACGTTGTCTCCAACGTTATCTGCGATAGTCGCAGGGTTCCGGGGGTCGTCTTCAGGGATACCCGCTTCAACTTTGCCTACCAAGTCGGCGCCCATATCCGCTGCCTTGGTGTAGATGCCGCCACCAACACGGAAGAACATGGCGATGATGGAGCAGCCCAGGGCGTAACCGGAAATCGTCATGGTGAAGGGCGAAAACTCAATACCAAGCCAGTTCCGCACCAGGTACACATTCTCGATGGATAACTGCTTAAGTAAAAGACCAAAGACTACATAAACGATGACCAATCCCAGGAGGGCAAAGCCGCCAACACACAGCCCCATGACCGAACCACCCTGGAACGCAACTTTCAAGGTCCGGCCCAGCTTCTTGGTGGTCCTGGCAGTATTTGCTACTCGCACGTTGGCATATGTTGCGATTCGCATGCCCACCACGGCTGCAAGGGAACTCATGGTAGCGCCGATCAAGAAAGCTGCGGCCACATACCATCCTACAAGCACACCCATGAACACGGCAACAGCAAGAACTATTAAGGTGATGACGCGAAACTCGTAGTTGAGGAACGTGATGGCTCCCGTGCGGATGCGTCCTGCGATTTCTTTCATCACACGAGTGCCTTCATCGAGCCTCCTTACAGTAAAAAAGTTTAGGCTCGCATAGGCTAACGCGAGGACGGCTGCAAAAAAGACCAACACAAGCCAATTCATGTTGCAACACTTCCTTCCTGAGTATTACGAACGTTTGTGAAGCTCTGGTGCTGAGCGAGCCGTGGGTGTGCACATAGGCCCTCATTGTATATATTAGCACTTACTACACGAAAGTTAAACACCCAAAGCGAGAAAGAGATGGGTTTGTCTGCGAGCCCTTTCAGGCGCAAAGAAATACCGCCAATGCGCATAGTGATACGCACCGCGGTCATGTCGCTAGCACTTGAGGCATTCTCTGCTTCCAGAGACGCGATATCGTTGGAGGCGACGACGCAGAGCACTATTCAGTTTTCATTTCGCTGCTCCACAGCGGCAGTCCCCATCGCCTACTCCATATATTCCTGGAGCGGCTTCCTCCCTGCGCCCCACCGCACACTTCTCGCTATGCTTTCACCAGCTGAAGATTGTGCGCCGCGTTGAAGCGATCGAGGATGCGCTTGGCTTTGTTAACTGAGGTAGTCAGGGGATGGGTTGCTAGGGCCAGGAGCGCAGTATGGTAATTCCTGGTTACGGCAGCTTCCACTGTAAGTTCTTCATAGGCCTTGACATGCTGGATCAAGCCCCTGATCTGTGCTTCCAACCGGCCCACAGACAAGGGCTTGGCCCCCTGGGCATCGACTACCGAGGTCACTTCCACCACCGCATCGGGAGGCAGATCTGTGAGCGCCCCGTTGTTCCGCACGTTAACAATATGCCTGCGGCCGCTGTTGAGATGGATGTCCCGGATCAAGGAAACCGCGGCGCTGGAGTAGTGCGCTCCGCCCCTTTTCTCCAGTTCCTTCGGCTTACTGCTGAGCTGAGGGTCTTTGTACTGGTCCAGAAGCTGAGCTTCCAGCTCCTTGACCACCTCTGCCCTGGTTTTGGGCTGTTCCTTGAGATGGGCGAGCATTTCATCCTGCAGGTAGAAGTAGTTCAGATAGCTGTTTGGCCACATACCAAGCGCCCTACTAAAGTCGGGATCGAATGCGAGGCCGGGGATATTGGCCGGTTTTTCCGCCTGCTTCTTCAGAAGCTCGGCAGTACAGTCTTCACCGGAGACATAGATCCTGCGTACCCAGGAAAGGTGGTTCAGCCCCACGTAGTCCAGCTCTATTTCCTGTGGAGAAACTCCGCACTCTTTGGCAACCGCTGATTTGAGTCCGAAGGGGATGTTGCAGAGGCCAATGGCCTTCACCCCGCCGTGTTTGAGAACAGCTTCCGTGATCATCCCCGCCGGGTTGGTGAAGTTGATCAGAAAAGCCTGCGGCGCATAGGTGCGGATGTCGGCGCATATGTCAAGGAGAACGGGGATGGTGCGCATGGCCTTGGCGAAGCCGACCGGCCCGGTGGTCTCCTGGCCAATGATACGCTCCTCCAGGCAGATCCTGGTATCCAGAGCCCGGGCTTCCTGCCCGCCCACCCGGATTTGGGTGATCACGAAGTCTGCCCCAGCAACGGCCTCCACCCGGTCAAGGGTCTGTCTAACCTGAAACGGGCTTCCCTGGGCCCGCACCATGCGTTCAACCAGCCCGCCAACGATCTGCAGGCGTTCGCTGTTGATATCATGCAGGTAGAGTTCCTGCAGTCCAAGCACTTGCGATTCCAGGATCAAACCTTCCGCCAGTTCCGGGGTGTAAGTGCTGCCCGCACCGATAACGGCAATCTTCACGGTATCACTCCTCGGGAAGATACTCCTTAATGGACTCTTCAACCCGTCGGGCAAACTCTTCGCTCACCTTGAGACCGCCCTGGGCAGCTGCAGCTAAAATGGCGCCGACTACAGGCTCCACCTGAAGGAGCTGAACAGCGGTTCTAAAGTCGCTGTCCAAAAGCCGCTGCGCAAAGGCGTTATACATGAGCGGGTACTTGGCCTTCTGAAAGACACTGCCCATAGCGACAACTTCGACCTGTTCCTCCGGCTCAAAGAGGCGCCGGATCGCCGCAAGAGCCGAAACGGCCAGCTCTTCGCCGACCTCAAAGAGGATTTCCCAGGCAACGGCATCGCCCTGCGCCGCTGCCTCAACCACAAGCGGCGCCAACTGCGCCGGCTTGAGTTCTCTGCCCTCGTAGAGCCAGTCCACCAAATCCAAGAGGTCACTGACCTTGAAATGCTCGCAGAGCATCTGGTGCAGCATGGTGGGTTCGCCGCGCCCTTCTGCCGCCCGCTGACTGCGGGCCAGGGCTTGGGCTCCGATGTAGCTGCCACCAGCCTGATCCCCAAAGAGGGGGCCCATGCCGCCCACCTGCACTTTTGTGCCCTGGGCGTTCATACCCACTACGTTGGTTCCGGTGCCGCAGATCACGGCCACGCCCACTCCCGTCCTGGTTCCGGCCCACAGCCCCAAGAGGGCGTCATTTTCATAACCCCAGCGTGCACCAGGCGGCACTATAGGTGCCAAGAGCTCTCGCACCAGTTCAAAATCCCGGGGCCGATCGGCACCGGCCATGCCGAAGTAAGCAGCGGTCACCCGCTCTGCACTCACCTCAGCCTGATTCAAGACCAGATCGATGCTTCTCTTTACCTCTCTTCGCGCGGCCTCCATCCCCGGCCCTTGGAAGTTCCCGCATCCTGCGGAAGCCAGGGCCAGTACCTGACCTTTTTCATCTGCTAACGCTGCCACGGTTGTGGAACCACCAGCATCTACTCCTAAAAACAGCATAGTCCCTACCTCCAGAGGAGAGAGTTCTAGTCTGACACGGTTTTTCCTCTGCTCCAGAAAAGAAAGAAAGTGGCGACATCATGGGATGGAGCTCATTCGGGCATATGATCACTTGTGCGGCAACACTGGACATTTATACATCGGGTCGCCAACTCCTTTTTCGGTGCGAAGGTCGTTCGTTCAAAGGGGACAGGAACTGGTGACAACTGATCCTTCACATGGTGATCTGCGGAAAACCTCAGCGCCCAGAGCCTTTTCTTTAGAAGGGACAAGATCGGACAAAAATGCCGTCTTGGCATGCATAAGTTTCAATTTGGGGGAATATCCTAGGATTCGTAAAGGTGTACAACCTATCTATCTGGGCTGACGCCATAAAGGGGGGGTGATGATCAAGCCCAAAGCTATCTTACGCCGAGCGTTGGCGCAGCCACGAAGTCCGATCCTAACACTGACGAAATTTGAGGAGGAAAAAAGGCGATGAAGAAGTTTGCAGGTTTGGCGTTGGCGTTGGTGCTGGTACTGGCATTGGCCGGTGCATCTTCCGCCGCGGACGGTAAGCTCGGGACAATTTCTGCTGATATTAACGTGTTGGCCACGATCGGACCGTATGCCAAGATCGACACCGTGAGCCCCGTTCAGTTCGGCGAGCTCCTTGGCAAAGTTGGAATCTACACGGCTAACGGACTCGAGGAACCAACCGGTACAGCGGAACAGTTCTACCACAGGGCAGCTCCGGTCTTTGGAGTCTCTCCAGATCTGTACGTTGGCAACAACGACGGCTATGGTTGGTTCGCGATTGAAACCAATTGCGATGTGATCGTCAGCATATCCTTCGCCAACGCGGGTTGGTTGACATCACCAACCGTGTTCGGAGTTGCCAAATTCGGGGAGCCATCCACCGTTCTGGCTTGGGCCTCGTCAAACCAAGACCTTGGAGGACGGCCGACTTCTTTCACCCACACCTACATGAAAGGTGTCCAGAAGTACGGCATTGACGGTGCCATTTACATCCGGTCGATCAGCGAGCAGGAAGCGAAGGCTTACAGCGGCACTCTCACAGTCACAGTATCCAAGTAGCAACCTGGGGATATCCCTAGGCAAGACGCCAAGGAAAGGGGCCGTTCCGAGCCCCTTTCTTCTCAAACCAACATGAGGAGGTTTACTATGAAAAGGACAGTTTTCCTTATGCTGTGCATGGTGTTGGCGTTCTCAAGCGGAGTTCTGGCCGCTGAGAAGAACCCCACAGAAACGCTTTCGGAAACGTTAGGTGCTTACGTGTCCGTTGGCCCCTATGCCAAGATTGAGCCGCAACGCGTTGTTGTCAAAAAAGACTGCTGGTGGTATGCATGGACTGAGGATGACCCAGGGATGGACTTCGGTTTCTATGATGGTAAAGCTGGCTATGGAAAGGCGGCTGACAGCAACTGCTTCATCCTCGAAACGAATACCGGAGTGACGGTAACGTTCAAAGGCGAATCCCTAACCCATACGGAGTACGGCGACAAGATGCTCACGAGATACTCGGCATGGCTCTCTCGAGGTGTTGACGATCTTCCAGAACCCTATCTGTTTGTAAATATCCCAAAACAGATACAGCCCTACAAAGAGATCGGCTTCTTCGGTGAAGCAGGCAAGGCTCCTCGTAAAGATAGCGGCGGGTTCATCGAACAGATTCTGTTTGAGGTTCTCGAACTGTTGGGCCTCGGAAACCGCTGGCCTACAGAATACTGGAATGAGGAACACGTAGCCATCAGCAACCATGTGAACCAAAAAGGGATCTACGCTTTCCAGGTCTTCGGGTTCGCCAGCACAGACGAGATTTCCAGCCAGCGAGCGGGCACCTATGAGGGCAAGATTATCGTGACTGTTTCGAAATAACAGAGTTAGGCACCTTCGCCATCTCAACAACACTCAAGTAGAGAAAGGGGTCGCTGCCGGTAGGCAGTTGACCCTTCACTTTTCTGAAGTCAAATCTTCGGTTCTGCGCCGTTGTCCACTCGGACTTCTTGCTTACTTGCATATGCCCATCTGATGGGACGAAACTGCCCAGTTCAACATACTTTTTCGTGGCTCTTGAATCGAGTCGTCTTAAACCGGTGGTATGCAACTGCTATCCCCATAGCGGACGTTCACCATCGACCTACCCTCGCCATGTCTGACGAAATCCATCCTTCACCCGTCCGTGATACGTCCCGCGGCACGACGCGCAATCTTCATTCCATATACCCGCCACGTTTACATCCTCGTGTTCGTGCAGTCAACTGGACTACGTTTTGGCTTTCAGACTCGTCCCCCTTCGCGTGCCTGATGTGAGCGTGTTCCTCAGGCCGCTCCCTTGCCCGTCACAAGGCCTTCGAGTTCCCCCTCGCGATGGTCACCGTTGTGCTTGGCTGATGGTTAGCAACTGCCAGCTCCCATGGCGGACTTTGGCTCCAATGCGTGGGCGAAAAAAAGGGCTATTGACACTTCTGCCAATAGCCAGATGAACTGACACATGGTTAGGGCTTCTACTCGATCGGTAGAGCCGGCCACTGCCGGTTGAGCAATATAGGCCAAAGCGGCAGTGGCCTAACTCGGTGTGTTCCAGCGGCCAGCCCACTGTTCTCGCACCAGGTACTAAAGAACTTCGATTTCTTTCGTGACAACAAGCAGTTCAGTCGCTCCATCCCTAACGGTGACTTCCAGTTCGTAGCTATCCGGCTCCAAGAAAGGTGTTCGGCCCTCCAAACGTTGCCTTCTTAATGGAAGTATACCTTTCTCGCCTTCGGGCAAGGTTAGCTCCGCACGCCCCACAAAATCACCGCTACTGTTGCGGATCATCACCTCGGCCTGGGGGTGGATCACCACGTTGCCCGCATTGTAGAGGTCGATCACCAGCTCACGGGATCCGTAAGAAATCGCCCGCAGCTCAACCGTCCTGTCGAACTTCTCCCCTACAAAGACGGATATGGGTACCGTTTTTTCAGCTAACAGCTCTTGTGTGACCAGATCATAGGCCTGCACTACGATGTTACCGTGGTAACTGCCATCGGCTGTATCTCTCGGCACAGCGATGGTAAGTCCCAAGCGAGTCCTTCTTCTCCCTGGCAGCTCAAACTCATTGCCCGCCATGCGCAGTTGCACCCATTCCATGGATGAATACTTGTAATCAGCATCTGTGGACCGGGGTTCCGCTACTATCCGAACACTGTCTGCGATCTCGCTGACAAACTCCAAAACATGACTCTTCCTCTCACCCGCAATGGCAGCATACTCTATGGTTTCCGGGATCAGGGAGAAAGCGCCGGCCCGTTCAGCGTTGGGGAAGTGGAAGTCACCTTCGGAGATGGAAATGACCTCGTTTCTCACAATCTGGCCTTGGTTACCATAGCGGAAATACAACCTTAAGGAGTATTCGCCTGGTAGCAGGCGCTTAGTCACTTCACCTAGAAACTCCACACGAGCGCCGGGGTAGAGTCGGGTTGCCTGAGTTTCTGCATTGCTCGCAGCGGGGCTGACCAACGTAATCCGTTCCACAAGGCGCCGCTCGGCGTCGCGAACCGTAACCTCCCCTTCAACCAAGTAGTCCCAAGCCGAGGTGTTCTTCACTACTGCCCGTACAATGGGTTGACCGTTGTCCCCTGGTTCGAGACTGAACTCCTCGAGTTCGGCAGTTTGCCTCAGCCCTGGACGTTCTACTCGGATACTCAGGCGAACAGCATAGCGGACCTGGAAAGTGATCCCTGAACTCATCTCTGGAGGCCTAGGTTCGACCATGATGATCACGGTATGGGATCCGCTGGCCGAAAATGGAACTCTGACGCGCCCCGCAACCTTGGATTCCTGATCGGGGTACACGCGGACCGTATAATTGTCCAAGGTCACCCAAGAAGTTGCGGAAAAGGCTTGGTTCTCCGGTAGTTTGTAGACCAGTCCTCCGCTGAGCAACTGTACCGGCTCATAGAGTGTCAAATCGACCATCCCTTCGCTGGATCCGGGGATAAGTGCAATTTCAAAGTCTCGCACATCTCCCGGTCGCACGTCCATCTCGATGACCAACGGGCGCACCCCCGCTGCACCGGTCAAACCGACAGCAGCAGACCAGAAGATGAGTGCCAGCATTACAGTCAGATTACGCTTTCTTATCCATGTGCGAGCCAAGGCATAATCCCTCCATGTTTTTAGTCGCCGACTTCCACGTCGACGTTGATCACCCCGCCGTACGTGCCCGCGGGATGACCCCAGCCGACATAAGCCTGGACCTCGAACGTTATTAACGCTTCCCGGCCGTAGTCCTCACCCTGCAACCGCAGATTCTCACGCCCCGAGGGCTCGTTGGCGGCCCGCACCTCGACAAAGAATAGGGGGATAAACTCTGATTGGACCGCAACCCGGTTTTGGTCATCGATGCGAAACAGACCGCCCGAGTTCACATTAACGATCCAGTTCACATGGTTAGCCCTCACGCTGATCTGCGCTGGTTCAGCCGCTCTGTATAGCCCAGGACCAGCCAGGGCATCCAATCTGATCGTTGCTGGCCCGAGAGTTACGTCGGTGAAGGGCTGGACCACGACCTCCAACGGAACTTCCTCCCCGGCATCTGATAGTAGGGATCCCCTGTAGGTACCCGCAACGACTACCTCGCTGTAACGGACGCCCAACTTCAGGTCGACGCAATCATCATCTGCCGCCAACAAGCAACGCTCTGAAAGAACATTCTCCCAACGCTGTTCATCCGAATCATACGGCGTGCGCAGAACGATCAGGTCCAGCGGAAACTCGTTGCCCTGGTCGTCGTGCAGCTCTGATAACCTGAAGTAAAGGCTGCGCCGCTCCTCTCCCACCCGTATCAGACGCAGGCCGACATACTCAACGGGCCGAGAACTGCTAGGTTTGCCCTCCAGTACCCACTGCAGGGGACCGCCTTCAATGACGAATGAGGCCTGAGCGCCGCTGCTGACGATCAACGCAAGGGCTAACATGGCCAGTACCATGCCCCGGCTTCCTTTCAACTCTTATCCCTCCCTTAAAATCGAACTTGAAGTCCCAACAGGAAAACACTGCTGTTATGTCCGTCCCAAATCCAGGAGACCTTTGCTCCCACGGTGTCTGTGGGCCAGATTGAGGTACCAATGCTTTGGATGAACTGCCTCTGGGTACGGTCTATCTGATACCATATGGTGTACTTGGGCTGAAGGAAATCAGCCCGAATCTGCCAGTCCAGGACAAAACTAGGTTTCCAGGAGGGGAAATCCACTGCCATGGGCACCAACGTCGCCGATAGGCGTAAGTGTTCGCCCAGGTAAACCACGTCGCGGACGCCAAAACGAAGCATTGGCCGCTCGTCACTGCTCATCAGTGCTTCAGCTACAAAGCAGAGTTCCCCGTTGAGCGATCCTTCGACGCCAACCAAGTAAGCAGGATTCGACAGAGGCCCTGCGTGTCCATAGATCCTGTATCTGTCCCCCAAAGGAACGGACCCCTCAAGTTGCCAACCCCACTCTCCTTCCCTCCGAGCCACGCTTACGCCAACGTCTACCCACCGCTTCTCCGGGGGTGCATCAATGAACTGCGCCAGACCAGAGATGGAACCCATCGGGAGTACGGGTGCCTCTGCTGGAACCGACGTGCTAGGAATCAGGGTCCCAGCCAGGTACAATGCGAAGTACTGGTATTCGCCTTTCTTGTTTGTGTTGGATCGGCGGGCCACCACTGCCAAAGGGTGCTCTGCTTCGGGCCCCACCCAATGCATTGTGGCGACCTGGGCTGCGGTTCCCTCGAAGTCCTCAAAGGTTATTTGGATGTGAGACTCAATGCGCCCATCTTGAGCCCTTAGGGGTAGAATCGTCACCTCAATGCGTTCCTCTTTAGGCTGTAGCACTTCGGTAGGTACTCTCGCCATGGACACGTTTGCCCGGGCCGGTTGTCCATCGACCGTGAGAAGCCACGAGTCATAGCTGGTCATTTGCTGTCGCTTGTCCCACCAAACCTGGGACTGAGCTGACCATGCCAAGGAACCGCCGGCTCGAACTCCTAGGTCTAGATCACGCCCGGTGACCAACCATACCCCAGGAGACTCTTCAGATGTCAGTTCGAGTTGAACGCTCAAGGCCTTGACCAGGCGCCGATCCACCTCAACCAAGTGGATCACATAGCCAACAACCGCTGTCTGCTGTGGCTCATCCAGATCCCATGGGTCGGCCATGAGCATTCTTGCCATGTCAACGCTCCAGTTTTCCAAGGCATGGATCGGGGACGCTGCTGTCAACCAAAGCGTCAGCCAGAGGACTAGCACAGGCGTTCTGGCCTTGCCGGCGCGTGTTTTCATAGTTGCTCTCCCCAACTAGATGATCGCTGGAGTAACGAAGATCAGGAGTTCCTTGTCCGCCGCCCTGGTAGTATCGGTTCTGAACAACCAGCGGATGATGGGAATATCGCCCAGGATCGGCACTTTTTTGGTCTGATCTCCGGACTCCTTAAGAGTCATTCCGGCCAAAACTGCAGTCTGACCGTCTTTCAACTTCACTGTGGTGGAAACCGAGCTCTGTTTCACCACCAGGTTGCTCTTGGACTCGCTGACAAAGTGACTCATCTCCGGTGAGATTGTTAGGAGGACTTCATCGCCCAAGATGTGCGGCGTTACTTTCAGGTCCATACCGACTTCAACGCGCTCCACGCGCGTGGTCTTGTCATTTGAGTCCGCCAGCAAGAGTATCTGGCGATCACCAACGAATAGGTGTGCTGACTGCCCGTCGCTCACCAACACCCTCGGATCCGCGTGGATCACCGCTTCCTGGTTTTCCTCCAAGGCCTTCAGGTTTAGCAGTAGATTGCCCAACAACGTCGTCTCCAGAGAAAGCAGACCTCCTCCAAGCCCGAAGCTCGCCGTCCAGTTATCGTTCCATGTGGTGCCAGCGCCAAAGGTGAACTCGAACAGGTTGAACCCCAACTCTTTTAAGGCTTTGGTCGAAACCTCGGTGACTATTACCTGAATCTCCACCTGCCGCTGACTGACATCCAGACTGCTCACGAGTTCCAAGATCCGCTCTAGTTCGTTGGGTGGCGCAGTTATGGTTAACGTTCTGCTCTCCTTTTCTCCTTTGACGTAACTTGTCAGAAACGACGGTAGCGCTGCGAGAACTTGCCCGGCGGTCACGTGCTGCAGAGTCACGATCTGAGTTTCGGCCAGGCTTCCAAACGTTGTACTGCGGGGGTCAGGCAATCCGACCAGGTAGAAATCGTCTATCCTCCGGAAGGTAAAGCCTCCTCCGATAAGGATCATCTTTAGTGCCTGTTCCAGAGGCACGTCTTGGATATCAACGGTGACTATCCCATCCACAGTGCCATCCGGGATTATGTTCACTCCTGTCTGCATGGTGATCTCTGTTAACGCGTCCCGGATGCTGGTCTCAAACAAGAACAGGTTTACAAGGGGCTGAGGGTCTTCCGCTCCGGCCACCAGACTCAGGCTCAGCACAGCAAAGAACACGAATGCACAGATCCGTTTTTTCACTCTTGTCCCTCCTTTGGCAATCGTGGCTCTTATGGTTGCTCACTCAACCTGCGAGTCTTCAACGGGGATAACCGTCAACAGAATTTCTCCCATGTAACTTTGAGCTGGATTTTCCCAGAATGCCGTAAGCCGGAAGTCAAATCTCACCTCCATGGTCCCTGGTGGCCCGCTCCTTACGGGCACCCGTTCAAGAGTCAGGGGTCTCCAGTCGTCTCGGTCTTTACTGTCCGAAAGACGCCACTTCAACTGCGAGACATGGATGAGCCCACCGTTGAGTCCGACTAAGAACTCGTGTGGGGCCGATATCGAGAGCGTGTAAGGCACGTTACCCGACACGGTGGCGACCACGGCCTGCTCCTTGGTTGCTACCACCCCTACCGTGACGCGCTGAGCCGCGCCAAGGACATAGTCGAAATCCGACTCCTCAAAGATGAGCTCGGTTGCATTGATCTCCAGCACGATCATCTGCGGAATCCGTACCGTAACCGGGACGTCAGCTGAGTCAAACGCCCTCACTGGTGCTGGATGGACCAGGATCATACATACAACCAGCAAGGCGACGGGCATCCTGTACATAGGCTCACCTCCTGGCTAGTAGTGTTTCCCAAATCTTGCCTTTCATTCAAGAATCTGCGACCAACGAAAAAGAGCCCCCAGTTCATACTGGGAAGCTCTCGTTATCCTGTGATGCTTGTGTTTGTTTCCGTCAGTCAAAGCGGGGCGTCATCGCCGTACCTTGACGGTCTTCTCGCTTCGCACGAGTGGCTGGTCGTAACCATCCGGCAGTTCTGTCTTTGGAAACCCATTCACCAGGTGGCAGGCCACAACATGGTCTTCTTCCACCTCAACATACTCTGGAGGAACGTCCTTGCAGCCCCGCATGGCCTTGGGGCAGCGCTGCCAGAAGCGGCAGCCCGGTGGAGGATCGATGGGGCTGGGCGTGTCCCCCGGCAGGACAGCGATCTCCCGCTTGCCGCTGAAGTCGATGTTCAACACGGCCGCCATCAGGGCTTGGGTGTAAGGATGCAGCGGTTTGGCGAAGATCTTGTCGCTGTTCCCCGCTTCCATCACCTTACCCAAGTACATCACGGCCAAACGGTCGCACAGCTTCTTCACATCAGCCAAGTTGTGAGATATGAAGACATAGGTCAGGTTGAGCTTCTCCTGCAGTTCCAGCAGGAGGTTCAGGATCTGGGCATGTATGCTCACATCCAGTGCCGAAACCGGCTCATCGCAGACCAAGAAGCTGGGATTGAGGCTGATCGCTCTGGCAATCCCGATGCGCTGGCGCTGCCCACCAGAGAAATCTGAGGGATAGCGGTAGAGATCCCCCGAGGACAGGCCTACCATCTCCAGGAGCTCAACCACCCTCGCCTTCATGCTCTCCTCATCGTCTTCGCCCCGGATGAGCATCGGCTCAGAAACGATCTGGTACACGTTGAACCGGGGGTTGAGCGAAGAAAAGGGATCCTGGAAGATCATCTGCATGCGCCGCCTGACCTTCTTGAACTCCTGGCGAGGCAGGCTGGACAGGTCCACCCCTTCAAAGAGGACTTTTCCAGCCGTTGGCTTGACGAAGCCCACCATGGTGTTGGCGAGCGTGGTCTTGCCGCAGCCTGATTCCCCAACGATCCCGAAGATCTCGCCTCGCCCGATGCGGAGAGAGACATCGCTCACCGCTTGGATCTCGCCCTTCTTTAAGAAAGGCAGAAAGCCCCGGACGGGGAAATGCACGGATACGTTCTGCAGAGTTATGATATCACTCACTGCTCTTCCCCCCCTCTACCGAGAGCGGATGGAAACACCGCACCTCTCTGCCTTGGCCGACGGGCACGAGGCTGGGCATTTCCCGCCGGCAGCGTTCGGTTGCGTACTCGCACCTGGGGTGGAAGTAGCAGCCGCTCGGCTTATTGACCGGTGAAGGTACCGTTCCAGGGATCTGGGTAAACTTCTTCTTCTCATCGGTCAGCGTTGGAACTGCAGCCATCAGTCCCACGGTGTAAGGGTGATGCGGCTTGATGAAGAGGTCTTCCACGGGTGCCTTTTCCACAATCTTCCCCGCGTACATCACGTAAACCCGATCCGCGATACTGGCCACCACGCTCAGGTCGTGGGTGACCAGGAGCAGCGAAGTTCCGCAGCCTTTCTGCATGCCCCGCAGGGTCTTCAGAACCTGAGCCTGGATGGTGACATCCAGGGCGGTAGTGGGCTCATCGGCAATGATCAGCTTCGGCATGCAGGCGAAGGCCATCGCGAGGAGTACTCTTTGGCGCATCCCTCCGCTGAGCTGATGGGGAAAGGCGTTGGCCCTTTCCCCGGGCTCGGGGATCCCGATCAGTTCCAAAGCTTTAACCGTCTTCTCGCGGGCCGCCTGCTTGGAATCCCCTTCATGGCGGATATACACCTCATCGATCTGGCGGCCCACGGTCATCACGGGATTGAGCGAGGTCATGGCATCCTGGAAGATCATGGCCATCTCCTTGCCCCGGATCTCCTGCATCTCCTTTTCGGTACACCGGGTCAGGTCTCTTCCGTCAAACTCCAAGACATCAACACGCACTAGAGACGGCGGCGATCCCAGCAGCCGCATCACGGCCTGACTCGTCACGCTCTTCCCAGACCCCGACTCGCCGACCAGAGCCACGCATTCCCGGTCGTAGATATCCAGATCGATCCCTTCCACGGCCCGGATCAGGCCGTAGTCTGTGGGGAAAACAACCTTGAGGTTCCTAAGCTTCAAGACCTGTTCCATAATGCTGCCCTCCCCCGCTGGCAACCTCCGCGGCGCCGATCTTCTGGTAGTCGTCCATGGACCGGAAGACTTCCTCAACATAACTCGAATCCAGGCTCTTAAAGAGCTTATACACACTGCTGGTGCGCTTCATACGGGGGTTGGCTATCTCTTCCAGAACCAGTCCCAAGCGCATGAACCCAAACACGGCAAGGAAGATGCCGAGTCCCGGAGCAAGGATCCACCACCAGGCCCCGAAAAGCAGCGCTCCACCCGATTGGGCCTCGGCCAGCATCTTCCCCCAGCTGATGGCGGTAGGATCGCCCAAACCAAGGAAGCTCAAACCAGCCTCGGCCACCATGATACCAGCACTGCTCAGAGCCGTGCTCATGATCAGCAAGTGACTGGTACCAGGCAGGATGTGGCGGGTCATGATGTGCCAGCGGCTGGCACCCGCCAGTTCCGCCGCCTTCACATAGTTGCTGTTCTTGAGCACCAAAACCAAGGAGCGGATGGTGCGGGCGAGTCCTGTCCAGCCCAAGGCAACGAAGATCAGGATGATGATCCAGAAGTCCCGTCCGAGCACGTTCGTCAGCACGATCACTAAAGGCAGCGTGGGGATAACCAGCATGATGTCCACGAGCCGCATGAGCAGCGTGTCCACGGCACCACCGAGGTAACCTGCGGCCACGCCCAAGATGGAACCGACGAAGGCGATGCACACCCCCGAGGTGACGCCAACGATGAGCGAAACCCGCGTTCCATAGATAAGCATACTGAAGATGTCCTGACCAGTGTTGATCGTCGTGCCCAAAAGGTGCTCTCTGCTCGGCGGCAGCCCTTTGGCCGCGCGCTGAGAAACATCATACGGATCGTACGGCGCGATAGACGGTGCGAAGATGGCCACCAGCACCAAGAAACTGACCATGATCAGACCCACCTTGCCCTGCTTGTGGGCCCAGACCTTGGCAAGGAGAGCGCCCGCACCGCTCACCCGTTTCGTTATACCCTGCCAAAACCGCTGTCCCAAAGTCCGCTTAGCCTTCATCGTTTATCACCAACCGTTACTCTGGGATCGAGGAGCACATAAACGAGGTCTGTGACCAAGATGGAGAGGATGGTGAACCCAGAAAGCAGGAGCATGATCCCCATCATGAGCGGGTAGTCATTGGTGTTGTTCGCTTCCAGGAACAGCGTCCCCATCCCATTCCAGTTGAAGACCTGCTCAATCACGACCTGCCCCCCAATAAGCCCGCTCACGCTCATCCCCAGCGAAGTGACGATGGGAAGGAGGGAGTTGCGCAAGATGTGCTTGTAGCGGATGGTGTTCCGCGTCAGTCCCTTAGCCCGGGCAGTGAGCACGAAATCCTCGTTGGTCACAGCGATCACGGCATTGCGCGTGCCCTGGGCGTAGCTGATGATGCTTCCCACCATCATGCTCAGGACAGGCAGGGCGGCGTTGCGGGCGACCCTGCTGATCCCCTCCCAGGTCCAGGAGAAATCTGACACCATGTTCGGGTCTGTGTAGGCGGGGAACACCTCCCACTCAAAGCCCAGGTAAAACGAGAGGATCAGGGCGATAAAAAAGGACGGCAGGGCAACCATCACCGTGGAGGCATTGAGCAGGAGAGTGTCCTGCCAGCACCCACGTTTCACCGCGGCCAGCACTCCGAAGAGTACCCCCACCACCAAACCGATGAGCATGGTGCTTACTGAAAGAACCAGAGTCCAGGGCAGCCTGCTCTTGATCAGATCCCACACCTTGGGCGAACCGGGCCGGAAGGATGTACCCAGATCTCCCTTGGCCAGTCCCTTGAGGTAGTTCACGTACTGCTGCCAGGTGGAAACGTGGAATCCATACTGCTCCCTGGTGAGCTGTTTCACGATCTCGTACTCAAGATCGCTCATGTTGCCCTGGGGCGGGTAGTACCGTTCTGCCGGGTCTTCCACGCCGATCCGTGGGATGAAAAAGTTGAGGGTGATTACCACCGCAAACACAAACAGGGAGTACAAGATCCGCTTGATCACATAACTCAGTTTCATACCCTCACCTGCCTTCCACCCTGCGCAGATTCTGCAGCGAAGCCGAGTTAAACACGGTCGCCCCCTCCACCACCTGGTAGCCAGTGAAGCGGTCGGTGCGGGCCACCGAAATCACATTGGATGTGTAGAGCGGCACTTTGTAGTACTCTTGGGCGATCATTGGCTGAATCTGCTTCAGGAGCTCATACTTCCTGTTCAGATTGAGCGTATACCGCATCTCCTCTATGGCCTGGTTCAGCTTATCGTTCACAAGCCGGCCGTAATTGGAGCTTCGGCCGAGCGTCGTGAAGTGCGCCGGGAACATGATGTCTACATTGGAAAGGGAGAAGATCACGCCCTGCAGAGTCAGGTCGAACTTGCTGGTATACAGGTAGGTGGACTCGGGTTGAGCCCCTTTGGCCGCATACTGCACGTCGATTCCGATCTTTTTGAACTGGATCTGCAGGAACGACACCACATCTTGTTCGCCAGGGCTCCCGAGGATTTTGAAGGTGATGCGCTGCCCGTTGAGCAGTCGGTAGCCGCTGGCGTCCTTCTCTGGAACGATGCGGTCCAAAATGCTGTTGGCCAAGGCTAGTCTTGCTTCGTAATCCTCAGGCAGCAGTTTGTCCGCCTCCGGGTTGTAGAAGTCTGTCAGAGAGGGGCGCATCAGTCCTGCACTCGCCCGTTCCCCCGCGCCGTCCAGCACATTCTTGATCAGTTCCTCCTGGTTGATGGCCAGAGCCATGGCCTGTCTGAACTCGGCATCAGCCAGCAGGTTCCGCACAGGGTTCCGCTCGCTGGAGACCGGGTTCAGGTTGAAGACCAGGGTTTGGGTGAACGTACCCGGCGCGTTGGAGATGAAGAGGTCCTTCTCCTTGGCAAAGAGCAGGAGGTAATTGGAGCTGACTGAGGTGTCCAACACGTCTATGTGCCCCTTGAGCAGGGCGTAGATAGCCACGTTCGACTCTTGGTAGAGGATGAACTTGATGGTGTCCACTGCGTAGAGCGGACTGCCGTCAGGCTTGGTGAGATGGTAATCCGGGCGGCGCCGCAGCACGATCTGCTGGCTGCCCGACTCCGCAGTGTCCAGCACCCAAGCGCCGCTTCCCACGGGGTGGGTGTAGCGGTACAGCAGTTCCTCGTTGGGAGAGCTGCTGTTCAGCTGGTTCTGGGGCGAAACCACCGGTTCCCACACATGTTTGGGCAGGATCAAGACAGAGGAAAAGAGGGGGGTCACCGCCCCCAGCACCTTGTTCACGTGGAAGTAGATCACGGTATCCTTCTCTTCAGGAGGGATGTAGTATCCCTGCTCAAGCGCGCCGTGATCATAGGTGAAGATGCCCTTCTCGATCAACACCCCGTTGTTGTACTTATGCTTGAGGTCGCTCGTCCAGGCCAAGGCGCCGGCGTGGTTGGACAGGGCATGGTTGGTAGCCAGGTCAAAGGAATAGTAGATATCTTCGACCGTAAGGGGCACCCCATCGCTCCAGGTGATGTTGTCGTGGATGATCACCTTCACCGCCAGGTGGTCGTATCCAGGATCGCTGTAAATCTCCTCCAAGCGGGCATAATCGATGTGGCCATCCTCGGTGAGGATGGGCTTGCCGTCCTTGTCAACGTAATACCATTCCCTACCGATGGAGGGCAGGTACTCGCCTGTCTCTTCATCATAGGAAAAGAGAGAGTCATAGAGCAGCCCTGCGATTGTGGGCGCGATCCCTTCCCGGGACAGCCAGGGCATGTAGGCCGTGGGAAACGAGGACTGGACCGAACCCACGTAGAGGGTATTCGGATCTGGCCTGTGGCTCCCGCGCCCACCTACGCAGCCCGCCGACGACACAGCCAGCAGGCCGACCAGCAGGAAGAGCATCAGCCTTTTGGTCACGGTGTTCACCTCGCACTGCTGGTCAGAAGGAATCTGTATTCTGTGCCGTCAATGGTAAAGGCCATGTTGAAGCCGGTGGGCCAGATGTCGCCGACCTTTGTTCCGTCTCCAGACTGCAGATTCAGCTGGTAGGCCATGGGGCCCGCGGTGATCTGGAAGGTGCCGGTCTCCCGCAGGAGCTCAGCCTCGTTTTCTTCATCTGCGATCACCAGGGTGTACTCCCCGCCGTACGTCAGCTCAAGTTGGGCAGAGTAGCTCTCCGCAGCCATGGTGGCGCCGGAGAACTGGCCGATGATCTTCTCGCTGAAGAAGAGAAGCTGCTCGGAACCAAACTCCGCCTCGAGGGTGTACGGCGTCTTGCTGCCCTGTTTCCCTTCTCCGCCCTCAGGCGTCAGGCTGATCGTGCGCTGATCGGCTGTAAAACTGCCGCGCTCGCTCTGATCGCCCAGGTTGAACACGTAACCGCCGAAGTAGTCCAGAGTCAAGACGGCAAGTTCCCCGCTGGCGCTTTGGGCATACCACTTGCCCGCATGTTCAGCAGTGGTTGCGACCCGGAAGACAGTCTTCCTGCGCTCCGCCTCGGCTTGGGGCTTAACTTCGAGTTCAAGCACCTTGTCGGCGCTCGCTGAACCTGTCAGTTCTGCACCGCCTTCGGGGGCGATCACAAGCGTGTTCCCCGTTACTTTGAAGGTACCTGTCTCGCTGTAGACCTGACTGCCCCCCAAGGAGCTGACAAAGGAGTACAGGGCTCCTGGCTGCAGTTTGAGCATGTACTCGTACTCTCTGCCGTCTTCTTCCACGAAGGCCAGGTAGGTATCATAGTACTCTTCGTAGATGTACTTGTTGGCGATCAGGCGGTAGATAATATCGGGATTTTCCTCATCCTGCAGCTCAAAAATGATGTTAGACGAGCCGTAAGGGAGGGTGGTCTTGAACACCAGGTTGTGGCCTTCCCGCTCAAATGTTGCTGTCTTGGGCGACTCGGATGTGGAATCGGAGTAGATCATCACATAGGTGCCTTCCCGCTCGCCGATCTTCCCGGTGCCCCGGTCGCTGGTGAACTGGCGGTTAGGCGCGAGTATGAAGCTGTTGTCTTCGTTGATGCGCAGGTAGAACTGGAGCGCCATCCCCAGGTTAGTAATGTCGATCACATAGTCCCCTGCCAGGGGTACTTCTTCCACGGCGCTCTGTGCTGCGGTGCTGGCCGTGCTCTGCCCGGCAGTTGATGCCTGCTGCTCCTGCTTCGGTTTTCCGCAGGCGGTCAGGAGCACCAGAAGCGCCAGAAGGACAACAAACAGGGTCGACTGCAGTAGCTTTCTCCTCATATAAACCACTCCTAAGTTGCAGTAAAGGGAGCGGGCTGGTCGCCTTCTCCCTTAACTCAGTGATTTCCGTTAGAACGGGAATTGGAGTTTGGTGCCAAAACCCTCTCGGGTGGAAGAATTGTCGTAAATCTCTTCGATCTCAAACACATACGCCGGATACCTGAGCCAGCGGTTCTTATCCGGACGGTGGTAGACATCATGCTGAGCATTGATAAACTGCTGGTAGATCTCGGTTTTGCCAGATTCAGCTTCGTCGTAGATGCGCACTCGGCCCCGCACCTCGAAGGAAACCATGGGCGGCTGGTAGTAGATGAGCGTCGCTTCGGGGTTAACCTTCAGGTTTTCCCAGGTGTGGTTCTTCGCCATCTCCAGGCTGCCGATCTTGGTGAAGTCTATGCGGTGATGGGCATCGGGATGATACATCTGCTCCACAAGCACCTGCAGTCCTCTCTGGCTGTGGGCTTGATCATCACCGTCATAGGCATCGATGTGCTTCATGTAGGCTTCCAAGACTTCCTCAAGGTACTCCTCTTTAGGCAGAAACCCGAAACCTTTGATGCTGCCGTTGAGGCCCGCTGGTCCATGGGTGATGAGAGCTGGGTTATGCGAGCAGAAACTCAAAAAGACCTTCTCCCGGGACATTTCCTTTCCCTCATAGATCGCCATCACCGTGTTGGCCCTGGTGTTGAACGCCCAGCGGAAAAACGCCTCTGCTGTCCTGATCTTGTTTTCTGTCATGCCGCACCTCCTGCGTTGTCCTCAATTAGATAGAAAAAAGGCTTAGAAAGGGCCCCCGAGAGGTGCCCCTTTCTAAGTCCTTGTTTCGACTGTTATTTGGCGAGCTGAATCTCGACCCGCATCCCCATCATCTTCGCGACAACAAAGGGAGCGCTGATGGTGTTCTCCCCAAGTTTGCCTGTAAAGGTCTCGCCAGCGCTGGTCGTAAAGGTGATCACATCGCCCTGGACGCCGTAGAAACCCTGCTCATGGACGGCTTCCGAACCGTTGTCCGGAACAGCCAGGTAGTAATAGCCGCCTTGATAATCGAGGTACAGGGTGGCCTTAACCGTGGCGGCTCCCTGCATTTCGGCTGTGTAGACACCTGCGGCGGGATTCTCAACCTTCACCAAAGTGGAGGTGGTGCGCTGCCGCGCCATGGCCGAAGGCTTCACCGGAACAGTGATGGAACCGTCGGCATTGACAGTACCCTCCAAGGTATCCTCACCTTCCGGAGTCAGCGCCAGGTTCGAACCGTCAACCGAATAGGACCCTGTTTCAATAAACTCATAGAGTTCATCGCCCATGACAAAATAGCTCTTCAGTTCATAGCTGGCATCTGCTTTCAGCTCCAGGGAGTATGTATATTTGATTATGCTCCCCATTCCCGCTGTTTCGTGTCCACCAGCATAGATGCCAACGGCTTCGGCACTTGCAGCGCTGCTGAACCCAGAGCAGATCAAAGCAGCAGCTAAAGCGGTTAACAACAGTGCGGCCCGAAACCCTTTACGCCTCTGACGCATGGAACTCTCATCCTCCCGCAGTTATTTCTTTTAAGTATATTCCAGGGCTTGACGGGTGTCAACAAACTTGCCTTTTGTTAGGGCCTTAGTATGATCTTTTTACCTATCACATTCCGTGATGAACTTCTTTTTTGCGCAAACAGGGCGGACCATTTTCACGAATAAAGAGAAACAGCCCCCCAGGCGGAGGGCTGCCGTTTTTGCAATAAACTTTAGGGGCGGTAGAGCTCGGAATCAAAGATCCAGAGGGCTGAACCATCGCTCCATCTCATTGCCCAGAGCAGGCGGATCGTGCCTTTAGGGTCTGGGGCCACTGCCCAGTCACTACCTCCCGGGCCGTCCAAGAGGACGATGGCTTGAACAACCTCGCCGTTGATCTCCCTTGGGTAAGAAAGGCGCCAGGTGCCATTTACCGGTTCGCGGCTCCACGCGACATGCGTCATGGTGTAGGTCCCGTCAGACCTGATGTTAAGCACTCCCTGGTCCATGCCGGGCTGAACCTTCCCCTCTCCCAAAGGCTGGCTCTCAAGGAACACCCGCCAAACGCCATATAGACTCTCAAAATCCAGGAGAAAATCGTCAATCTCCCCAACCTGATCCGTGGGTGTCCCTGTTCCCAGCACTTCGGTATACTCCACTTCTGCCCACGGATCCGTATACTCTGCCTCAGCCCAGGGATCTGTGTACTCTACCTCAGCCCAAGGGTCGGTGTACTCGGCTTCAGTCCAGGGCTGCGTGTACACCGGTTCGCTCCAGGCCAGGGCGGAAGGGGCGGCTGGCAGAACCAGCACGATCGTGACCAACAGGATGCTGCTCAGGCGGCGCCTCATGAGCATTCCCCTTTCCATCGTAAGTGACGAAAATAATTCACCGTGTTAGTAATGATTTCCTGCTGGTTCTCTGCCGCCCACAGAAAAAAAGAGCGCCCGCGGCGCCCTTTCTGCATGTTCCTACTAGATAGTCTGCTTAACCTGCTTAGCCGTCCTCTCCTGCCAGATGGCATCGGCCACTGGGGCCCACTTGGCAGCGGCTTCCCGGCACTTGCCCGCCACCACTTCCACCGGTTCGCTGTCTCTGCGCTGGGTGGAGTACGCTCCCGCCTGGGTGACCATCTCCACCAGAGCATCGGGGTTGTCGAGGAGGGGACATGGACGCAGAGGATTCTTGTTGAAGGGCTGATGCTGTCTGTACTGCATAAACAGAGGTGACTTAAGGGCCTCAAGCAGTGTCGCTTCCCGGATATTAGTGCTGGCATAATGGATGAAGGCGCAGGGCTCCACATCGCCGTGGGCGTTGATATGCAGGTAATGGCGTCCCCCGGCAATGCAGCCGTTGCAGTACTCACCGTCGTTCCAGAAATCGAGCAGGAAGATTGGCTTGGTGGCCCTGAATTCGTGAACGCGTTCGTACATGAGCTGGCGCTGTTCAGGCGTGACAAGAAGCTCAGGACGGGCATGCTGTCCGATGGGCATATAGGTGAAATACCAGCCGAACAGGCAGCCTTTCTCAACCATGGCGTCGACGAACTCTTCGGAAGCAACCTGTTCGGTGTTCTGCGCGTGATAGCAGGTGGAAAAGCCGAAGGGGGCCCCCACTTCCCGCAGAAGATCCATGGCCCGCACCACCCGGGCATAGGTGCCTTCTCCCCGCCGGAAGTCGTTGACTTTGTCAAAACCTTCCACGCTGATCGCCAGAGCCACATTGCCCACCTCAGAAAGCTGAGCCGCGAGCTCCGGGGTAACCAGAGTGGCGTTGGTAAAGGCGCAGAAAACTGCATCGCTGTGCTTCTCCGCCAGCTTGAGGATATCTGCGGCGCGCAGCAGCGGTTCGCCGCCTGAATAAAGGTAGAAGAACACACCGAGCTCTTTGCCCTGCTCGATGATCCCATCCAGCTCCTCTAAGCTGAGATGCTCGCCGCGGGCGTACTCCCCAGCCCAGCAGCCCTCGCAGTGCAGATTGCAGCTCGAGGTGGGATCCATCAAAATGGCCCAGGGCACGTTGCAGTCCTGTTCTTTCTCAACAGTCCGGGCGGTAGCCACACCGCTCAAACAGGCATTTAGGAAAAAGTTCATCACGATCTTCTCAGCGACATTCGGTGCCAGCTGCTGCAGAGCTCTCTCCGTAAACCTGCGCCAATTGTTCTGAGGATCAGCCCACATCTCCCCCGCCTGCTGGATGATCTCCCGATGCCAGGGCAAGCGAGCAAAGGGCCGGATCAGAGCGATTAGCCTAGCAAAATTCTGTTCAGGATTCCGCCTGACATAGCGCAGGGACTCACGCAGGGCAGCTGCCTGTAAGCTTTGCTTGACTGACATCCACTGATCTCTCCTTCCCTCAACTCTTCTCTCACCGCACCAGCCTTCAGACCCCCTGCCCAGCCACGGCAATATGCCTTAGGCCGATGGCTTCGGCGAGATCCCCGTAGGCGCTGAGAACCAGTTCCCTGAGGCGCTCGTCGCTGAGCAGGCTCTTCTCCTTGTACTGATCGTAAAGGGCGGCCATGCTCACGAGCGGGATGATCAGGAAAAAGAACTCGAAGAACACCAAGTCCTTACGATAATTCCCCTCCTGGTCAGCTGCCCCGCGGACTCCATGCAGAGGGTTTTCCGGCCCGCTGTCCAACAGCTCCATGATCTTGAAGAGGTTTCCCCTGTGTTTCCCCCCTTTCAGTGCTTCCAGCAGCACTATGCGCACAACGCGCCGATTTTCCAAGGCATAATCGATGATGTCCGCGTAATACCTATTCAACTTGAGCTTGAAATATCTCACAGCATCCTGGTCGGTGAACACAAAGCGCTCGCCAGAGATGGTCAGCCGTCCTTCTTGAACCATCACCTGAACGCAGTTCTGCACAAAGTCCAGGGAAATGCCGTGCACCCCGTCCATCAGTGCATCTACAAGACTGTCTAAGATGTCCTCTTTGTTCTGGAAATAGTAGTAGATGAGCGCCTTGTTCACACCTGCTGCATCTGCTATTTCATGCACCCGCGTTGCATCATAACCCTTCTCCGAAAAGAGCCGGCTGGCTGCCTGCAGTATGCGGGATTTGGATTCCGTCGAGTCCTCTATCCGCAAAGGTATATCCTCCATTTTGACTAACCAGTTGGTTAATCCCAGTCTAGCACTTCTGCGCAGATGGTGTCAAGAATAGGAAAACGGCTGGCCGCAGCCAACCGTCTCCTACACCTGTAGTCTGTTGTGCTCTTTAGTTCTTCTCGTACTCGAACAGAACCTTCTGGAAGACCTTCTCGCCGTCCTCGTACATCGTGAAAGACAGAGGCCAACCGATGTCGGGGGCGATAACCCATTCAGAGGTTACGACGTCGTTCCTGTTCCCGCTCTCATCGGTTTCCCGGAAGAACTTGCGGAGGAGAAAACCTTTGATGCCCGCCACGGTCGTCTCTTCCATTACGCGCAACCTGGATCCGTCGAAGAGCTGCATGTTGTTGCCTTCTTCCAGTTCAAGGTCAGCCGCGACCATGCTGATCCACATGTACTCGCCCAAGCCAAGGCTCTCTCTCCAGGCTGTCGGCGAGGTCCACGTAGCGCCGATGAAGGTCATCTGGTCCTGCATCTTGTCAGAAGGAACCCAATACCGGTAACCCATGGTTACCTCAACGCTGCCATCGCCCTGAGCCCTGAATTCCCACTGTTCGTAATACTTGATTTCGTTGACGACTTCCTCGTCCAGCTCGTAATCCCAGGTCTCCTCCCAGGTGACTATCTCATAGAGGAGCCTTTCGTAATCGGCGGTAAACTTGTTGAAGTTCCAGAAATCCTGAGCCCAGCACAGCGCACTTAAGGAGAGCACAGCCAACACAACGACGACAGCAGTAAGCATCGACTTGCGGATCATGGGTTCCGCCTCCCTTTCTACTAGGATGCTGGTTATTTTTACATGTCCCCAAGTTCTTCCTGCATACCTTGCCAAAAAAGGCGAATGTAACCAAGTCTGAGGGTTATCAGGACCCTAAACGGGGGGCGACACCGGCACCTACCTTCCCTTCAGTGGAACCTGGAGGTGCCGAACAAGATCATGGAGGTGACTGGTATTGGTGAAGAGTCTGAACAAACGCGCTGCTTCTGCTGCTTTGATGCTCATCGTTCTGCTGCTGACTGGCTGCTTTGGAGGGGCTAAGATCTTTACTGTCGTGGTGCAGGTAACGCCCGAGCTGGACGGAGTGGAGATCCACAGGGGCTCAGAGACAGGGGACCTGCTCGGAACGACTAACGAAAACGGAACTGTTGAATTGAGGAATGTGAAGTCGAACACGGTCCTTGTCCCGGTTAAGGCAGGGTACCGCTTCAACCCGGCAAGCCATCCGGTAAGCAAGGCTGGGAAGATCGAGTTCACGGCCACTCCTAAAGAGCGAACCGTGCAGAGCGCCGCATCCCAAGCTGACATCAGCGTCTTGATCGGCACAGTCTTCGGAGACCTTCCCCTTCCCGCAGAAGTGGAGGTTGCGTTAAGCGATGGGAGCACCGTCGACCTCGCAGTCCAATGGCAGGAGGGAACATACGACCCCGATACGGCCGGCGCGTACAGCCTTGAGGGCGTGCTGGTCCTGACAGAGGGAATCAGCAACCCCGATGGCATCAATGCGGAAATTCGCGTCATAGTCCGCTTCGTGCCTGAAGAGGACGAGCCGTACTACGAAGAAGCACGCAGTTACCTCGATCAGCTCATCCCAGAGTATGTTACGGAGGAACTCAACCTACCCACCCGCTTCGAGGTTGCAAGCGGAGCGTTCTTCGATGCGGAGTGGGATTCCAGTCATCCAGATGTGCTCAGCCCCGAGGGTAAGGTTACTCCTCAAATCGAGGATGTGGAGGTAACCCTGACGGCCACCCTGAGGCTCGTTAAAGATGTTGCCGTTCAGGCTGCCGACGACCCACGGATCTGGTCCCGCACCGTGATCGTGCCCGCTGATCTGATCAAAGTGATCGACCTGATCCTTCAGGAACTGGAGGAAGATGATGGGCCGCACCATTTCAGCGAAGTCGACGATTACAACGCGACATTCTTCTTCACCGCACTTTTGATCTATTTCGTGGAGGATCCAGTTCAGAGCTACCAGTTCGAGCAGCGGCTGAACAGCAGGATGGAGGCCTTTTTCGCAACCCTTGACGAGTACGCCGCAGCCGTACGGGACTGGGATCCCGATGTGGATAGCGATGAAGACCTGCTCAACGCCCTCGAGGCTTTCTGGGACCCGGATGCGGGCCATCTCGAGTTCTATACCTATCTGGTACCAAACAGTGATATCACCGATGTCCACGATATCCAGGAACAGGTGATCGAAAAAGCGCAGGAAATTGCCCAGGGCTGGCCAGTTGTCAAGGAGATCATCGATGCGCTGCAGAGCGGAGAGGAAGACGAGTTTCGGGAGGTTCTCAGGAAACACAGTTCCTTGTTCCAGCGCCTCAACCTAGATGATGATCCCAGCCACATTGTGCTGTCCATGTACGGACTGATGATCGGCAGCGAAGCAATGGAGACGCCTTACATGACCCTCGCAGAGATGCAGGACTGCCTGGACGCGGGGAACATTGCTGGTTTCCACAACCTTGCCGCCTTCGCTTTCTTCAACTTGGACCGCGATTTTTGGACTATGGCCCAACTGCAGCTGCCTTACCTGATTGAGTACCAGGACACCTTTGGGAGACAGCTGGACGAGCTCGACAGGTTGATCAAGGTCTTCGAGTCCGAGACTGAGGAAGAACTGTACACGGCTCTGCAGGATGCCGGCATAGAGTATGTGAAGGTTCCTCTGCTCGCGGAGTACCTGAAGGTTTTTGCTGGTTTTGCAGGGGCAAGTGAGGCATCGGCACTGCAGTCGCCAGGAGAGCTTCTGGAAAGGATCCTGGCCTTGACTATCGAGGTCGTAGATGTGTTCGAAACAGCCCTGTTCGACATCAAGTCCCAGATGCAGGGTCGGATCCACGATGTGAACTTGGCTAGTGTAGAGGCTGTGCTCCAGAAAATCGGCGGAGTAACCCGGGAAACGCCGCCGCAGCAGCTGATGACGCTGCTGGCAGACCTCTATAGGCTGACTCCAATCCTGGTTAAGGGAGAAGAAATCGACTTCGAACTGTACGATCTTTCTCTTGACTTCGATTCGGATCGCCTCCCCTTCTACCTTGAAGTGCTCCTGGAGGACGGCCGCAGCATCGAGGACATTGAAGATGTCAAGACAGCCATCAGGGATGGCAACGCCAAATACTACGCCCAGTTTTCCGAGTTCGCGGTTACTGATGTGGAAGCAAAGGTCGGCGAGCCTCTGAAGTTCACCCTCACAGTCCTCGACATGCAGGGGAACCCCTGCAGTGCACTGGATGACATGAACGTGCATGTCAGCGTGTATATCGAAGGAGGGCATTGGGACAGCTCGCCTGAAGTGGACATCACGGCCGGTGGAATCTGGATGGTAGCGACGGACATCTACTATGGAGAGATCACAGAAGATGTCGTGGCCAAGCTGAACATCTTTGTGGGCAATGGCGAAGGATACATCTACGCGGATGAGCTCTTCACTCCTCCCTTCCTTGTAGATGCCGATGTAGACCGCATCGACGTGGTCACAGAGTTCGAGGAGTACGAGTCGATGAACTCTATCGTGGTGACCGCAACCCTCAAGTACGAAGCTAACGAGAAGTTCAGGACGGTGTACACGTTCAGCGGCACGCTCCCAGGCCAGATTAGGATCACTGATGGTCAGGAAGATGGCTATCTCGAAATCTACAACCGCGATTTCGAGTTTGAAAACGGCGTCGCAGAAGTCGACGTACCTGCCGGGAAAGCCAGCTCCGAGGATCTCTGGGTCGAAGTCTTCCTGCCAGACCTGCCCGTTCAGTCTGGGAGAGCTGTCGAGCCCATCAAGATTGTGCCCGGCAGACCTTCATGGCTCGCTGCCGAATGGGTTCCTGCCGATGGCGGACGCACGGGCTGTGACATCAAGATCATCCTGCAGGATCTTCTCGGGCAGACCACCACATTCGAGGGGCAGAACATGCTGGTCTGCGTAGAACCCGCTCCCCGGGACGTGGTCACCATGGGCGTTCCCGGTCTCGATGTCCCCGATCGCCAGGGGATGGCCTACGTCACTTTCACAGGAGGAGAGGCCCTGATCAGGTTTGCGGGCTCACCCCTTGAAGACCAGATGAAGGTATGGCAGGACGGGTATGGTCCAGGCGCGGAGCTTGACCTGCTCATCACCGTTGTAGACCTTGGCATCTTCGGTGAGCTGCCTTACCCGAAACCGTAAGAACGCCGCAAACCACAGAAAACAAGGGACGGTCCACCACCGTGGATCGTCCCTTTCTTTGCCTCTTCTGGGGAAAAGTTTCTAGAGGGAAAGGTAACGTTCAAGAAAGGCCTTGACCCGTTTTTCATAGGCCTCTCCTGCCGTTTCGTAGGCGTTGCCGTGTCCAGCCCCCTCGACGATGAAGATTTCCTTATCTCCTGGGCAGGCTTCATGGAGCTGCCAGGCCATGGAAACCGGCACGAAGCGATCCTCCGAACCGTGGATGAACAGGATCGGCACGCTGCTTTTCTTGACCTGTTCCACGGCAGAAGCCTCCCAGAAGCCGTAGCCGGCTTTCATTTTGGTGACCAGGCTGGTGGTGCGAAGAAGGGGAAAGGTAGGGAGTTTGAACATGCGCTGGAACTGATAGCCCAGCTGCTCGTGGACTGAGCTGTAGCCGCAGTCGGCGATAATCGCCTTCACCTGTGGGGGCAGCTTCTCTCCGCTCACCATGAGTACCGTGGCTGCGCCCATAGAGAGTCCGTGCAGTACGATCTCGGCATCTTCTCCCACCCTGGCAGCCACTTCGCCGATCCACTGCAGGTAGTCCAGGCGATCCGGCCAGCCGAAGCCGATGTAATTGCCCTCGCTCTGACCGTGGCCGCGGGCATCGGGCATGAGCACGTTGAACCCGAGTTTCTCGTGGTAGAACCGGGCAAAACGCCCCATGTCCTTTCCCTTCGAGGTGTAGCCGTGGGCAAGGATCACGGTCCTGGATGTGGGCTCTTTGGCGGGAAGGAAGAGCGCCGACAGCCTCAGGGCATCCGGGGAACGGATCTGCCAGTCTTGGCAGTCCTGATCCTCCACCCACTGCACTGGTGTCGGCTCAGATGAAGAGGGCCGGTTGATGGTGGACTGAAGATCGGGATTGCCCCGCAGGAATTCCTTTTTCCCCCGTCTCACCGCGAAGTTGTAGAAATGCACACTGGCTGCGGCCAGCCCACCTGCGAAGACGGCTGCCACTGCCAGCAGCACATAACCGAGTGCTCCCATAACGACACCCCTTCTGATCCTAGTTCCTTACGAAACGATTACTGCGCGGCCGGGCCAAACTCCTGGTTGGAGAAGCGACGCCCGCCCACTTCACCGATATTTAGCAAGGATCTGCGGGTATATTTCTTGACCATACTCTTTCCCTAGGCTAATATTTATGTTGAATAACCTTTTTGACACATAGTCTTTTTGGAAAATAACAAGAGGAGGTACTTCATGGATATCCATGAGTTCCAGAACCATCTGTGGCAGCTGTTCCGTTCCATCAGCCAGGGGATGGAAGGTCCTCTTGGGGCAATCATACAGTCCCACGGGATCACCCTCACCCAGATGCGCCTGCTCACGGAAGTGCAGCAGCGCGGTGAACTCACTGTCACAGAACTGAGCGACGCCTTGGGCTCAGCACCCGGCAACGCGTCCGCCATGTGCAAAGCGCTGGAAAAGAAGGGCCTGATCAGCCGCGACCGAAGCCCCTTGGATGAGCGCATCGTCCTGATCGCCCTCACTCCCCAGGGAACAGGGCTCCTCAGGTTGATCGAAAACGAGCTGAGCTCCATGTTCGACCCTGTGCTCCAGGGGTTCTCCCCTGCTGACTTTGAGCAGATTATTGACGGTATGGAAAAGCTGAAGACCGTTGTCACCAGCTTGTACCACGCCTTTGAAAACACTCACGGGAGGAGGTAGCGTATGGCCGATCGCAAGCAGTCACCAAAACGGCCCCTCATTTTCTATTACCTGATTTCCCTAGCAGTCCTGTTGATCATCAATGCTTTCGTCCTGCCCATGTTCATGCGCCGCCAGATCATGGAAGTTGACTACAGCACCTTCCTCGAAGCTCTGGAGGAAAACCGCGTTCTGAAAGTTGAGATGAGCGCTGATGGCCAGGAACTGGCCTATGTGGCCCTGGACAGCCACGGAGAGCGCCAAACCTATGTGACCGTCCTCATGCCAGACCCTGACCTCCTGACCAGGCTGCGCAGCAGCGGTAACGTCCGCTTCTCCAGGATCAAACCAGTAGAACCGAACCCGATCCTGACTTACCTCTTCAGCCTGGTAGTGCCAATTCTCCTCATCTTCGGCTTAGGGAGACTGTTCTCCAGCAAGCTGCAGACCAAGATGGGCGACATCATGGCCTTCGGCAAAAGCAACGCACGCATCTACCTGAAGGCCCAGACCGGCAAGACCTTCGCCGACGTTGCCGGGCAGGATGAGGCCAAGGAAGCCCTGAAGGAGATTGTGGACTTCCTCCATGATCCAGAGAAGTACACGCGCATCGGTGCCAGCCTGCCCAAAGGAGCGCTCCTGGTTGGCCCGCCCGGTACAGGCAAGACGCTGCTCGCTCAAGCAGTTGCTGGCGAAGCGCAGGTTCCCTTTTTCTCCATCTCGGGCTCCGAGTTTGTAGAGATGTTCGTCGGCCTGGGTGCGGCCAAAGTGCGTGACCTGTTCAAACAGGCCGAAGAAAAGGCCCCCTGCATCGTGTTCATCGATGAGATCGACACCATCGGCAAAAAGCGCGACCAGGCAGGCTTTTCCGCCAATGACGAGCGGGAGCAGACGCTCAACCAGCTCCTCACAGAGATGGATGGCTTCGATTCCCGCAAGGGAGTGGTCCTCCTGGCCGCCACCAACCGGCCCGAATCTCTTGATCCGGCGCTGCTCAGGCCGGGGCGCTTCGACCGGCGGATTCCGGTGGAACTGCCCGATCTTGCTGGCCGCATCGCCATCCTCAAGGTTCACGCCCGAAAAGTGGCCATGAGCCCCCAGGTTGATCTGGAAGCCATCGCCCGTTCCACCGCCGGTGCGTCCGGCGCCGACCTGGCTAACATCATCAATGAGGCAGCTCTGCGTGCCGTGCGTCAGGGTAGAAACCGAGTTGAACAGGAAGATCTGGAAGAAAGCGTTGAAGTAGTCATCGCCGGCTACCAGAAGAAGAACGCCGCGATTTCTCCCAAGGAAAAGGAGATTATCGCCTACCATGAAATTGGGCACGCACTCGTGGCTGCTAAGCAGACGAACAGTGCCCCGGTACACAAGATCACCATCATCCCCCGCACCTCCGGCGCCTTGGGTTACACCATGCAGGTGGAAGAAGATGACCGCTACCTGCTGACAAAAGAAGAGGCCTTCGCCCGGCTGGCAACCCTGACGGGCGGCCGTGCGGCGGAAGAATTGGTGTTCAACACCGCCACAACCGGTGCCGCCAACGACATTGAGCAGGCCACGCGCCTGGCTCGGTCCATGGTCACCCGCTACGGGATGAGTGACCAGTTCGGCATGGTGGCCCTGGAGCAGGTCACCAATCCTTACTTGGGCGGCGATACCATGCTGAGCTGCTCTTCAGAAACAGCAGCTGAAGTGGATAGAGCGGTGATGGGGCTGATCAACAAGGCCCATGAACGGGCAATCAGCATCCTGAAGGACAACATGGACAAGGTCCACGAACTCGCCAGGCACCTCCTGGCGAAAGAGACCATTACCGGCGAGGAGTTCATGCAGATTCTCAATGCATGAGATCACAGAAGCGCACCGCCCCGGTGCGCTTCTTTCTTTTACTGCTTCAGGCTTTCCACATACTCCTCAATCGCAGCGGCAACCTTCTTCGAGAGCCGCACGGCTTCCACCACGGTCTTAGCCCCCGTTACCACGTCACCTGAGGCAAAGACGCCTGCTCGGCTTGTCCGCCCGCTCTCATCAACAGCCACCAGTCCTTTTTCCGTAACGGCAACGCCCTGGGTGGAAGAGACGATCACCGCCTGGGGCCCCTGGCCTACAGCGATAATCACTGAATCCGCCGGGAAGAGGCTTTCCGTTCCCTCGATCCGTATTACCTTTTCCCGGCCCTGTTCATCCCGGACAACCCGGGTGTCAGCGAGGACCACGCCCTCTTCCACTATCCTCACTGGCTCTTTGTAGCACATGATCTCTGCCCCATCGATCTTCGCATACTGCACCTCCACCGGGAGGGCGGCCAGCGATTCCTCGCCCCGCCGGGCGATCACGTATACTTCTTCGGCACCCTGCCTGAAGGCGGTGCGGGCCACATCCATGGCCACGTTGCCCGCTCCAATCACGGCCACGGTCTTCCCGAGCCTGTAGACACTGGGGTTGCGCAGGTACTCGATGGCGTAGTGAACATGCCCCAAGCTCTCTCCCGGGATCCTCAAAGGGCGGGGCCTCCACACCCCGGTTCCCAGGAAGATCGCCTGGTAGCCATCGCGGAACAGATCATCCACAGTCAAGGTCGTTCCTATGGCGGTGTTCGGCCGGATCCGCACTCCGCTGGCATACAGAGCTTCCATCAGCTGGTCCAGCACACGTCTGGGCAGCCTGAACTCGGGGATCCCATAGCGCAGGATGCCGCCGATGCGGTCATTGGCCTCGAAGATGGTTACATCAAAGTCCCGCCCAGATAGGAGAAAGGCGATGGTCAACCCGGCAGGTCCGGAGCCCACTATGGCCACTTTACCCCTGGTGCGCTTGGACACGTGGGGCTTGTGGATGTTCAGGTAGTAATCGGAGATGTACTGCTCGATCGCGCTGATCTGAACTGGCGAGCCCTTCCTGCCCAGCACACAGTGGCCCTCACACTGGTTCTCTTGGGGGCAGACATGGCTGCACACCAGAGAGAGGGGGTTGTTCTCGAAAAGCATGCTGCCGGCCTCGGCGATTCTGCTGTCCAGAAGGAGGCGTATGGCATCGCGAATGGGAGTTGCCACAGGGCAGCCTTGGCTGCACATGGGCGTCCTGCACTGCAGGCATCGCATGGCATCTTCAATGACGTGCTTGCTCATCTCCATCCCCTTCCCTACGGCTCGCACTCTGCGAATATAAAGCCATTGTACGGAAACGGAAGGGCGCCGGCAAGGCTCTCCATGTAAAGACTTCTTGTAAAGCTCCCGGGTGATGCTGGCATGGCCTGGAGAGGATTTCCACTGACCTGCGGCGAAGTGCATGAAAAAGGCCGCCCTTGATAAGCAGCGGCTCCATTCAAAACTGAGGTGAACCATCGGCATGCGAGAACAGCTTCTCTACGCTTCCCTGCACAACCTCTACCTGCTCCACAAAACAGACAAGACGACCGTTGTCTCGGATCTCATGGGCCTCCAAGCCCAGTTCCTCAACAACCCCAAGTATGCCCTGCAGATCAGAGCCTCCGATTATTCCCAGCAAAACTGGGCTGAAGGCCTGATCAAGACCTGGACGTTCCGGGGCACTCTCCACGTGGTCCTCGAGTCCGAATTGAGCCTTTTTCTCTCGGCCACGGGTTTGGAAAAAGACTGGGACGACAGATGGGGCATGGACCGACGCCTCAAACCTTTCTGGGCTGAGAAACTGCGGGACTGGATCGCTGACGGGATCTCGGAGCGAGAGGCCTTAAAGAAGCGCTGCCGAGAGGAGGGCATGGAACCAGAGGTGCTGAAGGCGGCTTTCCACAGCTGGGGCGGCCTCCTAAATGACATGTCCCGCCGGGGCATGATCGCCTGCGATGCAGGTTCGGCCAGGCGTTACGTCCTCTGCTCCTGTAACCCCACGATGGACCGGCAGGCAGCGCGTATGGAGTTGATCCGCCGATACTTCAAGACCTACGGCCCGGCAACCTTTGCAGACTGCGCCTACTTCACCGGTTTCCGTCAGACGGAAGTAGTAAGGCTTGTTGAAGCTGCCGGACGTCCGCTCAAGAGCGTTTCCTACGAAGGGAAACAGTACTTCTACCTGGACAACCTCCCAAGCGGCGGCAGTATCCCCGACTGCCTGTTCTTGACCGGTTTCGATCAGCTGGTCCTCGGCTACAGAGAACGGAGCCGCTTCTTGGACGAAGAAGACAAAACCAAGGTCACCACCATGACCGGGATCGTCGTGCCAACCATCCTGCTCCGCGGACGGATCAAGGCCAAGTGGAAGAAGGACGGAGGTAGACTCTCCATCACTCCCTTCCGCCGGTTGAAAAAGGCTGAGCAGAAACTGATTGCGGACAAAGCCCATGAAATCTTTGGAGAAGAGCTGAAGCAGGTTTCTTTCCTGCAGCTCTAGAACCACTCCTCCATTTCGTCCAAAAGGCTTTCCACCTTGGGCAGGCCAGCCACCCGCTTCAGTGCGATGCCCGCTCTGCTGCAGAGATCAGCCAGGATGGCCACCAAGAGATCGGACTTAACCCTTATCTCTTTCGGCATCCCGTAGTTGATGATGTGCTGGCTCAGCCGGTCGATAACCTGGCCAGCATCTTCTGCAGGGGTTTCGTAGGCATGGCAGTCAAGGACCATGCCTGACTTGTGATCGGCCAGCACAAAACCTCGGGGAAAGCGAGGCCGTTCCCGCTCGTCCGGCTGGATGGTCACTGGCAGGTAACACACGTCAAGCTCCCAGACGGAGTTGATGCTCCTCGGTGCCTTGCGCAGCTGCCGCAGGAGCAGCTCATTCTCCATTTTCACCGGCTCATACTGCAGCACGGGGCGCAGCAGCTCCAGGGGCCTGGTGTACCAGATGAGCTGGCCGTCCTTCTCCTCGCTCTGGCGCAGCACCGTCCGCCGCCGGTCGAAGTCAAGCTCTACCTCTCCCCGCTGATACTCCTCAAACACCGCCAGCACCTGCTGGAGAGCGTGGGTGAAGAAGACGGCCTCCGCCCCGCTGAGGTACCAAGGGTGGTATCCAGGCTCATAGCGGCGGAACTGAGGCCATGCCTTGCGGCCCTGGAAGCTCAGGCCGAGACTTGTGATCTCCTCCAGGTCACGCTCATCAAGATCGCTTCTGTTCTCAAAGGAAAGCAGAAGGTAGTCTTGGGCGAAGGCCACTTCGGAAAAGGCAGCTTCATCCCCTTCCTCCATGAGCTGGAAGAAGCCGGCCAAGCCGCGCAGGCCCACAAAGACACAGAGCCCGTAATGCTGGCCCATGCGTCCCATGACTGAGCAGTAGCCGATGGTCTTGTCTGCTGGATTCTCCACACAGATCAAATCCGCGTCATAGAGCCTTTTCCACGGCTCTGCCTGCCGATAGTCCGCAGCTGCTGCATAGAGAGCCAGCAGCTGCTCTTTTGTCGGCCTCTTCTCTGGCGCCATGCTTTCATCTCCCATCAAGAGCAGGCTGCCCTGCCCTGCTTTCCTGATTCGCCATCGCATGGGCCATACCTGCAAGCTCGGCCCAGCCTACAGCTGGGCATAGTCCCTCTCGAACGCTTCTGCCAGCCGTTCAGGCCAGTCGGAAAGGGGAGCCAGACGCCCCAAGAAGAAGCGCAGAGTCTTGGGTTCCTCCACGAACTTAAGTCCGCCAACCAGCCGGCGGTGCGTGTAGAGCCAGGTGATGCGGTCGATAGCATACGTTAGTTGGGACAGGGTGTACACCCGGCGCGGCACAGCCAGGCGCAGCAGTTCAAGGTCGGCAAAGACTTCATTCCCCTCAGCATCTCTCGCCTCAGACATGGTGCCCCGCTCCATGCCCCTGATGCCGCTGATCAGGTATAGAGCTGCCGCAAGCGCCCCCGCTGGGTACTGCTCCTGCGGAACGTGATCCAAAAATTCCCGAGCATTGATATGGCAGCCGAGGCCTCCAGGAGGAGTGACCACAGGCACGCCCCGCCGGGCCAGCTCTTCCACCATGAAGGCGGTGAACTGCGGGCACTGGCTGATCATGTCTTCATCCATGGTTTCTTCCAGCCCCACGGCGATGGCCTCCATCTCCCGCACGGACATTCCCCCATAGGTGAGGAATCCCTCGTAGAGCGGCAGGAGCTCCCTGAGAGCGCCGAAGAGATCGGCGCGATCCGTGCAGATACCGCCGCCCCGGGAACAGCCGAGCTTACGGGCGGAGAAGTAGATCACGTCCACAAGGTCCGCGATGCCCCTGGTGATTTCCCGCACGCTCATCCCCCGGCATTCCGCCTCCCGTTCCTTGATGAAGTGGAGGTTGTCTGCCAGCAAGCTGGCGTCCAAAACCAGGACAAGGCCGTGTCTTCTGCAGATGTTCCGCACAGCGGCGAGGTTTGCCAGGGAAAAGGGCTGGCCGCCGATGAGGTTTGCTCCAGCCTCCATGCGGACGAAGGCGATCCTATGGGCTCCGTACTCGGCGATGGCCGCTTCCAGTTTCTCCAAATCCATGTTGCCCTTGAAGGGATGGCTGCTTGTTGTTTGGAGCGCTTCTGGAATGAACGCCTCCACAACTGTGCCGCCATTCAGCACGATGTGGGCTTTGGTTGTGGTGAAGTGGTAGTTGGTGATGACAACAGAACCTGGACGAACCAGGACCTTGGCCAGAAGATTTTCACATGCTCTTCCCTGGTGGGCAGGGAGGAAGTGGCGCTTGCCAAAGATTTCCTGACACTTCTGCTCCAGACGTCCAAATGTCTGGGAACCTGCGTAGCTGTCGTCGGCCAGCATCATGGCCGCCTGCTGGGCATCGCTCATGGCGTTTACTCCGCTGTCTGTTAACATGTCCAGGAACACATCTCTGTTCTTCAGTAGGAACGTGTTGAACCCCGCTTCCCGTAGAGCCTCCAGGCGTTTGGACGTCGGTGCCAGCTGAATCTTCTGGACAATCTTGACCTTGTGCATCTCCATTGGAATCTGCTCGCCGCTGAACAACTTGATTTTGTTCATCTTCCCCGCTCCTTTGTCTTTTTTGGCAAACAAAAAAGCCGTCCCCAACAGGACGACTTGTAGCCGCGGTACCACCTGATTTAACCTGCAAGCAGGTTCCCTCTAGGGAGCCATCACTCCCGCAACCGTTAACGCCGGTACACGGCCCGATCTACTGCTAGTTCAATCGGCGACTCCAGGGTGTAATTTCAGCATCAAGCGGCTGCCGGGTCGCACCAACCCCCAGCTCTCTGGAAGCCCCTTCTTGACACCTACTTGTTCCCTTTCACAGTCTTTCATGTTTTGGAACTTGTGTACAGTATACGGCTGGAACGGCTGCCTGTCAACCACCTGAGATCATTTTCCGCACAAGCGCCCGTTCCGCCTCACGATTTCCGCACGAATTCTCCCTCTTCAGCCCGCTTCCGTTTAGCGCTCCGTTCCGGTGCGTCCTCCTGCCGCGGCACATATACTGGAAAAAGCCAGAAGCAAGGGGGGATTTGTCTGAACGACATGACCATTTCTACCCAGACCCATGTCCATGAGATCCAGGGCAGCACCATGATCTTTGCGGAGATACCTCACAACCACCGTTTTGCTGGCATGACCGGCCAGGTCATACCCATCGGCAATAATGACCACATCCATTCCTTCGAAATGAACACCGACTTCACGGAGATCCAACTCCATGGGGTCGGAGGTTTCACCGGACCGTCCATCTTCGTGGGCAACGGCCGGCACATTCACTTCGCCAGCGGCACCAGCACCCTCAACCGCGGCCATGTCCATGGTTTTCTCTTTGCCACATTCATCGACGACCCGCTCAGGGACTGAAAGAGGAAATCCCAAGCAGTTTAGATCCACGACTGCTTGGGACTTTTCACGCTTCGGCTCCTGTTCTGCACTCGATTGCTCGTGTTTCCCTTCTCATTGTAATATCCCTTCACATAATGGAAGGAGTTCCCTTGCCTTTGGTGGAATACTTAGCATAACTCACGGTTTTCTTACTTGTTTCAGGGAGAAATAAGTACAGAAAGGACTGACCACGGCCTATGGGACCACGCATTGAGAGCTCAACATTTCGCTTTGTGGCCGGTGCTCTGCTGATCATAGCCCTGCTGGCCAGCGGCTATCTTCTGGGAGTGACCCAACTAGGCCCAGCGAAGGATTCTGATGAACCAGTGCTCGCTCAAGTCGCCGAAATGGACACACTGCTGCAAGCAGTGCAGTCACTGGACGGAACCCTTGCCGATTTGGCTGCTCAAGTGACCCAGCTCCACCAGGACCTTGCTGACCTGCAGACCCGCGTGGCCGAGCAGGGGACCCAGGTTGAGGCCCTGTCCGGCACTGTTCAGGCTTTTTCGGACGAAATGGCTGGACAAGCTGAAGAGACCGCTGCCCAACTGCAGATCCTGACAGCCGCGGCAGAGTCCTCAGAGCTGGACACGATCCTGGCCGCGGTTCAGGCGATGGACAAGGCCATGGCCGATCTGGGCGAACAGGTAAACCAGCTGCAGGCGGGGCTTACCGGACTGCAGAGCCACAGCGATGAACAGGATGCCCAGATGCAGGCTCTAGCCGACGCCCTGCAGGTACTGGCCGAGGAGACAACGACTCAGCTGCAGGTCCTGACGGACGCTGCAGACTCCTCAGAGTTGGGTACAGTCCTGGCTGCTGTTGAAGCCCTGGATAGGATCGTGGTCGATCTCGCAGCGCAGGTAACAGAGCTCCACACCGGCCTGACCGGACTGCAGACCCAGAACGATGGGCAGGAACGTGAACTGCAGGCTCTGGCCGAAGCGGTGCGCACCCTCTCAGACGAGGTAGCCGGCCAGGCTCAAGCAACCAACGCCCAGCTGCAGACCCTGACCAACATGTGGGAAACCGCAGACCCGAGCGCCATGCTCGCTTCTATGCAGGCTGTGAATCAGTCCTTGACGGGACTTACTGAACAAGTGGGCGAGCTGCAGGCCCGCAGCGATGCCCAGGACACCGAGCTCAAGGCTCTAACCGACACCCTGCGCGCTCTCTCCGGCGAGTTGGCTGAACAGACCGAAGCGGCAGCTTCCCAACTGCAGACCCTGACAGCCATTTGGGAATCGGCAGATATGGGTTCGGTACTCCAAGCCATCCAGGCCATAGACGGGGCCATATCTGGTCTGGCTGAACAGATGGCCCAGCTCCAAGTAGAACTTGACGAAATGCAGACCCGCAGCGACGCCCAGGACCTAGAAGTGCAGGCCTTGGCTGACTCGCTGAGCAGCCTCTCCAGCGAAGTCGCCGGGCAAGCCGAGGCGGCAGCGGCTCAGCTGCAGGCACTCGCAGTTATCTGGGAAGCGGTAGATATGGATACCGTTCTGCAGACCGTACAGTCAGTTGACCAATCCGTAGCGGGTTTGACTGAGCAGATGGCGCAGCTCCAGGCCGAACTGAGTGGCCTTCAGACCCGCAGCGATACGCAGGATGTTGACGTGCAGTCTCTGAATGAAGCTCTGCAAGGACTCTCCAGCGAAGTTGCTGTTCAGGCAGAAACGGCAGCCTCCCAGCTGCAGGCCCTGACAGAACTCTGGGAATCCGCAGACTTGGGCGCACTGCTGCAGGCTGTTCAGTCGGTCGACCAATCCGTAACCGGCCTGCTGCAGCAGGTAGCCGAGCTACAGACCGGAATGGAAGCCCTCCAGACCCGCAGCGATGAACAGGGACTCGAAGTACAGGCCCTGGCCGCCGCCCTTCAGAGCCTGTCCAGTGAAGTGGCCGGGCGGGCCGAGACCACCGCAGCCCAGCTTCAGGCTTTGGCTGAGGCCATCGAGGCACAGACGGTTGCGGCAGCGGCCCCCGCACAGATCGCTCCCCTTAACGTGCAGCCAGAGCCCTCCGGGCAGTCTGCTCAACTAGAAGAAGTTAGTGTAAATGAACCCGCTCCGGGCCTGCAGATGATTCCAGAAGTCGTCTTTAAGGAACTGGTCCGCAGGAACATGGCCATGGTCATGAGGATAAAGGCTAACGACACTATCTGGGGCATAGCGAACCGCTTCCAGACCCCACCCAGCCAGCAGTTTATTAACCAGATCATTGAGATCAACAAGGTAGACCCGTACCGTCTGAGGATCGGCCAAGACCTGCTCATTCCTTTGAATGATGACATCTTCCGATTCATAGAACTGGAGTGATGATTGTGCCAGAAGCCGAACAAAACAAGCGCAGGCTGTCCAGCGGTGAGACCCTGATCATCTTCTTCTCCATATTTACCCTGGCCTTAGCCCTGCTCATCACTTCTGTCCGCCTGCTCAAGCAGCCGACAATTGGGTTCAACCCTACCGTCCTGCTTGTGATCGGTCTGGTTGGCATACTTGGCAGCCTTTACGGTATGCTGGCGAGCTACCGCAGCCGCAGCCAGCAGCCCGTGGTGGTTGAGGTCCCGCAACCCCAACCCGCACCTGCGCCGGCCCCAACTCAGGAAGCAGGCGAAGCGCCAGAGAACGTGGCCAGAGTGAGGCTGGGCAAGTATGTTCAGGTTCTGGAGGAACAGAGCCAGGCACTGCGGCAGGAAAATGCGCAGCTGCGGGACGAAGTCGGTGAGCTGAGACAGTATGCCGCCGACTGGCAGAAGCGCAGCCTGGAGATGTTCCGCTACCTGGACAAGCTGAGCAAGAGTGAACCGGGTGAAGGGGTACGCAGCATGAAGAAGCACCTGGCGCAGCTGGTGGCCCCCCTGGGAGTGGGTATCATCGAACCTGAGCCCGGCGATCCTTATGACGAGAAGATGCATCAGGCAGACAACTCCCCGGAAAGCGGCGGGGCTGAGTCTCTGATCATCGCCGAATGCCTCGAGTGGGGCTATTCCCTCAACGGGCGGGTAGAAACGCCAGCGAAAGTCGTTGTTGCGAAGGCCAGCGATCACTGAGAGTGATCCGCACTTTACCGGAAATGTGAGCAAACCCCAAGCCGTTGGCTTGGGGTCTTTTTCGTCAGTTCGCTGCTTGGTAGACGAGCCTTTCGCCGCCCGCTTCCACCAAGAAGAGCTTCTGGACATCTGGGGTGATCAGGCGGTCCAGGCTGAGGGCTGTGGAGAACCTTGCGGCAATGCCGCAGTCGGAACTCAACCGCCGCGGCACGGGCATGAGTTCAGCCGGTACGCCCAGTCCCCGCATGTACCTCCTGTACTTAACCGCACCGGAATGGGTGAAAAACGTGGCCAGGTATTCCACGGCCTCACCTGGTTATGATCAACAGGAAGTCTTCGCCGCTGTGCTGCACCTCAATCTGGTAGCCGCGAGAAGCGGCAAAGCGCCGCACGTTATCCCGGGAGACGGAGCTGCTCACGAGCACCTGTACGCCTTCGGGCGACGTCTCCAGAGCTTTTCTAGTCAGGAGAACAGGTTCAGGGCACGCCCTGCCCCGCGCATCCACCGTCTTAAGAGCCAACTGTCACCTCTCCTTTCAAACTGGCACCTGCACTGCGCTCCATGTGCAGAAATCCCAAACCCGCTGCCACGGCCAGCCCGATGATGGTCGCGATCTTGCCGTTGGCAGTGGCGCCCGCCGCTGAGGACGCCAGCCCGAAGTTGTGGGCAAAGGCGGCACCGACAAGCATGCCCACCACCGTGATCACCGAGTCAATGTTACCTTCAGCGGCCATGATGAGCTGCCGCAGGGGGCAGCCGCCTAGGAGCACAGAACCAAAACCGACCAGGAGCATGCCCAGGAAGTTCCACAGCCAATCAGTGTGGGCGACGGGCTGACCGCTGAAGCCCAGCTTGAAATTGCCAGTGATCAGGTTGCCGATGAACGCCACGGCAAGGATCGTCAGAAAACCGGAAATCAGATGGCCGTCTTTGAACAGGATCACGTCCCTGATGCCGCCGACCATGCACAGCCTGCTCCTCTGGGCAGCGCCGCCCACCACGAGACCTGCGATCAGCGAGATCCAGATGGGTGCATGCAGGGAACCGGGCCCTTCTGAGCTGAAGAATATGAAGGCGGGAGCCGTCAGCAGAAGAACCAACAAGGCGATCTGAACCGCTGGAAACAGGCAACCCTCGGACTTAGGCAGAGAATAGGTCCTCTGCAGAGTGAATCCCCTGTTCAAGAAGGCTACCCCGACCAAGATTCCGGCGGTGAAACCGAGAAGGCCAAATATGGCTGTCAGATCTCCTCCGGCCAGTCGCAGAATCATGCGCAGAGGGCACCCCAGGAACACCAGAGCGCCGATCATCACAAAAACGCCAAGGATAAACCGGGTAAAGGGAGCCGAACCGCCCCTAACCTGGAAGTCGCCACCCTTCAGGGACATCAGCCATGCACCCAGTACGATACCGATAATCTCGGGGCGGATGTACTGTACGACACCAGCGCGATGCAGGCCCAATGCGCCTGCCGTGTCCCGGATGAAGCAGGCAATGCAGATGCCCATGTTCACGGGATTTCCGAAACGTACTAGAGCTGCGGCGAGAACCCCGACGATGGCCCCCACCAGGATCATGCCTTTTTTGCCGTCCAAATCCATCCCTCCTGCAGTGGTCTAATCCTTGCTAAATCTTTGTCAATACCAAGCCCATTATATGAAACGCGGGCTTGCCCTGTACAATAGCGATCTTCTATCGCCCCATCCCATTGATAGGCAGATCCTATATCCCCCAAGCCCCGGGCGGTATACAATGAAGTGGGAGGTGGTGCCATGAACGGCGTTTATCTGGACAATGCAGCCACATCCTACCCGAAGGCGCCCGGTGTGAGCGACGCGGTAAAACGCTGCCTGGATGAGGTTGGCGGCAGCGTGCACCGCAGCGGCCTTGGCTCCCTGCCGGCAGCTGATGAGCTGGTGTGGGAAACCCGGGAAAAGCTGGCTTCCCTGTTCAACTTCCCCCATGCGGAAAATGTAGTGTTCACCATGAACGTGACCCAAGCCCTAAACTTCCTGCTTAAGGGCCTACTACGCCCTGGGGATCACGTGCTTGTCTCGTCCTTGGAACACAATGCGGTCATGCGGCCCCTTGTCCAGCTGGAAAGACAGGGTGTCACCTACTCCCGGATCTGGGCAGACCGGGAGGGACACCTTTCCGCCGATCTGTTTCGCGACCAGATCAAGAGCAGCACGCGCCTTGTTGTGGTCACCCACGCCTCCAATGTCTGCGGTACACTCCTTCCGGTGGAAGAAATCGGAGTGCTCTGCGAGCAGTACGGCCTGATCTTCATCCTCGATACCGCCCAAACGGCTGGCGCAGTTGACATCGACTTCCAGAAAACCAAAGCCCACGCCATCGCCTTCACGGGCCACAAGGGGCTTCTCGGCCCTCAAGGTATCGGCGGTTTTGTCCTCCGGAGCGAACTGGCCGAGCGGATGGAACCTCTGATCAGCGGCGGCACCGGGAGTATGTCCGAGTCCGAGGAAGTCCCTCCCTACCTGCCAGATAAGTTCGAAGCGGGGACCATGAACCTTCCAGCGGTCTGCGGACTGCATGCCGCCTTAGAGTACCTGGAGAAAACGGGCCTTGAGGCGATCCGGACCAAGGAACTGGCCCTAACACAGATCCTCCTCGCTGGGCTTGCAGAGATAGAAGGGGTAAGAGTGGTTGGGCCTTCCTCAATTCAAGGAAGGGCAGCGGTGATTTCCGTCGACTTCCCGGGGAGGGACAACGGGGAGATCGCCTACAGGCTGGAAAAGGACTTCGGTATCGTTACCAGGTGCGGACTGCACTGCTCGCCTGCTGCCCACCAGACTCTGGGCACTTTCCCCAAAGGAACCGTGCGCTTTTCACCGGGCCACTTCAACACGGAAGAGGAAATGAGAGCCGTACTCACCGCTGTGCACAGGATCCTGGCAGAAACCCCGCCTGCTCCAGAGTGAACTCCTTAAAGGCCCTTGCCACGGGGCAGAGTACTCTGTTCCTGTGGTGTACGAAGTAGAAGCGCTGGGTGAGGTCGAAGCCCTGGAGGGAAAAAGCACGAAGCAGGCCCAGCTTGACTTCTTCCTGGACGCACAGCTCCGAGAGGACCGCTACACCCAAACCAGCCATGGCGCACTGTTTGATCGTCTCGGGGTTTTCCATGGTGGCGATCACCTGGAGATCACCAAGGCTCAAGCCCCTTTCTTCCAGAGCCTTCACAAAGATCGTCCTGCCTCCCGATCCTTCTTCCCGCAGGATGAACTTCTCCCCTCTTACCTCATCCCAGGTCAGGCTCTCCTCAGCCCGCTCTGCAAACTTGCCCTTGGGCGGCGCTATGATCACAAGACGCCCCCTGCAGAGCTCCACCGCCTCCAGCTCGCTGCTGCAGACGTTGGTTCCCACAAAGCCGAAGTCTGTGGTGTTGGAGGTTATCGCCTGCACCACTCCCCTGCTGTCATGCTGGTTCAACCTGAAGGTTACCTGGGGATACCGCAGGCTGAAAGCGGTGAGCAGATGAGGCAGGATGTGGCTCTGGGGTACGGTGCTTGCCGCGATGGACAGCTCCCCTTCCAACCTTCCTTCATATTGGGCCAAGGCATAACGGGCCAGTTCCCTGGTGTTGAGCATGTTCAAGGCATGCCCGTAGAGGATGCGGCCGGCTTCGGTGAGGGTTACCGCCCTGCCGCAGCGGTCCAAAAGCACTGTGCCGAGCTCATTTTCCAGGGCTTGGATATGCCCCGTGAGAGTGGGCTGCGTTAGGAACAGCTCTTCCGCTGCCTTGGTGAAACTGCCGTGCTTAACGATGGCTGCGAAGGACTCAAGCTGCCGGAAATCCATGGCTTCTTCCCTTCCATGTGCGCGAACTGCTCGCGCTTTTACTGTCTATGCACTTCCGCAAGGCCAGCCGAACTCCTCCTCACCAGCATCCTCCGGCGGTTGTGACGTACTGCACAAAGGTAACTCCCAGTACCTATATTTTTCTTCGATCCTGCCGTACACTTTAGGAAAAGCATTATCAAGGGAGGTGTGCCCAGGCTGGTCCAGGTGGCAGTCTACCTCAAATTAAGTTACGTGGTACCTCAAGGTTGCCACCTACCACCCCATCGCAGACCTTCAGCACCACAAACCCCGCGCCAGCGCCCGCGGGGTTTGTGCTGTTTTTTGGATATCGCGGCGGAAACAGGACGGCCAAAAATAACTCCTGTGCCAAGGAGGGTATTCAGGCGAGTGGAACTAATAATTCAGTAACAGCAGAAGCATAGAGCTTTGAACTTAGGAGGGGTTCCAGTGCGAAGGATCTTAGTGACGGGGGCCTTGGGTCAGATCGGCTCTGAACTGACCGTGCGCTTGAGAGAGCTGTATGGAGTGAGCAGCGTTGTCGCCAGCAGCAAGAGCGCCAAAGACGGCCATCAAGAGCTCGTGGATTCGGGGCCTTTTGAGATCGTTGATGTGACAGACCGCCAACAGATCGCTGATGCGGTGAAGAAGCACAAGATCAACACCATCATCCACCTTGCGGCCATCCTATCAGCGGTAGGCGAGCAGGATCCGCACCTCGCTTGGGATGTGAACATCAACGGTCTGTACAACATCCTGGAAGTGGCCAGAAATGAGAACTGCTCAGTGTTCACCCCCAGTTCCATCGCCGCTTTTGGCGCTTCCACCCCCAAAGATAATACTCCCCAGGATACCATTCAGAGACCCTCGACCATGTACGGGGTCACCAAGGTTGCGGGCGAGCTGCTCTGCGACTACTACTTCCATAGGTTTGGTGTCGATACCCGAGGCGTCCGTTTTCCCGGCTTAATCTCCTACAAAACCCTCCCCGGCGGGGGCACAACCGACTACGCGGTGCACATCTACTATGACGCCCTGCGGGAGAAGAAGTACACGAGCTACATAGGGCCCGGGACCAAGATGGACATGATGTACATGCCCGATGCCCTCGATGCCATCATCCAGCTTATGGAGGCAGATCCCGCCAAGCTTGTACACCGGAACGCCTTCAACGTCACGGCCATGAGCTTCGCCCCAGAGAATGTGGCCCGGTCGATCCAGAAGTTCATCCCCGAGTTCGAGCTCGACTTCGACGTAGACCCGGTGCGGCAGGCCATCGCCGAATCCTGGCCGAACTCCCTTGACGACAGCGCTGCCCGGGAAGAATGGGGCTGGAACCCGAAATATGACCTGGATGCGATGACAGAGGATATGCTGAAGAATCTCAAGATCAAATTAGGCTTGTGATCAAGCGGCCCGGCAGGATCTGCCGGGCCTCAGTTTGTCTGTACTGGCGCTATGCGAGAATCACGGCCAAGATCACCGTAATAAGCAGAGCAAGAGCCGCGGTGAAGGTCAGATCTGGGCGAAGCCCGTAGCGAACCTGGGCTATGGCGAAGGGCGTCCCTGCCGTGATCACCACCCGATCGATCAGGCCGCCCCTATGGGCGAAGAGCCGGGCGCCTGCGTTCCCATTCACGACACGGGTGATGCTCTCTACCAGGGTGTTTCCCTGAAAAAGTCAACTGTGAACAGGATGAGCGCAAATGGATCGGGTTCCATCTCAAATCCGAAGATGGATACGGGACGGGACAGTTCCATAGTCAGCGTGTTTGAAGGAGAAACGAGCACAAAGGGGTTGGGATCCTCCGAAAACGGCGGAGATGACCAAGTCTGCCAGCCGTTGGGAACGGGCCCGCGCTTGTTCAAAAGTTCGCTGAAAGCCACTGTCAGGTCATCGTCGGAGATCGAAGGCAGATCAGTGCCGAAAGGCACGCTTGAAAAATCGATTTTGGTAGTCGCGGCCAAGTACGCGGCATCGGGGTTGTCTATGGGAGTGGCGCTCTCCTCAACGTCAAGACCCTCTGCCTGCGCAATCGCAGCGCTGGAACGGAGGTTGCTGCCTACTGTCTTGGTTCCCTGGAGATTTGAGTCGATGTCAGTTCACCTCCTTACAGAGAGAGGCCAACTTCTGCCGATGTAACGATGCCCAGCAGATCGTCTCTGCTGGGCTTGGTGTTTGCAGCGCTCTAGAGCAGGATCAAAGCCAAGATGATCACGAGTACTGCGATGAACAGCACAGCCAGAGCGGGGTCGATTGGTGCCAGCTGGTAGCGTATCTGGGCGATGGCGAAATCCACGGGGCGGTGATCACTACCCGGTCAATGGAACCGTCTTCCCGGGCAAACAGGCGAGCCCCGGCAAAGCCGTCCACGGTGCGGGAAACGCTTTCGATCAGCGAATCCCCCCGGTAGAAATCGGCCGTAAATTCGAACTCGCCGAAGGGGGACGGCTCCAGCTCAAAGCCAAAGATGGATACCGGGCGGGAGATCTCCATGGTCAAGGTGCCCGCTGACGCGAGGAGGACGAACGGGTTGGGGTCTTCAGAAAAGGGCGGAGAAGACCACGTTGCCCAACCATCGGGGACCGGTCCAGTCTTTGACAATGTTTGGCTGAAAGCGACGAAGACAGTGTCATCGCTGATCACATCGACAGAGCTGCCGTCTGGCAGGCCCGAGAAATCGATTTTCGTTGTGGCTGCCAGGTACTCTGCATCGGGATTGTCGATAGGAGTGGCTGCCGTAGTGACTCCTGACCCTGCCGCACTCATGGCTGCCAAAATCTGCGCGTCATCTACGCTTGTACCCCGGTTCGAGCCCAGGATTTTCGTCTCCTTGGTTTCCGTGTTGATAACAGTTCACCTCCTGCTGAGTTGAGGCCAACTTCTGTCCATAAATATGCGAAGAGCCAGCCCGAAGCGATAGCTGACTCTTCCTGTTTCCTGTATGAACCGGGTTAAGGAGGCACCTCTGCTTCCCCGATGCCTACCCCTCTTGAACAGTGCTGCCCATGATCTCTACGGCCTGCTTTTCCTTTTCGTAAGCCTCCTCCAGCAGCGAAGCAATCTTCTGGCGCGTTTCCTGCTTGCTCAAATCCTCACTAGTCTTGAGCACAGAGGCATTGAGCCAAGCCTCGTACACCGTCTTGTAGATCTCGGCCAGTTCCGCTTGGGCCATCTTCTCAAAGTACTTCCAGGCGTAATACTTCAGCGCCCCGAAGGTGCCAAGGAAGTACTCCATGTTCCACGACAGTTCCGGGTTAAAATCGTCTCCGAAGTGGCGGATCAGAGCAGGATAGGCTGCCAGCCCGTTAGCATTGGCCGATGACCATTCTTGCCCCCTCAAGTGCTGCAGCGCCAGGCGCATGGTGCCCTCCAGGATTGCCTGTGGCGGTTTTTCGCTGCGTCCCACCACCGTCAGCACTGAGAGGATGGGTATCTCCCGCTTTCCGAGGGAACCGTAGGGCATTTCCCCGCCTTCTCCTGTGATGGAGAGGGTGAAGAGCACTTCTCTCTCGTCATCATAGCCGGTCACGAGGCCCCATTCTGGCACGCCTATGTCCCAAGCTACAGCGGGGACGCCGCGATCGATAGACTTCTTGATCAGGTCAATGGCCTGAAGGCGCCTCTCCGCTTCCAGGGCCTCCTGATCCCAATACCTGCCCACGTAGCCGCAGATCAGTCCGCCGTTTTCCACCCAGGGCTTCTGGCTGTCAAATGCCCAGATGCTGGTGGCTGAGGGGCAGAGATCGGACGAAACCCACATGCGGAAGGCAAACCCGCTGGTGGCCACAATATCCTCTGCATACTCGGGCCACGGGCTGTTCTTCACTGCACAGGCCAATGACTTGGCTAAAGAAAAGAGATAACCGGTGCTGTCCACAATACCGTCCCAGTTGATATCAAGTTTCTTCACACGCTGACCTCCTTGTTGGAAATACTGAGGTGACATCTCACACCGCTCCACATCTGCAGCAGCGCGACCGCTCCTTAAGGGGAATGTAGATCCTCTCAGAGAAGGCGCGGCTTGCCTCCAAGTACACTTCAAAAGCAAAGCCGTCTCCGTGTTCGTAGGGGCCTTGGGGCAGCCAGACCTCTAGGATGTACTGCCAGGTTCTATGGATGGTGTTCACGAAGTCGGCGTGGGTTGTGGGAGGAGTCCTGAACAGGGCGTACAGCCCTCCCTGTATGGCCAACTCCTCGGTTCCTGTCGTATCCCCTTTTGCCTCTTCAGTGCGTATGCCGATGAAGTAGTCCAGCCTGCCGTCCTTCCCCTTCCGCATGCTTACCCCGTAGTCTTCGCACACCTTTCCTCCAGACAACCTCAGGGAGAGCTTCTGGGCGTTGAACTTGTTCCAGAACATGAAGGGCGGTTCCCCATCGCTTCTGAAACCGGTGAGGGTGAAGCCCTCCAGGGTAAGGATCTCTGGAGCAGCGGAAAACGGCCTGCTCGAAAGGGACAGTGGTTCATAGAGTTTGAGGCTGTTCTGGGCTTGCCTGTACTCGGTGGGCAGGATACCGTGCTCCGCTTTGAAGGCCCTGGTGAAGTTCTCCTTGGAGTTGAAGCCGTAGGCAAAGGCTATCTCGGAAACGGGAACACTGCCTTCGCAGATCCGCTTGGCGATTTCGGTCAACCGCCTCTTGCGGATGTAGTCGGCGGGCGTGAGCCCCGTCACTTCCTTAAACACACGGAGGAAGTAGTACTTGGAGTAACCAGCGGCCTGTGCACAGGCATCGAGGTCCAGCTCCTGGGTGAGGTTTGCTTCGATGTACTGCAGAGCCCGGGCGATGTGGTCTCTGTGTTCCATGGTCACCACCTAGTTCGAGAATACAACACGCAGCACCAACATGATTGACAATTATTGCCTTCTTTTTACCTCCGACCTTGTTCTGCTTGTCCAGCGATGCTATCCTTAAGCTAGAAGCTTTGGTCGGAAGTTCAACCAAAGGAGGAAAGAAGCATGGATTTCACCAACAAGGTATGCGTCGTGACCGGAGGGGCCTTGGGAATCGGGCGCTGCATGACGCAGGAGTTTGCCAAGCTTGGCGCCAAGGTTGCCTTTGTGGACATGAACGAAGCTGCCGGGAAGGAAAACCTGGAGCTGATCCAAAAGGCCGGAGGGGAAGCGTTCTTCTTCCATGGGAACATAGGAGAAGAGCAGGTTCTCCGGGATTTCGTCCAAGAGGTAGTCTCTGTTTACGGGAGTGTTGACTACCTGATCAACAACGCCTGCCTAACTCGGGGAGGGATCCTGAATAAGTGCCGCTATGATCTGTTCAACTATGTCCTGCAGGTAGGCGTTACAGCTCCTTACTTCCTCACCCTGCTCTTCCTGCCCCACTTCAACCCCGGAGCAAGCATTGTTAACATCGCTTCCACGCGGGCCTTCCAATCTCAACCAAATACTGAAAGCTACACGGCAGCAAAAGGGGGTATACTTGCCCTCACCCATGCCCTGGCAGCCAGTTTAGCGGGAAAGGTGCGGGTGAACTGCATCTCCCCCGGCTGGATCGACACGGGCGAGTACTACGACGCCAGCTACGTCCCGAATCATTCAGAAGCCGATCGTCTCCAGCACACCGTGAAGCGCATCGGCCATCCCATGGATATCGTTCGGGCTGTGCTCTTCCTCTGCTCCGATGAAAACAGCTTCATCAACGGGCAGAACCTGATCGTCGATGGCGGCATGTCCACACTCATGATCTACCACGGCGATCATGGATGGACCTATACACCGGAAGATGATGTCTAGAAATGGAGCGGCCGCACTGGCCGCTCTTTCGTTATGCGTTGTATGTGGTGGCTGAAGTGCTGCCCCCCTGCCCCGTCCAGTTTGTGTGGAAGAACTCACCCCGGGGCCGGTCGATGCGTTCATAGGTATGGGCCCCGAAGTAGTCTCTTTGGGCCTGCAGGAGGTTTGCCGGCAGCCGCGCGCTGCGGTAGCCGTCGTAATAGGTCAAGGCCGAAGCGAAGGCAGGCACCGGAACCCCGTTAATCATGGCAGCGGCGCAGACCCGCCTCCAGCTGTCCTGGCAGGCGTCGATCTGGGACCTGAAGAAAGGATCCAGGAGCAAGTTGGGAAGTTCGGGGTTGCGGTCAAACGCCTTCTTGATGTCTCCCAAGAAAGCAGAACGGATGATGCACCCGCCCCGCCAAAGGAGGGCAAGGCTGCCGTAGTTCAGGTTCCAGCTGTAGCTTTCCGAGGCAGCCCGCAGCAGAGCGAAGCCCTGGGCGTAGGAAACGATCTTAGACGCATACAGCGCCTTGCGGATATCCTCCACAAAGGCTTTCCTGTCACCGTTGAAAGAAACCTGCGGCCCGCTGAGCACCTGGGAAGCATCAACCCTTTCTTCCTTAAGGGCTGAAAGGCTGCGGGCGAAAACTGCTTCTGCGATCAGGGTGAGCGGTACGCCCTCATCCAAGGCCGCGGCAGCCGTCCACTTGCCGGTTCCCTTCTGCCCTGCCCTGTCCAGGATCTTGTCCACGAGCGGCGAACCGTCTTCATCTTGGAAGGCCAGAATCTCGCCGGTGATCTCGACCAGGTAGCTGTTCAACTCCCCCCGGTTCCACTCCTTGAAGATCTCTGCTATCTCAGGGGCAGCCAGCCCCAGCAGGTCTTTCATCAGATGGTAAGCTTCGCCGATCAGCTGCATGTCGCCGTATTCGATCCCGTTGTGCACCATCTTGGCAAAATGGCCCGCGCCGTCAGGACCCACCCACTCAGCACAGGGAGTGCCATCTGCCATTTTCGCGGCGATGGCCTGGAAAATGGGCTGGATCAGCGGCCAAGCCCCAGGCGATCCGCCGGGCATCAGGCTTGGGCCGTGGAGCGCGCCTTCCTCGCCGCCTGACACTCCTGTACCTACATAGAGCAGCCCGTGTCCCTCCACGAGCCTCGTACGCCGGATGGTATCAGCGAAATGGGAGTTGCCCCCATCGATGATGAGATCTCCAGGTTCAAGGAGGGGAATAAGCTGGGAGATGAAATCGTCTACAGGCTGCCCCGCCTTGACCATGAGCATCACTCTGCGGGGTTTTTTCAGGCTGGCCACCAGCTCCTGGAGAGAATATGTTCCGATGATGTTTCTGCCTTTTGCCCTGCCCTGGATGAAGCGGGTTACCTTCTCCACCGTGCGGTTATACACAGCAACCGTGAACCCTCTGCTCTCCATGTTCATGACCAGGTTCTCGCCCATGACGGCAAGGCCTATGAGACCGAGATCTGCTCTGGACACCACTTTACCTCCCGATTCTTTCTGCCCTTTCAGCTGAAGTCTCTCTCCAGAGCCCACAGCCCAAGGGCAGGATTACTGATATAAAAGATCTCCTCGCCGTTGACCATGTTAAACCCATCCCGCAACGTCCGGGGATCATACTGCTTCACAGCCTCGTCGAAGGGAAGGTAATCGAAGCATACTCTGCGGATCTCCTCTTCCGTTAGGTGACGCACCGCGTAGGTGATCCTGAACCTGCCGTCTGAGGAACCGTGGATCAGGTGCGCGGCCACGGAAAGGTTTTCCGCGAGTTCTGCCCTTTCCTTAGTCAGCCGCAGAATGTCGAGGCGGTTTTGGTAGCCAAAAGCCCGGATGATGCGGTCAATATCCGGGTCTTCCCCAAAAGTGCGGATCCCAGGAGCCAGCACGATCAGCTCTCCGCCATCGGCGATGGCCATGCGGGTGCGGTAGACTGACTTGTTCCCAAGCCAAGTGCTCCTGAACTCCTCTGGATCCAAGTAGACAACCACTTTGCGCAGGGGTTCCTTGAGGAGATCCAGGTTATGCTTTTGGCTGAGGGAAACGGCTGCCTCAAACACCCGGCGCTCCCGCCCGGCAAACAGCCCCATGAGGCCGGTCCTGGAGCCGAGGGTTTTCGTCACGGTCAAAACGTAAGCTAAGGGCAGGCTCGTTAGGAAGTTCTCCTCTGCATAGTCGAAAACCCTGCGGACAGGAGAGTGGTCGCGGCCCATCATCCTCTCCATGCCGTATACAGCGCCGAGGAAGTGGGACTTGTCTATGATCTCCTTTCCCCCGCACCCTACCACGATGTTTTTGGTGTAGTTGGCCATGCCCACGACCTCGTGGGGCACCACCTGGCCGATGGAGATGATGAGATCATAGCCACCTTCTACGAGCTCCCGGTTTACCTCTACGGTGATGGGGTAATCCACCAACCCCTCGGACATCTCGGCCACAAACTCACCGGGCACAACCCCGATTCTTGTCACATCGGTTCGCCAACGGTGATCGATATAGGCCTCCAGGGGTATTTCGGCTCCGAAGATGCGCCGCTTTTCCTCAGGCGCCATGGGCGCGTGGGTGCCCAAGGCGACCAGCACCTTTACCTCCGCTGGCTGCAAGAGCCGGTAGAGGATGCTTGTGATGGGACCCGCCATGCTGTGTCCTCGCGTGCCATCGGGCGGGACAAGCAGGACCCTGCGCAGGGGCCCCTTGATGCTTCCCAGCCAGTCCTGCAGGGCGGCTTCAACAGTTGAGAGATCGATCGGTCCATCGGTAAGGAAACAGTCCTTCATGCCCCACACCACTTTCCAATTATGCTCCGAACAAGGGCCCGGGCGGGTTTCAGCGGCCGACGAAGTCTCGGAAGTTGCCCTGGAAGAGCTGGGCTACATCCCGCGCTATCTCCTCCTCCGTCAACACCCAGCCCGTGGCCAGCAGGTCTTCGTACTTGCGCAGCAGCACCTGACCGATGACGCCTCGAGAATGGTCCCATTTGTAGATCAGGTGCTCCAACACCCGGGCGTCGGAATGCTGCGGCACAAAGGAAAGCCCAAGGGTTTCCAGGCGGATAGCTGTGATCTCCTCTATCAGGCTGGGATTGTTCAAGAACCACCAGCAGCCGAAGACCAGGAGGTTCCTGAACTTCCTCGCTGCGATCGCCAGTTCGTGCTGGTTTTCCCGGGAAAGCATGGTCACCAGGAACTTGTTCTCCGGATACTCTGCACAGAGCCGCTCCACGGCTCCGATCTCAGCTCTGCCTAAGGAGTCTCCAGCCAGGCGAAGCTCTTTGTTGACCTGCCTCTTCACACCGATCATCATGGCCATGGGGATGTTGAGCTCAGCGCAGGCGGGCAGGATGCACTCTTTGAGCACCCGCGTCCCCAGGGAATCGTCGGAAACGCTGAAATTGGGGGGCAGCGAGGCTGCCATGTAGAGAGCCCTGATCCTCTGGGCCCAATCCTTGAGGAACCGGCGCACTTCTGCAGCTGAGTTCCCTCCCAGATCCCTATCCACCTCATAGCCCTCAGCCTGGAGCATTTTGGCCGCTTCCGGATAATTCACGAGGAGAGGATCGATCCGCAGGGCAGCTCGGAATCGGGGATCGACTTCCGCGCCTTCCTTCCAGAACGACCGCTCCTGCGGATCGAAGGGGTCATTGGTCATGACCACTTCTTGTACTCCGGCGAGCCGAAACACGTTGTCGATGTGCTCCTCCAGCTTAAGGCTGCGGAAGTATTCCCGGTAGGAGTCCAGAGAGCGGGCACCCACATCGAGCTCGAGCTTTTGGAGAATGGTGAGTACTCCCCTCTGGGCTTCACTGACGGGCGAACGCTCCAGGAAAAGGGTCTGCCAAACCAGCTCCGCCTGCCGGGCCTTGGGGAGTGTGAAGAAGCGATCGCAGTCCATCTGGCTGCAGCGGAAGTATTCGGCTATCAAATAGTGATAGGTCAGAACTTCATCTATTCCCCACAGGAGCATGCCGCTGAACTCCGCCGGAAACAGATGGGTATGCATGTCCACGACTTCGACCCTGGCCAGCGCCTCATCGATTGCGGTCTTGAGCTGATCGCGGGTTATCGCCACCTCGTTCACCCCACTTCACAAAGTGCAAAAGCAAAACAGCCCCCTCGGCCGTCTTTCCACTCAAATTCTATAACAACCCTCCATGTTCCACAACCCACCTGGCCGTCTGCCCTGGGAAAAAGGGACTAAGGTGGCAAACCCTGCGAGCATTAGGCGCCTTTATGGAAAGGAAATCGCAGGAAGGTCCCGAATGTTACTTCGGAGGATGATAGGACGTGATCCGACGTGAGTAGGAGTCAGCGCATGGCTGCGCTGTTGATCGTGCTGAGCGTGCTCGCCACCGGCTGCTTCGGCGGAGGCACCGTAAGGCCATACAGTATCTCCGGAAGAGTTGCCGATCTCTCAAACGAGGGCGTTCCCTCTGTGCAGATCGTAATTGAAGGGCCGCAGACTCCGGCCAGAACCGAGACGGGGGCAGATGGGTTTTGGCGGGCAGACGGTGTGAAAGGTAGAGTCACCGTAACGCCCCAGAAGGATGGCTGGTCGTTCTACCCGCCGACCAGGCAGGTAAGCAGCGCACGCAGCAGTGTGGACTTCACAGCAGTACCCCAGGGAACTGGCGGTCTGCTCTTTGTTGATCTCAGTTTCGAACACGCTTTTCCTCAAGCCGTTGAGCAGGGCGCTTCAGGCAGCCGCGGCGCCTCCTTCCCCGTAGGTGCCAAGGAAGAACTGGCGGATGGAGCTGCTGAAGTGCATACTTCTGGTGAGTTCGTTGTGATGATGGACCCCAACCTCAGCCGAGCGGAAAGGGAGCGCATCTTGGCTGAAGCAGGTTATGAGGTCCTCGACACGCTGGATGTCATCGCGGCCCATCTGGTGCAGCCGCGGAACTGGGCGCTGAGCACCGCCGCAGAGGAAGAACACCAGCTGACAGCCTTGAATCAAGTAACTGGCGTTTTGTCGGTAGAACACAATTACATCTGCGTCCCAGAAGATCTCCTGCTGCCGAACGATCCGTTCTACTCCACCCACCAGTGGTGGCATTACGATTTGATCCGCCTGCCCCAAGCTTGGGCAGTTACCACAGGCAGCAGGCAGGTGCGCATCGCCGTGCTCGACACGGGCGTGGACACTGACCATCCTGATCTGGCTGCTCAACTCGATCTTGAGCATGCCCGTGACTTCTCTGGTGAAGGAACGATCGAGGACGTCGATGGGCACGGTACACATGTGGCGGGTACGATCGGCGCTGTCACCAACAACGGAATCAGCGCAGCTGGCGTCATGTGGGACGTGGACATCCTGCCGGTACGGGTTTTCGACAGCAGCCGCCGGACGACGACCTGGAAGGTGGCTAACGGCATACTTTACGCCGCCGGGCTCCTCAACGACCAACCGGACAAGCCCAACAACCCAAGGCCAGCCGATGTGATCAACATGTCCTTAAGTGGCGTGGAATACACCGAACACCAGCATGCCGCAGTGCAGCGCGCCTATGCCGCTGGCGCAATCCTTGTCGCTTCGGCTGGTAACGATGGAAAGCCGCAGATCCGTTACCCCGCCGGCTTCCCTGAAGTGATCGCTGTTGGTGCCGTCGACAGCGGCTGGGTATCGGGAACCTGGCGCACGCCTCGGCGCGCCCCCTACTCCAACTACGGCTATCCTAACCTTGTCATGGCACCTGGAGGAACCGGCGGCCAGCGGGAAATGGTGTACAACTGGGTGTGGAGCACGGATATTCTAGGTAGGACCAGCGGCCTCTACGGTACCTCCATGGCCACTCCCCATGTTGCCGGTGTGATCGGCTTAATGCTGGCCAACGGCATACCAAAAAGCGAGGTTCGTGACATCTTGGAGCGCACGGCCATGAAGCTCGGTGACTTCACCGAATACGGCCACGGCCTCATCAACGCCTATTGGGCTGTCCAGGCTGTCGAAAACGTCAGGATCATGCAGGGGCTCCGCAGCGGCAGCCAGTTCACAGCCGTCAGCGAAATGGATATCCCCCTCCCCGCCCAAGATACCAAGGTGCTCAACCTGACAGAAGGAACCTGGCAGCTCATGGCTTGGGTTGATGTCAACCGAAGCGGAGAGCTGGATGCGGGCGACTACTACGCCGAAACGGACCCGCAGCATTTTGCGCCTGACACCAACGTATACTGGACTCCCAAGCTAAAAGAAGTCACGAGCGCGAAAACCCCCTAGGTCCGAATCCTAGGGGGTCATTTTCACCCACTCTCTGCCTAGGCGGGAAGCAGGTGTACGGCATTTGAGTCAAGCCTGAGGAAGGCGGGTTCCCCTGCGGAAAACACGTCCTGCAGGTGAGGGTTGCTTTCGTACACGGTCACCTGGTCTCCATTGGGGAGTTCTACCCGGTACTGCATGGCCGAGCCAAGGTAGACTCTACTGACCACTTTGACAGGCACTCCCTGCTCTTTTTGCAGGAACATCGCCTCTGGGCGCACCACCAGGGAAGCTTCTCCCCTCAAATCGGGTGCATCATGTACCGTGATCCTGCGGCCGAACGCTTCCACAACCGCCGCCCTGCCTTCGCGCTCCAGCACTTTGCAGGGCAGGAAGTTCACTTTACCGATGAAATCTGCAACAAAACGGGTAGCCGGCCGCAGGTAGATTTCCTGCGGAGTACCTACCTGCTCGATCCGGCCGGCGTTCATCACCACGATGCGGTCAGACAACGCCATAGCTTCGCTCTGATCATGGGTTACGTAGATCGCGGTGATCCCCAGTTCCTGCTGGACGCGGCGGATCTCTTCCCGCATGTACTCCCGCAGCTTAGCGTCTAGATTGGACAGGGGCTCATCGAAGAGCAGCACCTGCGGTTCCACAACCAAAGCCCTTGCCAGGGCCACCCGCTGCTGCTGGCCGCCGGAGAGCTGACCAGGGGCACGTTTGCCCAACCCCTGCAGACCGACCAGCTCCATGATCCTCTCCACGCGCTCTCTCGCATCCTTCTTACTCACTCTGCGGAAGCGAAGGCCGTAGCCCACATTCTCCTCCACTGTCATATGGGGAAAGAGAGCGTAGCTCTGGAACACCATTGCCGTATCGCGCTCGTTGGGAGCTTTTGTGGAAACATCCTCATCTCCGATGAGGATCTGCCCCGAAGTGGGCATCTCGAAGCCGGCTACCATACGGAGGGTGGTTGTCTTGCCGCAGCCTGATGGCCCAAGGAACGTAACCATTTCCCCCGGTTTGATCTCAAGGTTCATGCCATCCACAGCTGTCACTTCCGTGCCGCCGGGGGCCGGGAAGATCTTTACCAGTTGGCGTAGTTCGACTTTCTGTGCACACATAGTCCTATCCTCCCTCACTTCGCCGGCTGCCGGTTGATCGTGTCGCCCACCGCCAGACGCATCAGGGCGAAGGCACCCAGCACAATAATGATCAGAATCAGACTGAGCACGCTGGCTGCACCCAGGCGCATGATCTCAGTTTGGGACAGGATGAGCACTGTTAGATGGTGCCACCGCGCTGAGACCAGGAAAATGATAGCGCTCACTGCCGTCATGGATCGGGCAAAGGCAAAGAACAGCCCCGACAGGAATGCCGGTTTGATCAACGGCAGGGTGATCTTGGCAAAGGTGTAGCCGCTGGAGGCACCTAGGTTGGTGGATGCCTCCTCAATGGACTTGTCGATCTGCATCAGGGAGGCAACGCCAGACTCGATTCCGACAGGCATCTCCCTGAACACAAAGCAGAGAACAATTATCAACGCCGTACCGCTCAAGAGCAGAGGCGGTTCGTTGAACGCAAGGATGTAGCCGATGCCCACCACGGTGCCGGGCACGGCAAAGGCCAGCATAGATATGAAACCAAGGACCTTCTTGCCGGGAAACTGCTTGCGCACCAGGATAAAGGCAACCACCATGGCGAAAACGCCGGTGATGGGCGTGGCGATCGCAGCCAGAGTAAGCGTCGACTTGATGCTGTCCAGGCCTACGTCCCAGGCATAACGCCAGTGTTCCAGGGTGAAGGTGTTGTTCACACCCCAGGTCTTAACGAAGGCCCCGGCAACAACGGTTCCGTAGAAAGCAAATATCACCAGGGTGATGAGAATGCAGGTGGCAAAGAGAGTCCAGCGCAGCCAGGGACTGACCTTGAGGATCCTGCGGCTGGACGGTTTGCCCGTGACCGTCACATAGGACTTCCTGGACACCCAGTAGCGCTGAACCAGAAATGCAGTCATGGCCGGCAGGAGCAGCATCACAGCTAAGGCCGTGCCTCGGGGCGCATTGAACATCCCGGTGAACTGAAGGTAAGCCTGGACTGAAAGGACATCAAAGGTGCCGCCCAGCACCATCGGGTTTGCGAAGTCAGCCAGGGAATTGACAAACACCAGCAGCCAGGCGCTGGCCAGGCCTGGAAACGACAGCGGCAGGGTGATGCTGCGGAACACCGCCCAGCGGCTGGCTCCCAGATCCAGTGCCCCTTCCTCCAAATCGGGGTTGATGGCCTGAAGCACCCCGTTCAGGGTGTTGAAGGCGATGGGAAACATGCTGATGGTCTGCACCAAGACCAGGCCGTTCAGGCCGTAAATGTCGAGGTTTCTCAACCCCAAGGCCTTAGTGATGATCCCGTTTCTCCCCAGGAGCAGGATCACCGACAGGGTAAACATGAACGGCGGGGAGATCATGGGCAGCTGCACCAGCTGACCGAAAAACCCCTTCATGGGCATGTCCGTCCTGTTAAGGGCAAAGGCAAAGATGAAGCCGATTATCGTGGAAAAGGTGGCGGTCAAAGTCCCCAAAAGAAGACTGTTGAGAAAGCTCTGCCTGAGCCACCAAGAGTCCAGAACCTGCCTGTAAACATCGAGGGTAAACTCATCTCTGGGTCGTATGCTTAGGAGAAAAACCCGCACCAATGGATAGACAATAAACAACAGCAGAGCAGCACTAACCAGAAGCACGGTCAGCAGGAGAATCGGGTCCTGCCTGAGCTGCCACCAGCTGCTGCCGCCCAAAAGGGGCCTGCAATTGCGGGGTTGTGCCACGGCCACAGTCATCCCTCCTCCAAAAAGGGTCCCTCCACCAGGAGGGACCCACCTGAATTTCCTGCCTCAACTAGCGGCTGCGGAACACCTCGTTGTTCCACTTCTCAACTAAGCGGTCCTTCTGGGACGCCGCCCAGACGTCATCTTGGTTGATGACGTTCACCTGAGAAATGGGCACCGCACCATCCATCAGAGGAACATCGATGAAGGGCACCACATTTGTGGAGGCGAGCAGCTGCGCCGCCTTTTCAGTGAGCATCCAGTCGTAGAGTATCTTGGCAGCTTCCATCTCCTTGCCGCCCTTGATTAAAGACATGGAAGCGATCTCGTAACCGGTTCCTTCCTTGGCGAAGGTGATGGTCACCGGATAGCCCTGCTGCAGGATGGTTACCTGGTCGTGGGCGTAGCCAATACCGACCGCCACTTCTCCCAGACCAACGGCCTGGTTGGGAGCGTTCCCGGAACGGGTGTACTGCTGAACGTTCTTGTGGAACTCCTTGAGGTACTCAAAGGCCTCGTCTTCGCCCCAGAGCTGTACCAGCGTCGCTACGAAGTTGTAAGCGGTGCCGGAGGTGCCGGGGTTGGCAATTTGGATCTCACCCTTCAGCTCAGGTTTGAGAAGGTCGTACCAGGAGGTCGGCGGGTCGATGCCCAGTTCAGCAAGGCGCTCGTTGTTAGAGATAAAGCCGAGTGCGCCAACGTACAGGCCGATCCAGTAACCTTCAGGATCGCGGAATTGCTCAGGGATGTTATCCCGGTTGGGGGAGAAATACGGTTCAGTCAGGCCCTTGTCTTTGGCCGTCATGTGATCGAGGCCGACGCCGCCAACCCAGATGCTGGCTTGAGGATTCCTCCGCTCAGCGTCCATCCTGGCCACGGCTTCACCGCCCGACAGGCGAACCCATTCGACCTTGATCCCTGTATCCTTCTCGAACTCTTCAAAAACCAATCTCGCCGTTGGCTCAAAGAGCGTCGTGTAAGCGGTAACCTTTTGCTGGGCACTTGCTCCTGCGGACAGGAGGAGTACCAAGGCTAAGACAAGAACAGCAGCTCTTTTCATACTTCTCATTTCTCATTTCTCCTTTCTCTTTCTCTTTCGTGGATCATTTTCACCACATAACTGTGTTCTCCTGCTTTAGAGACTTAACCCTATCTTTCCAACCGTCCACAGGGATTTCGCCGCCGGTGTCAAATACCCCACGTCGCACCACATTCCCAAAAAGACTGGACGTGGAAGCTGTTGAAACATGCTCGCCGGGCAAGTGCGCTGCTAGTCGTATTGTGTCTTCTTGTCGCTGGATGCGTTGGTGGCGGAGGCACATCTAATCTGGAAGAATAGCGGATGCCTCGGGAACGGGCGTCCCAGATGTTCAAATCCAACTCACGGGAACGCAATATACTGGGACGACCAGAACGGATGCCGCAGGAAACTGGAACGCAAATGGCCTCAAGGGCACAGTGACCGTAATGCCTTTACTGGAAGGCTGGTCCTTCAGCCCAACCAGCAAGACCGTCGACAAAGCGCAGACCAATGCAAACTTCACGGCGAGCAAATTGCAGACGGAGTACAGCATCTCTGCCTTGGTTACCGATGCACAAGGTACAGGACTGGCCGGCATCACCATCAAAATCGCTGGCGAAGGAATCTCAACGGAAACCACAACAGGCCCAAATGGCACTTGGAGCGCCGATGGACTTTCGGGGACCGTCACAGTCACTCCTGAAAAGGAAGGCTGGTCTTTCATCCCTTCCAGCAGGCAGGTCTCCCAGGCAGACAGCGGTGTGAACTTCACGGGTACTCAGGACGCTGCCCTGCTGTCCTTCGAACTGAGCTTCATCCATTCCTTCCTTGAGGCCGAGGAGCAAAAGCAGCTGTCCTCTGGCGCTCAGGCCAGAAACACCCGCCTTTTCGCTGAGGGCGCGCTTGGTTCCGGCTCAATCGCCCCCTACGTTGCCGGGCAGTTCACAGTTATGATGGATCCTGCCCTGCCTCGCGCCGAACGTGAGCGGATCCTGGAACAGGCAGGGTATGAAGTACTCGACACCCTTGATGTGATCGCCGCTCACTTGGTGACCCCGAAGGGTTATGCCCTAACGGCACAAGCGGACGAGACGCTTCTCATGGAAGCCCTGCAGGTCATCCCGGGGGTCCTTTCGGTTGAACACAACCAATACGTCCACGCGGAAGAGTTGAATGTCCCGAACGATCCTATGTACTTTTTTCAGTGGCACTATGATCTGATCAGGCTGCCGCAGGCATGGGCGGTTACCACCGGGAGCAGTAACGTTCGCGTTGCCGTTCTGGATACGGGCGTTGATACCGATCATCCCGAGCTTGTGGCGCACCTAGATCTTGCGAACGCTTGGGACTTCACCGGAGAGGGAACATTCGAAGACGAGAGAGGCCACGGCACCCATGTAGCAGGCACGATCGGCGCCGCAAGCAACAACGGCGAGTTGGTCGCGGGTATCATGTGGGACGTTGACATCCTGCCCGTCAAGGTGCTCAGGAAAGACGGTGTTGGGGATACATGGATGCTGACCAACGGTATTCTCTACGCCGCCGGACTCCTTAACGACCAGCCAGACAAACCCACAAACCCAAGGCCGGCTCGGATCATCAACATGTCCCTGGCAGCTAGCGGTCACGCGGCAGCGATGGAGGAGACTGTCAGGTTGGCCTCTGCCGCCGGCGTGATCCTGGTAGCAGCTGCGGGAAATGAGAATGTGCCGCAAGTGAGCTATCCGGCTGCCTACGACCAGGTTATTGCTGTGGGTGCAACTGGCAGTGGTTGGGGAGCTGACGGGTGGGGAACACCCCAACGTGCCAGCTACTCCAACTACGGAGATCCAAGCATCGTGATGGCGCCAGGTGGCGATGGCGGCCACGGCGTCTGGAGCACGCTTCATAAAGACTGGGAGTTCGGTCCAATCGCACCGATGAATGGAACCTCCATGGCCACTCCACACGTCTCGGGTGTTATCGGCCTCATGCTGGCCAATGGTATCCCCAGCAGCCAGGTTCGGGACATCCTGGAGCGTACAGCAATGAAGGTCGGCGATCCCTACGAGTACGGCCACGGTTTGATCAACGCCTATTGGGCTGTGCAGGCTGTGGAAAACGTCCGTATCATACAGGGCCTCCGCAGCGGCAACCGGATCGCTGAAGTTGCGAAGGAAGCGGAAGTGCCTCTGCCAGCTCAAGGATGGTACACGATGGAGCTGAGAACAGGCACATGGCAGCTGATTGCTTGGGTCGATGTCAACGCCAACGAGCTGATCGACGCCGGCGATTACTACACAGAAACAGGCGTTACCGATTTCACCCCAGATTGGACACAGCCCTGGAGCGCAGAGTTGGAGGAAATCGGCAGTGACTTAGATGTGTCGCAAGCTGACCTCGGTTCCCTTGGAGCCAGCCAGCGTTAGGATCGGAAGAATCAACCGCCAGGCGAAGAGATGCCTGGCGGTTTTCTTTCTCATCTGGCGATTTTGGCGCACTCTAGGAAAACCATGCTAAAAGGGATACACCGTCCGATGAAGAAATCTTCCTTTAACAAAAAACCCCAACGGTGATCCCATGTTGAGGACGGGCAAGACAACTGTTTTCCAAAGGGCAAGCCTTCGCCGGGCGGCTGTGATCCTGCTGATCATTGCCGTCTTCCTCAGCATGTTCCTGCTCTTCATCCAGATGTCCCAAGAATCGCTGATCCAATCCCTAACCCAGCTCAACAACGAGTTTGTTGAGCAGGTGGACACCATATCCGGTACGCTTCTCGAGATCATCCACAACGCCGCCATGCAGATGTTCTACTCCCGCTCCCTTGCAAAGCTGCGCACCCTGGACTCGGTCTCGAATGCTGAACGGATCGCGGGCATGCGGGACCTGGGCAGCTGGGTGAGCAGCAGCACCTTTCTTTCCAGCGCCCTGATCTACAACGCCCACACCGACACCATGTACACCTCAGGCGGCGCCCATGTGCCCAATGCTGGCCAAACCTACGCGGATCACTCCACCTATGATCTGATGGTTTCCCGCGCCAGGCACGGTTTCACCGGCCCCGTTAAGCGCGAGTCCGCTGAAGGAGAGATCTACTCCTTTCTTTTCTTTGAACCAAATGTGCCCTACAGCGGCGCCCTGCTTCTCAATGTGCGTGCCCCTTGGTTTGAAAACCAGCTCCTCGGCCTCTCTTCGGGGCATAACAGCGTGGTCCTCAACAGCCAGGGGGAAGTCCTCGCTGCAAACGAGGGGCTCCTCTCAGGCGCTGTCCAGGTCTGGCCCGAACTGTCAACAAGGCTTGAAGACGGAGAAGCACATGGCATCATCCTTGATCCTCGAGGGAACAGCGGCTGGATGTACGCACAGCTTAGGAATTCCGGCCTGATCTACCTCCGCTCCTTCGACACGTCCGAACTTCTTCCCGGTCTCGCCAGGGTGCGCAACTTTGCCCTCGGGTTGCTCCTTGCCGTTTCCTCTGTGCTGGTCATCGGCGCCCTGTACACTGTGCTGGTACTCTACCCACCGGTTCAGGCCGTGCGCGAGGCCCTCCACAAGCTGGGCAGCAGCCACGGCGACATGGCGGTGGTAATGGATCGCCTGGTGGAAAGCCGAATGGAACAGCAGCTGGCCGATGAGGTCGCCCGCCTGCTCCAAGGAGAGGAGCTGGGTCTGCTTGAGTATCCCGCCTCCCTTATCCTCCTGAACTGCTCCGATCCCAAGTCGGTGCGCTCTGCCCTCGCCAAGATCACACCCCTCCCAGCCATCGTTGCCGCGGCACCCATCGGCTGTGCAGCGTTGATCAGTAGAGCTTCTGAACAGCAGGTGCTGGACCTGTGCCTAGCCCTCAGCGACGTCCTGTCCTGCCGCTGCCTGTACGGGACACCGAAAGAATCGGCGGCGGAACTCAGCCGCTGCCACGCCAGCCTTCAGGAACTCTGGCAGATGCGCTTCCTCTACGCTGGGCAGGCGGTCCTCTCGGAGAAGCTGGCCGCTTCCTTCAGCCAACCAGTAGAGCTTGCGGACAAGGACGTGAGCGCTCTGCTCAGCGCCCTGCGCTCGGGATCCCTGGATGAGGCCCGCGCCGCCTGGAAAGAGATCTTCGAACAGATCCGCACCGCCAAGTTCACTGACTTCCGCTTTTTCTTGAGATCCATCCTGCAGGACCTGGGTGCCATGCAGAGTGAGCTGGGCTTAGATCCGTTTACGGAAACGAGCCAGGTCTTGGAAGGCCTGGAGGATGCGGCGCAGCTGCACCGCCTTCTGGACGGCATTTTCCAGCAGATCGTTGACAGGCAGCAGGAGCGGCGGCGGAGCAGCCTCGAACTCCTCGCTGCCAAAGTTGATGACAGGATCGCGGCGGGCTACGGGGATGTCTCCCTCTCTGCACACGGTATCGCCGATGAAATGGGCATGAACCCCGTGTATCTCAGCAGGTTGTACAAAGAAGCAACGGGTGTTTCCATCGTCGATGCCATAAAGAAGGTGCGCATCGATAGAGCAAAACAGCTGCTCAGGGCGACAGACGCTTCTGTGAAAGACATTGCCGAACAGGTTGGTTTCGCCAACGACAAGTACTTCTTCGTCGTCTTCAAGGAGTTGTGCGGCACGACACCCAAAGAGTACCGCGGCTCCTGCCAGCAGTAAGTGCGCGCAAAAACCTTGCCGGTTTTGGGTCTGCCCCTCCAGCAAGGTTTTTTGCTGTGCTTCTCCTCAGATCAACTGCCGCCGTGCTCTTTCTTTCTCCTCGTCCGTGTCCTCCACAGGGTACCACATGGGATCCACGAATCTGATCCAGCAGCTGTTCCCTTCGGAGAAAGCGATGCGGTGCGGTGTCTGCACCTTTACCTTCTGATCACCCACGGGAATAAGGTACTCAGTCCGGTCGGTGAGGAAAATCCGGGTCTCGATGCGGGTCTGGTAGCCCGTACTTCCGGTGATGTCGATGGCATTTGGACGGGTCGCCAGGATCATCTCCGGTGCTGCATTTGGCGGCGGCGTTACTCCTAGGGGATGCTCCAGATCTCCCGCAGCATACACCTGTCCATCCCGGATGACGACCCGCAAGAAGGTGCTCTCACCGAGGAAGCTGTGGACAAAACGGTTGATCGGCCTGTTGTACAGGTTCTCCGGGGTATCGATCTGCATGATCCTGCCCATGTCCGCCACGAGCATCCGATCGGACAGTGCCATCGCTTCCGACTGGTCATGGGTGACGAAGATGATGGTGAAGCCCAGCTTGCGCTGGAGTTCCTTCAGCTCAAAGCGCATGGTCTCCCGCAGGTGCGGGTCCAGGTTGGAAAGGGGCTCATCAAGGAGCATGACCTTAGGGTTGGTCACGATCGCCCTGGCCAGAGCGATGCGCTGCTGCTGTCCGCCGGAGAGGTCGGAAGGATAGACATTCTCCAGACCCGTGAGGCTGGTGTGCTGCAGGGCCTGCTTCACCCTCCGCTCCACCTCAGCCTTGTTCACTTTGCGGATGCGCAGAGGAAAGGCCACGTTCTCGAACACGTTCATGTGGGGCCAGACGGCAAAGGCCTGGAAGACCATGCCCAGGTCCCTTTCTTCCGGCGGGACATACAGGTTGGCTCTGCTGCTGGACACGGGCCTGCCGCTCAGCAGGATCTCCCCTTCAGACAGATCCTCAAACCCGGCGATCATGCGCAGACACGTCGTCTTGCCGCAGCCAGAAGGGCCGAGGATGGAGAAGCATTCCCCTTCGTAGACCTGGAAGTTGAAATCATCGACGGCGACTATGTCGCCGAGGGTTTTGGTAGTGAACTTCTTGGTAACATGTCTCAATTCTACCTGAACTTCTGCCATGCCTTAGACCCCCTTCCGCCTCTGGTTCAGAGCGTTGACAATGGTGTTAACGACAACGATCAGCACGATAGCTACCGAGCCTAAGGCAGAGGCCTGCGGCATCATGCCCGCATCGCGCAATGAGTAGATCTGAACGCCCAATGTGCGGGTATACGGGCCGTAGAGCAGCACTGACGTTGTTACCTCCCGCATGGCCGGCAGGAAGATCAGGAAGAAACCTGAGACCATGGCCGGGCGGATCAGAGGCAGGGTAATATCCTTCAGGCTCTCAGTATGGGAAGCTCCACAGGTCCGCGCCGCCTCTTCCAAGGAAGGATGCACCTGGAGCAGGGCTGCCGAGGAGGTCTTCATCGAGAAGGACAGGTAGCGGGCGATGTACGCCACGAGGATGATCCACAGTGTGTTGTACAGGTTGATCCCCAGGCTTCCCGACCAGGCAAGGATCACGCCGATGGCCAGCACTGTTCCGGGGATGGAGTACGGGAGTACCGACATGACCTCCAGAAGCGTCGAACCCTTAGGCCTGATTTTCTGCACAACATAGGCCACCAAGGTGCCGAGGATCATGGTGATGAACCCGGCGCTCACGGAAAGTATCATCGAGTTCTTGATCGACTCGATGGTGCCGCTTGCGGTGAAGATGCGCTCGTAGTTGGCCAGGGTGAAGTTCGCCGGAATCAGAGGAAGACCATAGGCCTTGACCAGAGCTACCAGGAAGATCATCACCAAGGGAACCAGCACGATCACTACAAGAGTCGAGAGGGCCAGTATGAAGAGGGGAATCCTGGCACCCCGCAGGTTGATCACGGTCGGGCGCATGCTCTTCCCTTTGATGATGTCATAGCCACCTGACCTGATCACCCTCTGCTGAATCCACAGGGCGATGGCCACCACTGCCACCAGCAGAATGGAGAGGGCAGCCCCCTGACGGATACCGTCAAAGCTTCCTCCCGAACGGGCGATGACCGCGTAGATGCGGGTGGGCAGTGTGAAGATCCCTTGGGAGAACCCGAGGATCGCGGGAACCCCGAAGTGAGCCAGGGAGCTGATCAAGATCAAGAGGGCTCCCGAGGAAATCGCGGGGGTGACCAGCGGCAGGGTGATCTTGCGGATAACAGTTCCCTGCCTGGCCCCGGCGATGCGGGCGCTTTCTTCCAGAGTAGGATCCATCCTCTCCAAAGCGCTTACTACCTGCATGAACACAAAGGGGAAGTAGTACGAAAGCTCGACAAAGACAATGCCCCAGATGGAGTTGATATTGAACGGTGCTGAGGAGAGCCCAAAGGTCTTTATCGCCCAGCGGTTCAGGTACCCCGAACGCCCGTTCAGCAGAAGGTCCCACGCCATGGCGCCCAGAAAAGGCGGGAACATGTAGGGAATGGTAAACAGAAAACGCATCAGGCTCTTGCCTGGAATGTTGCTGCGTCCCAGAAGCCAGGCGTAGAACACCCCGACGATCGTGCCGAAGACGGTCACCAGCAGTGCGATCTTGATCGTGTTCCACATGGCCGAGAGGGTGGTTTCCCGCGTGAACTGGTCAATAAGGAGATCAAGCGAGAACTGGCCTTGGTAGAAAAACGCGTGGTAGATGATCATGGAAATGGGAGTGACCACGATCACGAGGAGCAACACAAAGCTGAGGGCCGTCATCACCGCATCAAGCCCGATGCGGCGGCGCCCATCAACCGCTGCCAGATCCTTGGTCTTACCGCGCAGGTTGATCATCACACAGCCTCCTCTCGGGCAGCTGGGTAATAGTAGGGATTGAGGAACTTGAGCCCCACCTCGCTGCCTTCCCGGACTATCCCGCTCTGCCCCGCATCGAGTGAACCCTGCTGGATGCGGAGCGTCTTTTCACCGGCTCGGACGAAATACTCATACTCGCTGCCCAAGAACACGGCACGTTCCACTGTTCCCCGCACAGGCGAAGATCTGTCAAAGACGATGTCATTGGGACGGATGCCCACATCAATTACGGCTCCGCCCCGCAGTTCCTGAGGAACTTCGCCGGGCCATGGAGCCAAAGTGCTTCCCAAGTCGAGTTTGTGCTGACCGTCTACCCTTTTGAGGTTCAGGAAGTTGGTGACACCGATGAACTCAAAGACGAACCTGGTCTTGGGCCGGAGGATGATGTCCTCGTCGGATCCGAGCTGGATCAGATCGCCCTTCGGGTCCATGATCGCGATGCGGTCGCCGAGCTGCAGGGCGGCGCGCTGATCGTGGGTGATGTAGAAGACGGTGGTACCGACGTTGCGCTGCAGTTCCCTGATTTCATAAAGCATCTGCTCCCGCAGTTTGGCATCGAGGTTGGTGATGGGTTCGTCCATCACGATCAGGTCATCACTGGTCATCAGTGCCCGGGCAATGGCCACCCGCTGCTGCTGGCCGCCTGAGAGCTGGCTGGGCAGGTGGTTGATATACTCGCTCATGCGCACCAGCCGCAGAACATCTTCCACGCGGCGGTCGATCTCCTGCTTGGGCACTTTGCGCTTGCGCATGGGATAGGCGATGTTTTCCTTGACGGTCAGATGGGGCCACACGGCGTAGTCTTGGAACACAATGCCGATGCCGCGCCGCTCAGCCGGAACATTGATGCGGCGCTTGCTGCTGAACATGCAGGTATCGCCAACCCAGATTTCGCCTTCCGAAGGCCTGTTCAGGCCGAGCAGGCATCTCACAAGCGTGGTCTTGCCGCAGCCGGAAGGGCCGACCAGACACATGATCTCGTTTTTCTCCAAAGACAGGGAGAAGTTTTTGAGTACCTGGTTATCTCCGTAGGCGAAGGAAATGTTCTCAAATCTTACATAAGCCACATAGCTCCCTCCCCTTCCTCGTTGAAATCTGGGCAGCGAGGGATGCCCGCTGCCCAGAGTGAGGCCTATACTTCCCTACGGGATGGTTAGATGCCGAAGAGCTTATCAAAGGCAGCCAGATTCTCGTCGCTGTCCTTGACCATTGCCTCCAGATCCAGGGACAGGGCCTTAGCGGCGATCTCTTCCACGTTGACACCCGGCTGTTCCAGATCGTTGCGGACCGAGATCAGGTTCTGGGCGATGAGGATCTCCTGGCCTTCTCTGGAGAGGATGAAGTCGAAGAGCAACTTGGCATTTTCACCATTGGGAGCGTTCTTTACCAGGCCGATGGGGCTGAAGATGGATACCGTGTCTTCTGGGAAGATGAAAGCGATGGGTGAACCCTGCTCGGCCAAGGTGGCGGTCACGTAGTCAAGGCAGACGCCCACTTGGTACGCCCCGGCAGCTATCTGGTTGTGGGTGGCGGTGGTGCCGCTTTCCATGTAGCAGCCGTTAGCCCTGAGCTTCTCGATATAATCGAGACCGTACTTCGGATGGCTGATAATAGCGTTCAGCCAGAACTTGGAAGTGCCCGAGGTGCCGGGGTCGGTCATGACGATCTGATCGTTCCACTTCGGATCGAGCAGGTCAAACCAAGTCTTCGGTGCTTCTTCCGGAGTTACAAAAAGGGTGTTGTAGGCAATGCCCATGTTCATCATGCGGGCGCCGATGAAGTAACCGTCGGGATCTTTGTAAGCGTCATCGATGAAAGCTGCTTCCGGGGATTCGTAAGCTTCCAGGATACCAAGCTCTTTAAAGGAAATGTAGTCTGCGGGGTCGCCTACCCAGATCACGTCAGCGCCGACCTGGCCAGCCTGAGCCTCGGCCGCGATCTTGGTCATCACACGGCCGGTGCCAGCGAAGTAGTACTCCATGGTCATATCAGGATACTTAGCCTCGAAACCCTTCTTGATCGCCAGCAGCTGATCTTCCTGCATCGACGAGTAGAGCATTACTTTCCCACTGGCCGCCAAGCCTACGCCAGCAACTGCCAAGACAAGAGACAACACAACTAGCAAACCGAACATTCTCCTGCGCACCATCCACCATACTCCCTTCTTTGATTTTGTCCGGCTGCAACCAGCACGTGAGCTCCCTGCAAGAAAACGAAACTCCACCTGCTGGTTGTGGGGTTTCCGGATCATCTGTGTTAATTGTATATTAACCACAGCGTTTGTGGAGTTTAAAGTCATTAAACCACAGGCAAGTATGGATTTTGAACTACCAAAAAAGCCCGCCGGCCAGGGGGGCGCCTGAGGGGCGAACTCCTGACTGACGGGTGTTTGACAGGTTTTGAACGTCTAAAGAACGTAGCTTTCCAAGGCCTCAAGGTCCTTGATAACGATCACTTTACTTCCTAGCAGATCGATGTAGCCGAGCTCCTTGAACTCGCCAAGCTTCCTGGTAATCGTCTCCCTTCTCAACCCGGAGAAATTGCCCAGTTCCTCACGGCTCATGGACAGCTCCAGCCTGATGCCTTCAGCGGTTTCCACGCCGATGCGCTTAGCCAACTTGAGGAGAAGCCCGGCGGTTTTCATGGAAGCGTTGCTGGTAGCCAGCCTCTGAATCAGCTCTTCTGCCCAGCGGATGCGCTCGAAGCTCTTCACCAGCACGCTGCGCAGAACCACCGGCGAATCGTAGAAATACTTGTCGAAGGCGGCTTTGGAAATGACCACCACTTTGCAGTCTGTTAAGGCCTGCCCGATGTAGCGGTACGGAGTCTCCACCAGGAGGTTGAGGCCGCCAACGAAGTCTCCATCGCGGTAGATGTAGAAGATCTGCTCTTCCCCATCAAGTGTGTTGATGAAGATTTTCATCTGTCCCTGGTAGATCAGGTACATGAACTCGGGGGGATCTCCAGTCTTGAACACGTACTCCCCCTCCTTGATATCCGCCAGAGTCACGAGCTTCAGGATATCTTCTACATCCTCCTCGGCAAGATCGGCAAATAGGGGAAGCCCCCGCAGCACGGAGAGGAGTGCTGACTTTTCCAGCTCGGAAGCTGCCGCCTCGCGGCGGGGCTGCTCTTGTTTTTGCTCTGCCTGGGCTTGGCGCTGGGCGCGCAGGCTTTCAGCGAAGACCTTGTTTGCATAGATCTCCAGTTCCTTTGCTCGCCCTTTATCCATGGGCTCCACTCCCTCCAGCCGATAGGGAATCCCCAATCGCTCGTATTTCTTCACGCCTGCCGTATGGTACGGCAGGATCTCTATGCGGTCTACCCGGGCCCAGATGGGCCGGATCAGCTCCACGAGCTGCCGCATGAACTCTTCGCTGTCGGTCAAACCCGGAACCATGACATGCCGCACCCAGATCTGCCCCTGAAAGCCGTTTTCCTCAAGGCTGTTGAGGAAAGCGAGGTAGGTATCGAACCCGTTCACCGTCGTCAGCTGGGCAAAAGCAGCGCTGTCAAAGGCTTTCACATCGAGCAGAAGGGTATCCACATGGGGCAGGATGGCCGGGTAATACCGGGGATCGCCGTAACCCGAGGTGTCCACACAGGTATTATAACCTTCCCGCTTAAGAATCTGCAAGGAGGCTGCAAGAAACTCTCCCTGAAGCAGCGGCTCCCCGCCGGAGAAGGTCACGCCGCCTTCTTCGCCATAGTAGGGACGGTAGCGCTCCACAATGTGCAGAACCTGCTCCGGAGTCAGCTCCTCCCCTCCCATCCTTTTCTGGGTGTCCGGGTTGTGGCAGTAGGCGCAGCGCAGGGGACAGCCCTGCAGGAAGAACACTGTTCTCGTCCCGGGGCCGTCCACCAAACCCATTGTCTCGATGGAGTGTACAAAGCCGCGCATGTTATCTCTCCTCTAAACCGCCTCGTGGAACGTCCGGTTGATCACATCAAGCTGATGTTCGCGCTTCAGGCGGTTGAAGCGCACTGCGTAGCCGGAGACCCGAATGGTCAGGTTGGGATGCTTCTCTGGGTGTTCCATGGCCTCCACCAGGAGCTGGCGGTCAAGGACGTTCACGTTGAGATGGAAGGCGCCGCGCCTGAAGTATCCGTCGAGGATGTTGGTCAGGTTGGTCACCCGCTCAGGGAAATTCTTACCCAGCGCCGCCGGCACAATGGTGAAGGTGTTGGAAATGCCGTCCTGGTTTACCCTTCGGTAAGGCAGCTTTGCCACCGAGTTCAGGGAGGCCAGTGCGCCCGTCTTGTCCGCGCCGTTCATGGGGTTGGCGCCCGGGGCAAAAGGCTCGCCCTTCTTGCGACCATCGGGTGTTGCACCCGTCTTCTTGCCGTAGACAACGTTTGAGGTGATGGTGAGCAGCGACAGGGTGGGTTCGGCGTTCCGGTAGGTCTGGTGCTTGCGCAGCGCGTCCATGAAATACTCGTTGATCTCGATGGCGATGCTGTCTACCCGATCGTCATCATTGCCGTAACGCGGGAAGGTTCCTTCCACTGTGAAGTCAACCGCGATACCGTGTTCATCCCGAACCGGCTTCACCTCTGCGTACTTGATCGCGGACAGCGAGTCAGCAGCAATGGACAGGCCTGCCAGGCCAAAGGCGATATACCTGTGTACCTGTGGGTCGTGTAGCGCCATCTGCCCTGCTTCGTAGGCGTACTTGTCGTGCATGTAGTGGATCGTGTTCATGGTGTTCACATAGAGTTCCGCCAGCTGATCCATAACCTGCTTAAAGGCTGCCATCACCGTATCGTAGTCCAGTACTTCCTGGGTATTCAGTGCGATCCCCGGCAGAACGTGTACCGGCCGGTTTTCCTTGTCCCGCTTGATCTCGTCAAAACCGCCGTTTATGGCGTAGAGCAGGGCCTTGGCCAGGTTAGCCCGGGCGCCGAAGAACTGCATGTCCTTGCCCACCCGCATGGCCGAAACGCAGCAGGCGATGGCGTAGTCATCGCCGTAGATGGGCCGCATCAGATCGTCGCTCTCATACTGGATGGAAGCGGTCTTGATGCTCATGGCAGCGCAGTACTCTTTGAACGGCCTTGGCAGGTCCTTGGACCAGAGTACAGTCATGTTCGGTTCGGGAGAAGTACCCAGATTGTCCAGGGTGTGCAGGAACCGGTAAGCCGTCTTGGTCACGAGCGGCCGGCCGTCTTCCCCCATACCTCCGATGGCTTCCGTGACCCAGGTGGGATCGCCGGCAAAGAGGTCATCATACTCGGGGGTGCGCAGGTGACGGACCAGGCGCAGTTTCACAACCAGCTGGTCAATGAGTTCCTGCGCAGCCGCTTCGTCAAGGAAGCCCCGCCTCAGATCCCGCTCCAGATAGATATCTAAGAAAGCCGTGTTGCGTCCCAGGCTCATGGCTGCCCCGTTGTTTTCCTTAACCGCAGCCAGGTAGGCGAAGTACAGCCACTGCACCGCTTCCTGCGCGTTTCTCGCCGGCCGGCCGATGTCGTAACCGTACTTGGCCGCCATGGACTTCATGGCCTCAAGGGCCCGAATCTGCTCAGACATTTCCTCCCGCAGACGGATGATGTCTTCCACAGCTGGCCCGGTCAGGTTTTCCTTATCCTTCTGGCGCATTTCTTTAAGGAAGTCCACTCCGTAAAGGGCAACCCGGCGGTAGTCACCGATGATCCTGCCCCGCCCGTAAGCATCAGGCAGACCGGTGAGCAGCCCCACCGAACGCACAGTGCGCATTTCCTTGGTGTAGGCGTCAAACACGCCCTGGTTGTGCGTCTTTCTGTACTCGTTGAAGTGCTCCTCCAGTTCAGGATCCATCTGAAGTCCGTAGGCCTCAAGAGAACTCTTCAGCATGCGGAAACCACCATAGGGGTTCATGATTCTCTTAAGGGGCTCATCGGTCTGCAGGCCGACGATGACCTCTTGGTCCCGATCGATGTAGCCCGGCGCGAAGTTGTCGATGCCGCTGAAGCGCTCCAGGTCGACCTTAACCGTCTGGCTGCGGACTTCCTCCTGGATCAGCTCGCTGACTCTCTTCCAGAGCCCTGCTGTCCTGGCAGTGGGTCCTGCCAGAAAACTTTCATCGCCATAGTACGGGTTGTAGTTGCTCTGGATGAAGTCCCGCACATCCACCGTTTCCGACCAGCGGCCGGCCTTAAAACCAGCCCAGGCCTCGGCCATTTCAGGGCGGCTGAATAGGTTTTCCTTCACAATAATCACCTTCCCAACAGAAACTCTCTCATCTTCCATGTGAGGCTATTGTACCGTTTCCGCGGGAAAGGCGCTGTGACCCAGATCACTTCTTCAACTTTTTTTGATGAAGAGATAGTTCAAAAGGTGTTGTTATCCTGTAAGAAAGCGGAACGCGCAGCGGCCAGGACCCTAAGGGTACCTGGCCGCTTTCTGATCTGCATTACGCCGCTTGGATGAACCTGCCGAAAAAGGCGAACTCCCGAATCGCCGCGTCGATCTCTTCTCGGGAATACCTTGCCCCCGTGAGTCTGCGCACTCCGGCAGCAACTTTTGCCTCAGACCCGTCCTGGAGGTGATCATGCACAAACAGGGCGGTAGTCAAGAGCTCGAGCTCCTCGGGAGACCTGCCGCGGCAGTAAGCGATAACCTCATCGATCACAGCCAAATCTTCTGGGCTCAACCCCTCCGCATTGGCCGCCAGACCCCGTATGGTCAGGCCGATAAAGTGGTGCGTACCATCAGAGCTGAACCTGATCAGCCCTTCTGCACTGAGAAAGAGGGTGTGTACGTCCAGGGCTGCGCTGTAGGGACCGGCAAAATGCACTCCGTACTGGTAACCCAGATCAACTCCCTTCTGCTGCACTAGGTACACTATCCGCTGCAGGGCCGTGGTGTCGGGCAGTTCTCCCCAAAGCTCGCTGATCCTACCGATCACATACGCCGCACTGCTGGCGATTGTCTGCGTTACAGCCATCTGAGTTCACCCTCCTCACCTTGTTCTTGATTTCAGTATAGCGAACACGTGTTCGCTTGTCAACACAAAAAACCGCTGGGCGTAACCCAGCGGTCCCAATTACGGGTTTCAGGCCTTCTTGATGCTCAGAGCCCTTGCCGGGTTCCCCACGGTGAACTGCTCGATGTCCCGGATTCCTACTCCTACCTGCCTGAGCAGAGGGATGAAGCTCACGACGATGTGATCCATCCCCGGATCGCCGCCGTAGGACCGCATCCGCGCCCTTGTCGAATCCAGCCCTAAGAGAATCTGTGCGGCAAAGCCCGCCTCCACCATACGCAGGATGTGTTCAGCTTCTTCGCGATCAGAATGGTACTTCGGCCGGCCGATCGTATCGTACTGCAGGTAGACTCCCGTCTGCGCCACCGTCACATGGTACGAAAAGTCATCGAGACCGCGGTCAAGGTGGCTTACAATGATGGACTCGGGAGCGAGGCCCAAATCGAGAAGCAGTTCCACCTGCTCCAAAGCCCCCGCACCCTTTTCCGTGTGGGTCAGGACCGAAACCCCCGTCTGCTTGGCGGCGAGACCCGCAGCGGTGAAGAGACGGAGGTACTCTGGGGTTATCCCGGCACTGTCCGAAGCGGCTTTGATCACACCGGCCCGTATCGACGACTTCTGTCTGGGGAAGGCGTGGTCACCATCGAGAAACATACCCTCAGTCAGCTCAGTAAGGAAGAGCTCGCACAGCACTTCTTCACTGGCGGTGTGGAGCCAGTGATCGCCAGGGTAGTAGATCAGCTTGTGGAAGCCTGTGGAGGCTATAACATGCACACCGCTTGCCTCGGAGGCGCGCTGGAGCAGATCCGCCCTGCGGCCGCAGCCCACGGGTTGAGCATCCACCACGCCTCTGCCCCCCGCCCGCTTGAAAAGTTCCAGTTCGGCCAAGGTACACTCGTAAGAGTCAAGGAGCAGCGCAGGATCTATCCGTGCCGCGTGATCATGGGACGTGAACAAGTGCTCATGGGCATGGCAGAAACCCAAGTCTTGTGCGGGGATCAACCCCCGTACTGTCTGGATCCACGCTGAGTCAGTTATCTGCCCCACTCCTCGCCTTCTGGATCTTCTCAACGAACTGCTTGGCTTGCGCTTCGATACCGGCGTAGTCGCCAGTCTTCGCGCCGCGGGTCAGGCTTCCTCCAACGCCAACAGCCACCGCCCCGGCTGTGATCCAGTCTTCGACATTATCCAGACTGACGCCGCCCGTGGGCATGAAGTTGGCCTGGGGGATGGGTCCCTTGAAGGCTCTGATGGCCTTGGGGCCGTACAGCTCCCCGGGAAAGAGCTTCACGATATCTGCTCCATACTCGAGGGCTGTGACAACTGATCTCACATCGCTGATCCCCGGCATGCAGGGCACCTGATACCTGTTGCACAGCTTGAGGGTGTCCAGGTTTAAAGAGGGGCTGACCACGTACTGAGCACCGGCCAGGATGGCGATCCGCGCCGTCTCCGGATCCAGTACTGTGCCAGCACCGATGATCATCTCATCAGGCGTGTAGGTGGCGGCCAGTTCCTCGATCACTTTCGTTGCGCCGGGCACGGTGTAGGTGATCTCAATAGCAGCCGCTCCCCCTCGATAACAAGCTTCAGCGATGCGCTTGGCCTGATCCACGCTGTCGGCCCGCACTACAACAACCAAGCCCGCATCCATGATCTTCTTCAGTACCTTCCACTTCTGCATAGGGCAATCTCCCTTCCCTTGGTTTCCCAGCCAACCTCAAATCGCGATAGTGCCGCCCCTGCCAGGTGTTGATGGTGACACTCCGCAGAATGGAACGCTTTATTCCTATTTACTAGCATTTCGTTACCTGTGATTTCCTTTCCTGCGTGATTCGGGCGGCAGTGGGCGCAAGACCGCTCTGTGGCCCACATCGGGTCCTTTGTGGAAGTGCAGACAGAGGCGCAATGTGGTAAGATAGGTCCAAGAACACGACAGGAGGATTATATGAAGGACCGCAAGTTCATCATCTTTGATCTCGACGGTACACTCAGCGACCCAGGAGAAGGCATCATCGGCTCCTTAATTCTTGCTTTGAGGCATTTCGGCATCGAGGGTGACCCGAATCTGCTGCGCACATTCATCGGACCCCCACTGAAGGAGTCCTTCGAAAAACACTTTTCTTTCAGTGAAACCCAGGTAGACGAAGCGATCCGGCTTTACCGCCAGTACTTTGAGGAACACGGTCTTCACAAGAACCATGTCTACCCGGGCATCCCAGAACTCCTAAGCGATCTGACGAAAGCCGGGAAAACGCTGGCCATCGCCACAACCAAGGCCGATTTCTTTGCCCACAAGACTCTGGAGTACCTGAACATCGCCAAGTACTTCCAGAAAGACCTGGTGTTCGGCGCTTACCTGGACGGTCGGCGCACTGATAAGGCCGAACTCATTGCCGCCGTTCTGGAGCGTCTTGGAGGAACCCCCCAAGACAAAGTGATGGTCGGGGACAGGAAATACGACATCGTCGGCGCAAAGGTGAACGGCCTTGATGTCATCGCTGTCACCTACGGCTACGGCACTCGGGAAGAGCTCGAAGCCTTGGAGCCCACAGCCATGGTAAACTCTGTCCAAGCGCTGCGGGAACTGCTTCTGGGTTAGGAACCATCACCGCAACGCGTTTCCTGAGCGCAACCGTTGTTTGTTTCATTGTTTTCACAAGAAAGCTGTTGTTAGTCACATTTCCGCCCGACACGCAAATGTCTTCACAATATGGAAAGGAAAACGCGTGATTGGTGGCGAATAATAGTGACAGTGTACCCGGAAACATGCCAAGCACAGCATTCCTCTACTGACCTTTATTCGCAGCAACGGATAGGACTGTGAAGATTTCAGGTGCGGAAAGCCGCACCTGATGTCTGAATTGGACAGCGGCAAAGAGGGGGTGGGATGTTTCTAAGAGGGGATTGGACGCAGTACCAATTGTCGGGGAGTAAAGAACCCAAGAATTTCAGATCGCAAAGGAGCGTGTGACAAGTGAAGAAATTATTCTCGGTTATCCTCTTGGCGGTTTTGGTTTTGGCAGCGGCCAATACAGCTTTCGCAGCTGTTAGGATCGGTATCTCCATGCCGACCCAGAGCCTGCAGCGCTGGAACCAAGACGGTTCTAACATGAAACAGCGCTTTGAGGCTGCCGGCTATGAAGTCGACCTGCAGTATGCCAACAACAATGTGGCGCTTCAGGTTTCTCAGATTGAGAACATGATCCTCAACGGCGCAGACGTCCTGGTCATCTCCGCCATTGACGGTGCTTCTCTTGGTACCGTTCTCGCGGTTGCGAAGGATGAGGGCATCCCGGTTATCGCCTATGACCGCCTGCTCATGGAAACCGATGCAGTTTCCTACTACGCCACCTTCGACAACTACATGGTAGGTACCATCCAGGGCAAGTACTTGGTAGAAGCTCTGGATCTTGAGAACCGCACCGATCCCGTGAACATCGAGATCACCGCTGGTTCGCCTGACGACAACAACGCTCGCTACTTCTACCAGGGCGCTATCGACCAGCTGATGCCCTACATCGAAGCGGGCAAGGTGGTCATTCCTTCCGGCCAGATCGAGTTCGAACAGGTTGCCACCTTGGAGTGGTCCTCTGAGAGGTCTCAGGCCCGTATGGACAACCTGATTGCTGCTTACTATGCTGGCGGCCGGAAACTGCACGCTGTACTCTGCTCCAATGACTCCACCGCTCTGGGCGTAACCAACTCGCTGATCGGCGCCGGGTTCACCAAGGAAGAGTTCCCGCTGATCACCGGCCAAGACTGCGACGTTGCCAACACCAAGAACATCATCGCTGGCTACCAGGCGATGTCCGTGTTCAAGGACACCCGCACCCTGGCGGAGAGGGTTGTAACGATGGTGCAGGCCATCGTCAACGGTGAGGAACCCGAAGTCAACGACACCGAGACCTACTTCAACGGCGTATTCGTAGTACCCACCTACCTCTGCGAACCGGTATTCGCTGACATCAACAACTACGAAGAACTCCTCATCGAGAGCGGCTACTACACCAGGGAGCAGCTCCAGAACTAGAGACTGCTCATCTAAAGAAACCACAGAGGCGAATGGGCTTCATGCCCATTCGCCCTTTAGGGTTCAGGAGGGTAACAAGTGGCCAAGAAGTTACTGGAAATGCACTCCATCACCAAGGAGTTTCCGGGGGTTAAGGCGCTCAACAATGTGAACATCACCGTTGAAGAGGGAGAGATCCACGCCATCGTTGGCGAAAACGGAGCCGGCAAGTCCACGCTTATGAACGTGCTCAGCGGCGTCTACCCCTACGGCTCTTACACCGGGGACATCTACTTCGACGGGCAGCTCTGCCGTTTCCACAACATCAAAGACTCAGAACGCCTGGGCATCGTCATCATCCATCAAGAACTAGCTTTGGTACCCTATCTGTCCATCGGCGAGAACATGTTCCTGGGCAATGAACGTCAGCGCCGGCGGGGCATTGTCGACTGGAATGAGACCTTCCAGGAAGCCGAAGAACACCTGCGGGTAGTGGGCCTCGAGGAAAACCCCCGTACGCTGGTAAAGGACATCAGCGTGGGCAAGCAGCAGCTGGTCGAAATCGCCAAGGCACTGGCAAAGGATGTCCGGCTGTTGATCCTGGACGAACCAACCTCATCCCTGAATGAAGCGGATTCGCGCAAGGTCCTCGACCTCTTGCTGAGCCTGAAGCGGGAAAGGGGCATCACCTCCATCCTTATCTCCCATAAACTGAACGAGGTGGCGTACTGCGCTGACCGCATCACCATCCTGCGTGATGGCTCAACTGTGGAGACGCTGGATAAATACTCCGACGACGTAACAGAAGAGCGGATCATCCGGGGTATGGTCGGACGGGAGATGACCGAGCGCTACCCCCACCGCCCCAAAACCATCCGGAGCGATGTGGCTCTTGAAGTCAAGGATTGGACTGTCCACCATGAAATCTACACCGAACGCAAAGTTGTAAACGGCGTTTCTTTCAAGCTCCACAAAGGGGAAGTTGCGGGGATCTACGGACTCATGGGCTCCGGACGTTCGGAGCTAGCTTTATCCATTTTCGGCCGGGCCTATGGCTCGCGCATCTCCGGCACGCTGCTCAAAGACGGGCAGCCGCTGGAACTATACTCGGTTCCCGATGCCATCGCTGCCGGACTCATCTACGTTACGGAAGACCGCAAAGAGAGCGGGTTGATCCTCGGCAGCAGCATCATGCACAACATCACCCTGCCGCGCATGGAGTTTGTCTCAAACCGCGGCCGGATCGACCGTGATCTGGAGCGGAAAACGGCAAACAACTACCGCGAGACTCTGGGAATCAAGGCGCCCAGCGTGGAACAGTTTGTCGGCAACCTCTCCGGCGGCAACCAGCAGAAGGTACTGCTCGCCAAATGGATTTACTCCAAACCAGATATCCTGCTGCTCGACGAGCCGACACGCGGCGTGGATGTGGGTGCTAAATTTGAGATATATCAGATCATCAACGACTTGGCGAAACAAGGCAAGGCCATCTTGTTCATCTCTTCTGAGCTGCCTGAGATTCTGGGCATGTGCGATCGGATTTACGTCATGAACAACGGGCGCATAATTGCGGAGTTTCCCCAGTCGGAGGCCACTCAGGAAGGCATTATGAACTGCATCATGCAGCATAGTAAGGGGGAGATCGGGGCATGAGTAGTCTCTGGACAACGCTTCGGAACAACCTAAGGCAGTACATGATTTTACTTGCACTGCTGGTTATCATCTTGGCGTTTCAGCTGATGACTAACGGGACGCTGCTGAAGCCGATGAACGTGTCCAACCTCATATTCCAAAACGCCTATGTGGTCATCCTGGCCGTAGGTATGCTTATGTGTATTCTCACCGGAGGTAACATCGACCTTTCCGTCGGGTCGGTGGTGGCTCTGGTCGGTGCCTGCGCAGGTACCTTTATCATAACTTGGGGTTGGAACTCCCACCTTTCCATCCTGCTCTGCCTGTTGATCGGTCTTGCCATCGGCGTCTGGCAGGGATTCTGGATTGCCTATGCGCGGATTCCTGCGTTTATCGTCACCCTCGCGGGGATGTTGGTGTTTCGCGGCTTGACCCTGATCGTGCTGGGTGGGCTCACCCTGGCCCCGTTCCCCGCCGATTTTCTGGCCTACTCCACGGGTTATATTCCCGACGTGTTCGCCAACCTTGGACTGTTCGGTCTTCGGAACTCTACATCGCTGTTGATCGGCATTCTGGTGGCGATCGTCTACTGCGTTTCTCAGATCAGAAGTTGGTTCTGGCGGAAGAAGAAAGAGTATGACGTGGAGAACCCGGCGATCCTGACCCTGAAGATGGCCATCGTCTCGGCTGCCGTCATCTGGCTGTTCTACACCCTCGGTGCCTACCGCGGTGTGCCAAAGGTACTGATCACCGTGGGCATTATCCTGATCGCCTACAACTACCTCACGCAGCAGACCGTGATCGGCCGGCACCTCTACGCCCTGGGCGGTAATGAGAAAGCGGCACGCCTGTCGGGTGTTAAGACCAGGAAACTGCTCTTCCTCGCCTATGTGAACATGGCCTTCCTCGCTTCCATCGCGGGCATCGTCTTTGCCGCCCGTCTGAACTCGGCCTCGCCCCAGGCAGGCCAGTCCTTCGAGATGGACGCGATCGCCTCCTGCTTCATCGGCGGCGCCAGCGCTTACGGCGGCATCGGCACGGTCGGCGGCACACTGATCGGTGCGATGATCATGGGCATCCTGAACAACGGTATGTCCATCATGGGTATCAGCTCCAACGTCCAACAGGTGGTCAAGGGCCTCGTCCTTTTGGGCGCAGTCGCCTTCGACGTGCTTGGCAAACAGAGGATGCAGCTGGACTTCCTGGGCTTCCTGCGGAGAAAGGGAACCCAGCAGCAGGAAAGCATCAGGACCGAGGGCTAACTGCCAAACTGCTTCAAAAGACAAACTCCTCTGCCAAGGCGAGTCCAACTCGCGGCAGAGGAGTCTTTTTTGCGGACAAACTTCACTGGATCGAAACGAGAGCCAGGTAAAACACGAACAGGATCGTCCAGGCTGCGATGGGCCCCCACAACTGCCACCCGCTGCCGCGCCTGTAACGGATCAGGTACGCGGGAAGCAGTAAGAGCCCGAGCAGCAGACGCAGAGCAGCACAACTCAGCGTGAGCTTCTGCAGATACACATCCCACAGCAGAAAAACAAAGCAGAGTGCGAAGTAAAGGTACAACAGTCCACTGAACTCAGGCAGCAGGATGGTGCCTGTGAAGTTCACCAAGGCTGGTACCACAGCCAACAGCCAGAGCGAATGCTCTTTCGCAAACCTTACCATCCGCCCCACCACTAAACGAGCACAAGCTCCACGCCTCTGCTGGCAATCTCCTCAAGGTCCTTTTCGTTACTGTCCGTTTTGACGGTAATCATCACATCCAGGTCACTGAAGTTGCAGAATGTGAAGATCCCGGTGAACGAAAACTTGGAGGAATCCAGAAGGGCAATCCGCTTCCGGGCACAGGCTACCATCTGCTTCTTCACCGTCAAGTGCAGCGGATAGGAGACTGTAAGGCCATCGCTGCCCTCAATGCCCGTAGTTCCCAGGAAGGCCACATCAACGTGGATGTTCGAAAAGAAGCTCTCCACATCCATGCCGACGAGACAAGCGCTGTTGGAGAGAACGATCCCTCCGGGCATGGCCACCCGAAAGTGCCTGCCCGTCTTGAGGCCGATGGCCAGTGAGTTCGTCACGATGTCCAGATCGTCAATCGCGCCGTCCTCCACTAGAGTCTCGGCGAAAGTCTCCACCGTAGTCCCAGCGTCGAGAACGAGGGACATGCCGTTCTTCACGTACTTCTTGGCCGCTTCAGCAATACGCCGTTTTTCCTCCACGAAGAGGTTCACACCTGCCTCCCGCGCGGTATCGCTGATCGCAACAGCAAACCCGCGCATGCGGCCCGCCAACCCCTTCTCCTCCATGGCAATGAGGTCTCTCCGGATAGTCGTAGGCGTCACATGGAACATCTCCGCTAATTCGTTGACGGAGACCTTCTTGCGCACTAAGAGGAGGTCATAGATCTTTTCGATGCGGTAGGAATTGCTCATATCCAACACCCATGGCTTCTCTGTTTTTTCTGCCGTTGGCCAAGAGACGCGCCCGACAGCTTTTGTCTGGAGATTTGGGTAATTCTTCAACAAGACCGCTTACTCCTTCTCTGTTGGTCAAATCGAGCCGAGGGCCTCAAAAATCTTGTAAAAAGGAGAACAGCCAGAAGCCACCCGGCTGATTGGGGGATACAGACCAGCAGCTGATGGAGCGTCAGACCATCCTGCACTCCAAACTCGGGGAAGCTGTTGGTTCCGGGGTTGCCGCGGCTCGGCTGTTCTCCAAACTGCACTAATTGACTTTGAAAAACGCTAAAGCGATGATCCCGACAATGTGCAGCGCAATCGAATACCAGAGTATCCTGCGGGTCTTGGCGGAGACGCCTGAGAACTCTTTGTAGAAGACTCCCCAAAAGATCGTCCACAAGGCGGCAGACTTGCCAAGCAGGAAGGAGATGGTGGCACTGATCGCCGGCATGGAATAGATGGAGATCAGGTTGCCTCCGTAGTGACAGCAGGCCGAAATGGCCGAAAGGACAATGGGCTTCTTCGGCCGGCCAAGGCACAGCACCTGTCGCCACTGTTTTTTCCTGGTGAATTCTATGGCAGAAACCAGGGCCACGCTGAGGAAAGAACCTGTGGCCATGAGAACTACGGTCAGAACAGGCGGCATCCCTTTAGCCGTACCTTCGGAAGTGCCGATTGCCCAGCCGTTCACCAAGATGGAGGAAAGCAGCATCAGAACGAGCATTTTCCCAGTGACCGCTCCCGTTCCATGCTTGGACGAATTCCCCCGCTCCTTATCCCGGCAGTGGGAAGCATAGGAGCTGAGGAAGCTTCCGATGATGAACAGAGCGGTTGTCAGGATGATGAAGGGCAGACTGGCCGGGCCTCCCGGCAGGCCTTCTGTGGCAATCGATGTCCCGATACCCAAGACGGTGCTGATACTGCCGCCGACGGTGGTGGCGAGGATCATGCCGATGGAGCTCATGACTGTCAGGTTGAACATCAGGCCCAGGCTCATCAGGGCACCGCCCATCAAGATCTTCAGGCAGCTCTGGGGATTCTCCAAGATCAGCGCCCAGACATTGGCCCCTGGCATGAGCACCGGCGCGAGAACCACGGTGACGCCCAGAACCAGTACCAGTGAAAACCCGTACAACCAGAAGATTACCCCAGTTATGGGGTAATCATCGACATGGTTGACAATCTGCATCCAGCTGCCCCACATGGCTGCAGCAAAGAGTGTGAGCAGGATGGATACTTCCAGTGGAAAGTAAATGGTGTTCATAGATGTTTTCCCTACCCTCGATGTCTAAAGGCACGTGATGCTTACAGCGACTGTGCTTGAGCCCAGAAGATCGACCAGGCAGAGGCCGCAGCCCGGGGTTAACTGCGGTCTGCCCTCAACTATGGGGATTTCCTTGGAACCTCCCAAAAGGGCCGCCTTTGTCCTGGCGCTCGCCAGCCACGGCTCACTGCCGCTTGGGTAGTCAACCCTGGGAGGGACAGCTGTTCTGAGTTCGTTGAGGATATCTGCCTGGGCGTTGCTGTTGCCTGCTTCCACCAGAACCACGGCCGCGGTTGGCTTGTCCACTGCCACAACGCAGAGTCCATCAACAACCCCAGAACGGGCCACGGCTCTGATTATCTCCTCTGTGAGGTCCACAAAAGATGGTCTGCCCGTTTCAACTGCGATGTTGTAGATCATGGTGTCCTCCTAAAAACTCTCGATAGCGCTGGTCCGCAGAGTGTGGCCGTAAGGGGACGTTCTGTGGATGGAGTCAGCGGCCCGGAAATACGGTTCACCATGCAGAGCGGCGAGATAGGATGCCATGATCGATCCCGGGATGTGGTTGAGCATGGGCTCAATGAACTCGAAGCCCTCTGGTGCCTTGGGCACGGTGCATACCTCGACCCCTGCCCCAACTTCGTAGTCCTCTCTAGTACCGGTGGTGATGAGCCAAGCCGGGCGGCCGATGCCCTCCACGGTCCTCAGCGTCTCTTTCACCCTGCTGAAGTTGTTGAACTCCTTAGTGGAGACGATCACCGTGCCGATATTCCTGCGATCGGAAGCAAAGTAATGCACGTGGCACCAGTTCTCGCTGTCGATGGTGGTCGCCAATACCCCGGCAACCTCCACAACCTTGGCGGCGATGAAGTAGGCGGAAGCCCAGTCAGTGTAGTCTCCGATGGCTTCCATGGCCGGCATGTTCTGCCAAGCCTGTGCGATCTGGAACGCCTGGTCATCCATCTCGGGGAGGTACTTGGCGAATTCAGCAGTGTACTCCAGAATCGCTGCGAAAAGCTTGTCCACAGTGCCTTCCGGCTGCAGGCCTTTAGCCTCGCCCATATAGGCTGCCAGTGCAAAGGCTCCGGCCAGTGATGCGTAATAGTTGCGCAGACCAGGCCCGGGTTCGCCGAAGGGCGGAGTATTGACGATAAAAGTGTACTCAGCAGCCTTGGCCCCAGAAGATTCTGGTGCATTGGTCAAAAGGAGGCTCTTGGCGCCGTAATGCCTGGCCCGCAGCAGAGCTTCGCTCACGCGCACCGCAGAACCAGAAGCGGAGATAGCGACGACCAAGGTGCTTTCTGCTTGGGAAGGATCGCACTTGAAGGCCTTGGCAACGTCAATGCAGCGCTCAAAGGTGAACTTGTTGCCGAACGCACCTGCATATTTCTCAAAGGCTGGGACAGCGATCTTTGCCGCCAGGTAAGAATCGCCGCAGCCCGTCAGGATCACCCTGCGGATCTTCTTCAGCACATCCCGGGGAATGGTGTTCTCTAAGCCCTTCTTCAGCCCAGCGATCTGTTCCTCGGCCATCGCTGGAATGCTCAGGCACTGCCTTCTCAGCTGTCCATCGTAGTTCTTCTTATCCATGAAAAGCGATCTCCTTTCCGTCCTCTCCTGCCACGATGCCCACCGCGTAACTGCGGGGCCTCGGTCCATCGAACTCAGCAAAGACCACTGCCTGTTCTGGGCCGATCAGCAGCTTCCCTTGGGAAATGGGAAGCGTGAGCTGTGTATCTGTGAAGGCGGTCTTTACATGCCCGCCAGCGTCCGCTGCCGTTTCCCGGTGCTTAAAGTCCGCCCTGGTAGGCACCAGCCGCTCAATATCTTCCATGATGTCTGCTCTGGCGGCCTCGTCTCTGTCACAGAGCAGGATTCCTGCCGTAGAGTGCATGACAGAGACGTGGCAGATCCCTTCCTGCACTCCTGATCCTGCGATCATCGCGTTGATGTCCGCCGTCAGATCATGCATGCCCATGAACTCAGTGGAAACCTTCCCCCACTGCACGGTAACGGGCCGTTCGAAGATGTCCACGCGGTACACCCGTTCCCGGGGTCCGTCAAACTCCAGCAGCACCAGTCCCTGGGAAGAGCCCAGGATCAGCTTCCCACCATCGATAAGGAGCAGTGCGCTGCTGCCGACGACAGCACTCTTCACCCGCCCAGAGGCATCAAAGGGATGGCGCTGGTTGAGGACATGCACCTTGCTCGGGAAGTTGCGATCCAGTTCATCCATGAGGTCGTCCAGACCGCGGGGATCCCAGAAGGAAGTGATGGCCAGGCCGGTGGTGTGACCGGCTAGGGTGACCAAACACAGCCCCTGCTGCACGCCGCTGGAGGCTACCAGCTCATTCAGCTCCGCAGTAAGCGAAGGATAGCCGCGAAATGATGTCTTGATGGTGCCAACGAAGTGCATGGTTGACCTCCTAGATGTGAATTTCAACCTTACTGCTGCCGGTTGTCATGATGTCCCGGTTGAAGAAGGTCCCATCGCCAGTCCGCTCCAAACTGCGGGCATCGAACTCATTGAAGAACCTGCGCCCACCCAGGACAGCGCAGTACGCTGCCAAGAAGGTGACGGGCACATAGTCCATGATCGGCATGAGCCACTCAAAGCCCTGGGGAGTGTCTGGAATCTGGCAGACCACTGCTCCCGGTTCAAAGGCGCTGGCGTCCGTGTTTGCGATCACAAGTGTCGGCCGCTTGATGCCTACCGCCGCCTGGACCGTCTCCTGGGTGCGCTTGAAGTAAGGCGAATGCTTGTCCGCGAAGATCACCGTACCGATCTTCTCGGGGTGCTTCAGGTGGTAGTCGATATGGCACCAGTCTTCCGCATCATCGTAATTGGAAACGCGTCCGGTGCACTCGTAGAACTTCATGAGGCCGAAGAGAGCCGAGTAAAGCTGCGGACCGGAACCGACGAAGTTGAACAGCTCGAGGTCCTTCCAGGTCTGGGCCAGTTCAAACATCTGCTCTTCGATCTGGTCCATCACCGGCTCGAAGCTGTGCACATAGTGCCTGATCGCCGTCTGGAACTCCTCGGGCGCAGTTGGCGGCAGAACGTTGCGCACATGGCCGATCCTGCAGCCCAGAGCGATCAGGCCGATCAGGCTGGCGAAGTAAGAACGCAGGCCGGGGAAATCCTTGTCCATGTGCGGCGTGTCCACATGGAAGGTCTTCTTGGCGATCCCCGAAATCCTGCTGGGTACCTTGTTGGTAAGGGCAAGGGAAATAGCTCCGATCTGGTTGGCCTTTTCCAGGATCTCTGCGATGCGGGCCGTACCGCCGCTCACGCTGATGCCGATTACCAGCGGGCTGTTGGGTTCTCCGATTCCCAGGTGGGCAGCGGGTGTAAAGCGGGAAAACTCCATGGTGTCAACGGCCTTGCAGTTGAACACACCTGTGAAGGACTCCAACGCATCGGCCGCAGCTCCGGCCGCAGCCAGGGAATCTCCCGCGCCGGTGATGTAGATGTTGCGGATATCATAGATCTCTGCAACGGAAAGTACACTCTCGAGCTTTTCCTGATCAAAACACCTCTTAACCTGCTCGTCCACTAGTTCCGTTAAGCTGCGCACCTGAGCGCACAAGGGATTCGCGTAGTCCTGTCTTTGCATGTCGCGTATTACCTCCTAATGATGACCTCTTGCACAGCATGTTCCCGGTAGTACTCCGCCAGCTGCAGCGCCTGCTGCATGACTTCTGGGGTAAACCGGGGATAGGGACCGTGCTGTGCTGCGTTGTACCCGGCAGAGACATTGGCCATGGCTACGACCATGTCCGGGCTGTAACCTTCCACCCAGGCATACAGTGCGGCACCGGTGGAGTTGTTGCCGCACCCCGTTGGATCCACACTGGCGCCAAAAGGTTGAACGCTTGGGCAGAAGAAAGCCTGGGTCTTGGTGACCGCATAGGCCCCTCGCCTGCCCACTCGATAAAGCGTGAACTTCGCAGGCAGCTTCATGAGTTCGCGGATGATCCTTTCGTCTTCGTCCCGGGGGATATCAAAAAGGTGAGAAGCTTCATTGTGGTTGATGGACCACATATCTGCAATCTCCAGGATCTCCGGGATCCGCTCCAACTTGAACTCCCTGGGCAGGTCGCGCACGGAGCCTCCGTACTCGATCTCCCACATGATCTGGAAGCCGTGTTTCTCCTTGACTTTGGCCAGGTTCTGCCAGACAACCCGGTCCAGGTTCTGGGCCCAGTACATCCCCTTCACGCCTGGCCCAGCAGCGGCATCAATGTGGTACGGGTGCGTCTTCAGGTAGCCCAAGTACTCATGGGTCTGATGGGCCTCGTAGGTGAACCCCTGATCATCCGGCCGGTAGCGCAGGGTGAAGCGGTTAACCCTTTCGGCCTCCACCAAGACGCTTTCATGGCTGAGGCCGTTCTCATCCAGCCATCTGCCATAGGTCTCCACGTAATCGGCTCCGGTCTGCGTCACCAACTTGCATTTGTCTGTCCACAGGCGAATGCCGGCCAAGGCATACAGCGCCGGGCCCCCGATATGCCAGGGGCTGAATGTGCCGTCTTCATGTTCGACCTGATCGGACATGATGTTACCGCAGGCCAAGTACTCGATCATATCTTCACCCTTCCCAGGCGCGAGCTGTAGAACTCATAGAGCTCAGCAGCTTGGCGGTAAGCTGATTCACGAACCGCGGCAAAATCTGGGATGATCCCAAACTGCCGGACGTTCTGAGCTGCCGCCACATTCGCCTTGATGCCGATCATGAGCGGGTCGTCGCCTTCACAGTAGGCATAGATGGACGCCCCGGTGGACGTGTTGCCGCAGCCCGTGGGATCCACCACCCGGTCAGAAGGCGCGGGAGGAAGGTAAAAGACCTCATCCTTCGTTACGCTGTACAGGCCCCGGGCCCCGACGCGGAAGATGGTGACATCAACAGGCAGCCGCTGCAGTTCCCTGATGGCTTCTTCCTCGGTCTCAATGTTGAAAAGAGTCCGAGCCTCCTGGATGTTGAGGGAGAAAACCTCCACAGATTCCAGAGCGTAAAGCACGGCGTCCATGTACTCGTAATAGGCGCTGGGAGCCTCGATCTCCCAAACCATCTTAAAGCCGTTTCTGGCCTTGATCTCCTTCAGTCTGCGCCACCAGACCAGGTCGCAGTTTTGGGCGATGTAGATGCCCTTCACGTTTCCGCCAGAAGTCCAGCGGTCGATCTGCTCCGGGCTGGTCTTCATGTAACCGAAGTCCTGGATCCAGTCGCTGCGGTGACGCTTGACTTCCTCGACACCCCGGTAGGTGCCGTCTTCGTTGTAGGCCAGATAAGAATGGTTGCAGTGTTCCACTACCACTTCAAAGCCCTCGGTGATCACCTTGTTTTTGGCGATCCATGGGTCAAAGAGTGTGTGGTAGTCTTCTCCCACCCGGCTGCTCTGCATGACAGAGTCTGTCCAGAGCCGGATTCCGGAGTAGGCGAAGGTGGCCGGCCCACCGATGTACTCTCTTCCGGTGGTGTAACCATCGGCCGTAACAATCGTATCTAACATCACATTGCCAAAGGCGATGTAATCTACCATGGCAAAGCAGTTCCCCCTTTTGCAGCGATGTAAGCAGCAGAGCTTGTTATGATGCCTGGGCCTCGCCACGCTCCAGAGCCATGAGCCGCCGCTTGCGGTGAGCTGTGTCCGCGGCCTTCTTCTTCAAAGCCGAGAAGATGAGGAGCAGGGCCACTGTGATGATGTAGGGCAGAGCCGCCAAGAACTGGGCGTCGGTGATCACCAGCTTGGAATAGTTGGTGATGGCATCGGCGAAGCCGAAAATGTAGGCGATGACCGCAGATGCCAGGGGTGAGGCGCCGGCGATCGTTGCTGCCGCCATGCCGATGAAGCCCTTTCCACCGGTCATATCCCGGATGAAGAAGCTCTGATAACCCATGGATAGGAACATGCCGCCCAAGCTTGCGATGAGTCCGGCCAGCATGAAGGAAATGGTGTACACGGTCCGCGGGTTCACCCCGACAGACTCGGCAGCCTTTGGATTCTGACCCACAGCGCGCATGCGCAGGCCGAACTTCGTCTTGTAGATCAAGAACCAAACCACGATCACCATCAACCAGGCCAGATACGTGAACCCGTTGTGCCCTGAGAGGACAGGACCCAAGAAGGGGATTTTCTCAATCAGAGGCAGCCGGAAGGCAGGTACCTGCAGACTGTTGAAGTAAGCCGCTGTGTTCGCCTTCTGCCCTGTTGTAACAAACATCACATACACCGTAGCCCCCGCCAAAGCCATGTTCAGGGAGATGGACATCAGGTAGAGGTCCACCTTCATCACAAAGGCCGCAAAACAGAGGAAGAGGGTGATCAGCACAGCACAAGCGGCGCCGATGAGCAGGCCGAGGAAGAGGTTCTGCGTGACGGCACTGCCGATGACACCGGCCAAGGCCGCGGTAAGCATCATACTCTCCGCTGCCATGTTGGTCAGGCCGGCCTGGTGGCTCACCGTGGCGCACAGCGCCACAAACACGATTGAGGTGGAAATACGGAATGTGGAGAACAGAAAGGATTGAATTGTTTCCATCACGAATGGGCCTCCTGTTCTTTGTTCCTCGCCAGCCTGAAGATGACTTTCTGCCTGGATTTGGAGAGGAAATGCTCGGCTGCGACGAAGAAGATGATGATAGCCTGCATCATGTTCACGAACTCCACAGGGATGTTCGTGGACAGGTTGAGTACCACGGCAGATGTTCTGATGTAAGCCAGGACAAAAGCGGCGATCGGAATGTACGCCGGCTTTTTGCGTGCGATTACGGCAACGAGCAGCCCGTCAAAACCGATGTTGGTCAGCGCGGTGTACTGGTACCGCGGGTACAGCCCGAAAGCATCCACCGCGGCCGCGGCGCCGGCGAAGGCACCGCCGATCATCTGGGCGATAAAAGGCGCAGCAATGGCGTTGATGCCAGAGTAGAGCGCAAACTGAGGGTTAGCACCCACGGTCTTGATCTTCTGGCCGATCTTCGTGTAGTTGTAGAGGATGAGTGCGATCACCCAGCCGATGGCGGCCACATAGATCCCGGAATGGAAGTTAGTAGTTCCAACCAAGGAGTAGAACTTCATGTTTGCCGGGTACATTTTGGTGGCCTGCATGCTGATGGAGCGATCCAGCAGGAACTGCTTCAGCACCCACAGTGACAAGAACAGCAGCATGAAGTTCATGATGATGGAGAGCACCATCTCACTCTGCCCCAGCTTTTCCCGGATAAACGCAGGAACCGTGGCGACAATGGCACCGATTATGGCACACAGGGCGACCATGATCGTGAGATTGAGCCACAAAGGCAGACCAACGAGCAAGTTGGTCTTGAACATGACCAGGCACGTGATGATGGGTGCAAAGTTAACAATGCCTTCGCCGATCAGGGAAAAGCGGCCAGCACTGTAGATGAAGCAGAAGCCGCAGCCCATCAGCACGTAGGGGATGAACTTGCCCATGAGCTGTCCGAAGCGGCGAGCATTTACAAACGGCCCGATGGCGAAGTTGCGGACGGCATCGGCCATGGAGCCCTTAGAGGCGATCATCACGAAGACAACGGTGATGGCATAGGCAATGATCAGTCCCAAGAACACCCGCAGGAACTCGAAGAGCATGTCGACGCGTTGGACTTTTTTCATAACACATTCCCCATTTCTTCCTCAGTCATGGACCGTACTCCGAGCATGTACTCGCCCAAAAGTTCGTCGGTGACCCGGGAAAGATCGGTAAAGTGCGCATTGAACCGCCCCTTGCGCATAACCAGCAGACGGTCAGAGTGGTTCAGGAGCTCGTTCAGATCCGAAGAGATCAGCAGGACAGCCACGTTCTTTTCCCTGGTGTACTTGTACAGCAGTTTGTGGATGAGAGAAGCCGTACCCACGTCGATGCCGCGAGTGGGCTGGTTGGCCACGATCAGGTTTGCTCCCGACGTGAACTCCCTGGCCACGATGACCTTCTGGATGTTGCCTCCCGAGAGGAGCCTCACGGGCGTGTTCCGCGATTCGGTGGCGATTTCAAACTCCTCGATGCACTCATCTACGAACTTGTTGAGTTCCCGCTTGCTCAAAAAGGGCCCACGGGCGAACTTCTTGGAAGAAAGATAAATCGAGGCGATGTTGTCCCATACGGAAAGGTCGGGAGCGCAGCCGTAGACGAGCCGGTCTTCGCTGATGTGGGCTACGCCGAGCTTCCTGATCTGGTCGATGTTCCTACCCTTTATGCTCTGCCCGTTGATCATCACATCGCCCTTGGTTGGTGGACGCAGACCGGTGATCACTTCTGAAAGCTCTGTCTGGCCGTTGCCCTCGATGCCGGCAATTCCCACGACTTCCCCCGCATGCACCGCAAAGGTCAGATCGTTCACGTGGATTTTGCCTATGTCATCGACGTAGCTCAGGTTCCTGACCTCAAGGACGAGGTCCCCGCGCCGCGGCGCTTCTCTGTCGACCGTTTTCACAACCTCGCGGCCCACGATCATACTGGAGAGTTTCTTCTCATCGAGGTCAGCGATGCGCCCCGTACCCACTACTCTGCCCCGCCGCAGAACCGTAACGTTGTCGCAGATTTCCATGACTTCGTCAAGCTTATGAGAGATAAAGATAATGCCATACCCGCGGGACCTGAGGTCCCTCAACTGCACAAACAGTTCGCGTGTCTCCTGCGGAGTGAGTACCGCAGTGGGCTCGTCCAGAACGAGAAGACGAACGCCACGGATGAGAGCTTTGAGCAGCTCGACTTTCTGCTTGACCCCTACGCTGATGTCCCGCACCAAGGCATTGGGGTCGACGGGCAGGTTGTACTTCTCGGCAGCCTCCAAGGTCATCTTGACGGCCGTTTCCTTGTCAAAGACTCCTGCCTTACCCGGCTCAATGCCCAAGACGATGTTCTCGGCAACGGTGAGGCCTTCCATCAGCATGAAGTGCTGGTGTACCATGCCGACCCCTTTAGCGATGGCATCGAGCGGATTGGCGATGCGGACCTCTTCGCCCCGGATGAGGATACGACCCTCCTGATAATCCTCCAAACCGAAGAGGATCTTCATGAGGGTTGTCTTTCCAGCCCCGTTCTCCCCAAGCAGCGCGTGGATCTCGCCCTCGTGGACGGTTAAGGACACATCTTTGTTGGCCATGAACCCGTTGCTGTATATCTTGGTGATGTTCTCCATGCGTAAAAGCTCTTTGCTCATCTCGTACCCTCTTATGAAGCGGGCAGGCCGAAACCTGCCCGTTATTTGCTGTTCCTATCTGTGCTCAGCTCATGCCTTTTCGGCTCTACAGCCTGAAGCTCCTATCATCACGGAACTTGGCGAACTCTTCGTAGCTGTTGAAATCGAAGTAGCTGGGGACTTTGATCTCGCCAGACTTGACCTTCTCTTCGATAGCAAAGAGTTCTTTCTGAACTTCCTCAGGAGTGACCTGGAAGAAGCGCTCGTTGTAGCTCAAGCCGACGCCACCCATGGCCAGGCTGTAGCGGTGGTTGCCCATCGCGATGGTGCCTTCGATGATGCCGCTCATAGCGTTGACCACGGTGTCCTTGATCTTCTTTTCCATGGAGGTGGCTACGTTCATGTAACCAACGACTTCATGGTCGGAATTGGCGTAGACGGTGTACTGGTCGTAGTCAACACCGATCATGAAGATACCTTTCTGCCAGCCGCCAGCTTCTTCGGAAGCCTGAGCAGCACCCAGACCCAGGAAGCCTGCGATGTTGTAAACGATGTCGTGGCCGGAACCGTACAGAACGGATGCGGTCTCGTAGTCGTTGGTGATGGTCATGTCGGATAGGTAGGTCAGGGTGTACTCGATGTTCTTGCCATAGGTGTCGTTGAAGAACTTCACGCCAGCAATCCAGCCAGTGACGAAGTCATTGAGGATCGGCGAGTCTTGGTTGGCGATGGCTCCGACTTTACCGGTCTTGGTCATGAGGCACTGGTAAATCGCTGTCATGAAGGAGCCTTCATCCTGACGGAAGGCAACACCGTGAATGTTCGGGTAGTCAGAGAAGTCCGTCAGCGGCGAGGTGTCATAGATGACGAACTTGGTGTTCTTGTAACCAGCCATGTTCGCCAGCAGATCGTCCAGGATGTACCAGCTAGCAGTGATGCAGTAGTCGTAGTTCCCGGTTTCAAGAGCGTCCAGCAAGCTGGTTACTCTGACGGACGGATCCGCGGTTCCTTCAACAACGGTCAGATCGAGGTTGTACTTCGCGGCAACCTCTTGAGCAGCGTACCAACCGAGGTCGTTGATGCCCATGTCGCCAAGGTTCTGAATAGCGAAGTAGAGAAGCTTACCCTTTTTCTCCGCAGCATAGCCGGCCAGGCTTGCGCCCAAGAGCAGTGCTGCAACTACTACCAGGCTGAAGAATACTCTTGTGTTTCTTCTCATTTCTCTTTCCTCCTGAAATGCTTTAGTCTTGGTACGTTTGCCCAACAGTACTCTAACACCCGTCAAGAACCTCCGCGATCACCTCCATCCAGAGATCCAACCTGTTTATGCCTACTGAACTTCCAACTTACGAACCTGTTCCATGTAGGCTGCCACTGTGGCTTCATTGATCATGCCGCCCCAGTTGCCATCCTCAAAGCAGCTTCCCACAAGTGCTCCGTCAGCCAAAGCCAACCTGCTGCTGACATTTGTCAGGTCTGTTCCGCCTCCCAAGATCACTGGCACATGCGGGAAAGCTTTGTGGATATCCATGACCATCTGGTTGTTCAGCTCTTCGTCTTTGTGCATGATCTCCACGGCCTGAGCCCCGAAGTTGACCGCTGAGCGCACATAACCGAGAAGCAGATCCCGGTCATAGCCATCTCCGAAATCGGGCCGGTGATAGCCGCTGACCTCAGCAAGGAGCTCAACGCCTTCAGCCTCAATCTTCCTGCGGTACTCAAACACCTTCAGCGGATTCGCTTCCACCAATCCGTATGGGGACTGAACCGACCCGACCAGGGCTGTGCAGCGGGTAAAGTCTGCGCCCACGCTCTTGGCAACTGCAAGCGATGGGGTGATGCAGTTCCACATGATCTGTACACCCACTTTGAAATCCCGGCCAACGGCCTTCTTCACTTCGTTGGCCACTACCGCCATGCCGGCAACCCTTACGTAGTCCGTGTCATCTCCGGAGGGATAGATCTTGTCAACCGTTTGGATCAAACATCCGCTGGCTCCCCCGTTCTCCAAAGCCTTGGCATCATGGATGGCCTTTTTGATCGATTCCTCAAGGTCACCATCCTTGTAAAACGGCGTTCCGGGCATAGGCCGCAGATGGATGAGGCCAAATACCAGTTTCTTGTTCTGCTGCTTTGCTTCTCTGAACATTGAACTACCCCCACTCTGTCACAGTTGCTTCGATTAGGTGGTGTTTTGAACACGGTCGCAGGGAAATTTACGAACAAATTGCTCTTATTGTCGCCTTCATCAGTTCGCATCTTTCGCAAACGTCCATTTTCTCGTCACCACAAGGTTAAGTTTCGCCATCTTTGTGTCAATAATATCACCCTGGTGTTTACAGCGTCAACATAAAGAACAAAAAGAACAAAAAATGGTACAAAGTGTACATCGTCTCCTATCCCTCGGTTCTCGCCGCACATTTTATTAACAATTATGCACGTTTTCGATGTTCGTTTCATATCTCTAGGCGGCTCAGATTATGGAGAACCCCCCTGCCATCTTTCTGGCAGGGGGGGTGGTCCACCCTTAGGGCCACATCAGCTCTCCAGCTCAGTAAGAACCTCGTCGACTGTCATGATGCGGGCGAAGCATCTTCCAAGAATATTTAGGGTTGCCTGCTGTGACTGGTCATCAAGGCCGCCGGTGGCATCAGCCAGGAAAGCGACCTTGAAATCCCTCATAAAGGCGCTGCGAGCCGTGCTCTCGCAGCAGATGTTGGTTACGGTCCCTGTGATGATCAGGGTGTCGATGGCGGCGGGGTAACGCAGGGTCCTCAGGAGGGTCTCCAGGTTCGTACCGTAGAAGGCATCGAAACGGTACTTTCGGACCACAAAGTCGGAGGCTTCGGGACTGAGTTCGCTGCAGATCTCATCTCCATGGCTGCCCGGCCTGATCAGCCTCCCATCCAGATGGGGCTGGTAGGCAAGTTCCAGGGGCGAGACCAGTACGTCATCAACATAGTGTGCAGAGACTGTGTAGATCACAGGCATTCCGAACATGCGGCACCGCTCAGCCAACCGCTTGATATTGGGGATCACCTCTCGAGCCATCGGTACCTCCAAAGATCCACCCGGTTCGGTGAAGGCGTTCTGCATATCGATGATCAGCAGGGCTGTGCGGTCTTTCTCCAGCGTCCAGGGCTTTCGGTCTGCGCTCATCATTTCACCCCTCTTCTCAGGCTGCCGCAGCCTAAAAGGATGCTATGGTCTGGATGAGCAGATCCATGAACTTCTCATTGTCGATGCCCACCGCTACCTCGCAGTTGGGTTTCTGACCCCTGTGGATAGCCTTGTCGCCGGCGAGCTGATCCGCGGTCGTCCGCTCATGCCGGTAGTCGCAGACGGTCATGCCCCGCGTCAACTTGCCGTTCAGCTCAATGGCTACATGCATGGGCCGCATATCAAAGATGGTGGGATCGATGAACGTCGCCACAGCGCAGGGATCGTGCATCGAAGCTCCTCCCGTGCCGAAGATCCTCATCAGTGTACCTCCGTAGAAACCAAGGAGGTCGGCCACGGTCCGGGCAAAGGGAGTTCCCAGCTCACGGATGCGCTGGATGTGCTGGGGTGTTGCTTCTGCCCTGCGGGTGACGTTCAGACCGAACATCTTCATAGGGATCCCGCTGCGGAACACCACATCGGCCGCCTCTGGGTCGATGACGATGTTGAACTCTGCCACGGGAGTCACATTTCCGTAGGTGGTCGAACCGCCCATGATGCTTATGCAGGAGATCCTCGATGCGATTTTCGGTTCCTTGATCAAAGCCAAGCCAACATTGGTCAGGGGACCGGTGGCGATGATCGTGACATCGTCATTTTTCATGACGGTCTTTATGATGAAATCCACCGCGTGCAGCTCGTGAAGGGGCGTGGTTGGCTCCGGCAGATCGACTCCGTCGAGTCCAGATTCCCCATGGATCTCAGGGGCGTAGTTCGTCCAGCCCAAGAGTGACTGGGGCATTCCCTTGGCCACCGGAACGTGGGTCAGGCCGGCAAGCTCAACGATCTTCAGGGCGTTCTTGGTAGTCTTCTCGAGCGATTGATTGCCGTGGACCGTGGTGATGCCCAAAAGCTCCATGTGCTTCGCGGCAAGCAGTATCGCGCACATGTCGTCGTGTCCCGGGTCGCAGTCAACGATCACTTTCCGTTTCCTTACTTCAGCCATTTTTCGGTTCCCTCCATGATTGTGTTTTGATTGTGGTTCGTCCTTCACCCTGCGCGACGTACCGTCTACCTTGTGTTCGTTACATCTGTGGGAAAACCTTTTTACCTTTCTCAGCCAGAGTCAACGGGCATGGGTGTACAAGGCACGGTAACCACTGGTAGAATACTGTTAGAACCTTGTTTTCGGCGAGGAGGAATTTTCGTGATCGGACTTCCTGGATTGATGTCGATGCTTCTCGCTGCGGCTGGTATCGTCTTCCTTCTGCCGAGAAGAACACTGGCAGCAAACCCTTTTCTTCCCCTTTGGGAGCGCATCCCCGATGGCGAGCCGCGGGTGTACGTTGATCCGGAGACGGGCCAGAAGAGGCTGTACGTATACGGTTCCCATGACTCCCGCACCACAAAAGGCTACTGCGGTCCCGACCATGTCGTCTGGTCTGCTCCCCTGGGCAACCTAACCAACTGGCGCCATGAGGGTACAGCCTTTCACATCAACCGGCTGCAGGGGGTGGAATATGTCGACCGGGACGGCCTGACGAAGAAGCTGACTGTGGATGCGGAGAAAACGGCCTTGTGGGCGCCGGATGTGGTCTACCACCCCGAGAACAAAAAGTATTACATGTACCTCTTCGTGGCCGAGATGTGGAATGTCAATCCCGATCCGATAGATGGTTCGAGCCGGATTCGGCATCCCATGTTTGTAGCTTCCAGCGACCATCCGGCAGGCCCCTTTGAGGATCCCAAGTTCGTCTACTTCGCCTTCGACCCAGCGGTTTTGGTAGATGATGTGAAAAACGAACAAGGGAAGTCCCGGGTTTATCTGTACTTCACTCCCCAGGAAAGCCGCAACCTCTATGCCTGTGAGCTCGACCCAGACGACATGGCGACGATCATCCCCGGGAGCATGCACTATCCGTTCACGAGAACCGATCAAGCGCCTCAGAACACCATGCCAGACTGGACCCCGCCTTTCCATGTCTTTGAAGGGGCCTCCATCCGCAAGGTGCGCGGTGTCTACCTGCTGGCTTACTGCCGCGCAGTACGGACCAACCAAACGGCGCGGGAAGGCTTCAGCCAGATAGGCTGGGCGTACAGCGACAATCCCTTCGGCGACCCAGCCTTGGGAAGCCGCTGGACATACGGAGGAGTGGTTGTCGATAACCGCGGCGAGATCGTGGTCGACCCATATACGGGGGAACTGACCTTCAGTTATACTGGCGGCAACGACCACGGCGGCATGGTCGACGTGGACGGCAGGTGGTACCAGGTGTACCACCGTGCCACCAACTTCGGCCTCAAGAGGCAGGCCATGGCCGAGGCCTTTGACCTGCGTTTCGAAAACGGGAAACCAGTGATCGACCAAGTGGAAGTGACTTCCCAGGGATTTGAGACAGAAGGACTCGATCCGTTCAAAGAACACTATGCCGCCTGTGCCTGCTTCACCCTGCCGGTTGGGCCTGAAATGGGCCCCCGCTTCTTCACGCAGCACAGCGACGAAGCCCCCAACTTCGACCCGGAAGCTGAGCGCGAGGATTGGTACCCCGTCCTCAACCTGTGCAGCCGCTCTTGGCTTGGCTACAAGTATTTTAATTTCGGTGCTGGGCTCGCGGCCGGGCAGACCCTGAAACTGGTGCTTACCCTCAAGGAAAGCCTGCCGGGCAGGGTGAACATTTACACCAGCGAGGCCAAGGCCAAGTATGCTGAACCTGAAAAGCCCAAGAGGCTCATGGGAAGCATCGAACTTGAGGGGACAAATAGCGAGTTACACACAGTCGAAGGCATCGTTGAAACCGCAGGCTTGACTGGCAAGCAGGGCATCTATCTCGAGTTTCTGTCTGAGATCGAGGACCGGGAAATCTGCCAGCTGAACAAGCTGCAGTTTGTGGTGGGATCGGAAGACTTCTGTTGAGAACCAGGTGGACCAGAGGGCCAAGGAGACAAAATGAGAGGCAGGGCTCGCCTTTCCGGCCAGCCCTGCCTCTTGAGTAATTTGTGGGCACCTAGATAGGGGTTGCTGAACAGACAGATATCAGCAACACAAAGCCCCGTTTTGGTTGGAAAACAGCCAACTTAAAAAATGGGCAAGAAGAATTCGGAGCTTGCGCTCCAAGTTCAGCACCAACAGT
>Ga0134094_1000133_pt1 | contig 101096 bp, 97 predicted proteins | sample 5_1taG_FD_94458 | JGI IMG/M metagenome (GOLD analysis project Ga0134094, IMG submission 94458) | Switchgrass degrading microbial communities from high solid loading bioreactors in New Hampshire, USA - 5_19_20_110_A1 metaG | ecosystem: Engineered > Bioreactor > Semi-continuous > Anaerobic >... | reverse complement strand
CGCTTCGGCGACGGACTCTTATCCTAGCATATCTTCTTTTACTTGTCAACTGCTTCTTTTTTCCTCTAACTCCCGCCCTCCAGCGCTCCTCTTCCGCTCTCGGGCTCCGCCTCCGCGACGCTTGAATATATTATCACTCTTATTGTTGACTGTCAACACCAAATTTCTTGGAAATTATTTGCAGAATATAATGATCTTTAAGAAGTAAGTTTGTTGTGTAGTTTTGATTGGTGTTTGACAGGTAAGTGATAATATATCAAAGTTAAGAAAACCTTTCAAGTATGTTTTTTACGGTTAAAAGGGCAATAAATCGGTTTAAGTGCGTTCTTAAAATAATTTTGTCGGATATCTAAAGGATGATCTCTTTTTAAAAAAATATTCATCTTTTTTGATCACAAGTAAAAGATCACAGCTCAAATTGAGCTGTGTTAATCCAAAATATAAGTTAAATACCTGCATCAATCTTCGCGGGGTCTCATGGTGGGGAAAAGAATAACGTCTCGTATGGAAGCCGAGTCGGTCAACAACATAACCAACCGATCGACACCCACTCCAAGTCCGCCCGTAGGAGGGAGTCCATATTCCAAAGCCTGCACAAAATCTTCGTCCATCATATGCGCTTCCTCGTCTCCCCGGGCCCTTTCCGCCATTTGTTTTTCAAATCTCTGTCTCTGGTCGATTGGATCATTTAACTCGGAAAAGGCGTTGCCCAGTTCTCTTCCGTAAACAAATATTTCAAAGCGGTCAGTATATTCCGGATTCTGGGCATTACGTTTTGCAAGCGGAGATATTTCCACAGGATGCCCAATAACAAATGTGGGTTGTATTAAATTTGGCTCTACATATTTTTCAAAGAAAGCATTAATAATTTTTCCTCTGGAATCAATATCTTTTACTTCCAAATTCTTTTCCGCAGCAATTCGTTTGGCGTCCTCGTCGGTTTTTATTTCACTGAAATCGACGCCGCTATATTCTTTAATAGCATCGAGCATCATTATTCTGCGCCATGGTTTGGCAAAAGAAATTTTTTCGCCTTGATAGGTAATTTCTTCAGAACCGCAGACTTTGACTACAATGTTATAGATCATATCTTCTACCAGATCCATTATATCTTCGTAATTGGCATAGGCCTGGTATAATTCCATCATGGTAAACTCCGGATTATGCTTGATGGAAATTCCCTCATTGCGAAAATTCCTGCCGATTTCAAATACTTTTTCAAAACCACCCACAATTAGCCTTTTTAAAGGTAGTTCCAAGGCTATTCTTAAGTATAAATCCATATCTAAGGCATTATGATGAGTAATAAAAGGTCTGGCCGCCGCCCCGCTTGGAATTGTCATCAAGGTAGGTGTCTCAACTTCAATAAACCCCAGGTTCTCCAAATATTCACGCATTGCTCTAATAATTTTACTACGGGCAATAAACGTCTTTTTGACTTCTTCATTCATAATCAAATCAAGATAACGCTGCCGGTAACGAATATCGACATTGGTCAAACCATGAAATTTTTCCGGCAACGGCCGCAGGGACTTGGCGAGCAAGGTAACTTCCTCGGCTTTAACCGATATTTCTCCTCTTTTAGTGCGAAATACCGTCCCTTTAATACCAACTATATCTCCAATATCAAAGCTGCTTACCAACTCAAAAGCTTCGTCGCCGAGGACATCCTTACGGATATAAGCTTGAATTTTTCCTTCCATATCTTGAATATGTATAAATATTACTTTCCCTTGATCGCGTTTGGACATTATCCTTCCGGCAACCGAAACTTCCTGGTCTTCCAATTCCGGGAAATTTTCGATTATTTGAGCTGATAAATGCGATCTAACATATCTGTCTGCATAAGGTTCTATACCCTTCTTTCTCATTTCTTGTACCTTTTGCAGACGGATCTTCATTAATTCATTAAAGTTTCCAGTTGTGACATTTTCCATGTTTTATCCTCCCGAATTAATCTGTTTAATATTTCGCCGAAATATTACTCTGATATACTCGATAGCCCGTAATACCGATTTTGGGTATCACGGGCCAGTCATAGGACAAAATTCAGTATATTATTAACGAATATCCATTATCTCATAATGCACAATACCTGCCGGAACATGCACTTCCACGATACTCCCTTTGGCTTGCCCAAGAACAGCTTTACCGACCGGAGATTCATTTGAAATTTTATTAACAGCAGGATCTGCCTCTGCCGAACCAACTATAGTATACTCCTCTTCATTGCCATATTCTATATCTTTCAAAACAATCGTAGATCCTATCGTAACGCAATCCTTCTTTTCATTATCATCAATAACTTTGGCGTTGCGGAGCATTTTTTCCAAAGTAATAATTCTGCCTTCAATAAAAGCTTGTTCGTTTTTCGCATCCTCATATTCAGAGTTCTCTGAAATGTCCCCAAACTCAATTGCTTGCTTAATTCTTTCGGCAACCTCTTTTCTCCTCTGAGTTTTTAAGAGTTCAAGCTCTTCTTCCAATTTTTTTAGTCCATCGAGTGTTAAAATTACTTCTTTTTCGGGCATAAAAAATACCCCTCCCTCTTTCCTTTATGAGGCACTTTTCTTATTTTTTTGTATGTGAAACATTATATACATAACCAAAAAAAAATATACACCTCGGAAAATTAGCTCCTTAATGATACACGTAATTATAAGTAACTCCAATAATGTTGTCAAGTTGAATAAACTAACTTAAACACTAAAATACATCCAAAATTTCTTAGCAATTCCATAATTTTGCTTCTAATCAATAGGAATACCGATAAGAATAAGCGACAATATCAACAGATAAATGCCTCCCGAAAAATATCTTTAATCTCTTGAGGGGTTTGCGCTTTCATTACCTGATTCCTGTATTGAGCCGCTCCCTTCAGGCCTCTGAAATACCAAGCCGCATGTTTTCGAATCTCTTTTATCCCTATTTTCTCTCCCTTGTATTCAAGTATCTTTTCAAAATGTAGAGATAAAATGTTATATTTTTGTTTGTTATCAGGTTCAGGCATAATTTCTCCAGAATCCAAAAATTGTTGAATTGTTCCTACTATCCATGGCCTTCCGAGTGCTCCCCTGGCAACCATGACACCGTCACAACCGGTTTGGCCCAACATGCGACAAGCATCTTCGAGGGTAAAAATATCTCCGTTTCCTATTACAGGTATGTTTACCGCTTCCTTAATCCTAGCAATCCAAGCCCAATCGGCTGTCCCGGAATAAAATTGTTCTCTGGTCCGGGCATGAACGGTGATCATTTTTATTCCCCTTTTTTCAAGTCTCTGAGCCAATTCCGGGGCTACTATGCTTTCATGGTCCCAGCCCAATCGTATTTTGGCCGTAACCGGAACATCTACTTTTTCCACAATCCGAGCAGCTATTTCTTCAGCTAAGGGTAGATTGCGCAGAAGAGCAGCTCCTTCTCCATTTTTAACTATTTTCGGGGTTGGGCAACCCATATTAATATCAATAATATCCGCACCATAGGTTACCGCAATTTTTGCTGCTTCAGCCATCGATTGCGGCTCAGAGCCAAAAAGTTGAACAAAAAGAGGCCCCTTTTCTTTACTTAAATCCAGCATTTTCAGGGTCTTAGGATTGCCAAATAAAAGGGCTTTGTCGCTAATCATTTCTGAAAAGGTAAACTTACCTCCCAGAAGACGCACAATTTCTCTAAAAGCTTTATCCGTTATCCCCGCCATAGGAGCCATGAAAACCGGAGTCCCTAAATTATATTTGCCAATTCTCATTGCGGCCTCTGGTTAAGCTCCTCCTTTTTGTAACCTATTTTTTTCATAAATATTTAATAGCCCTTCCAAGGTTAGAAAGGGGTCAACAATATCTATCATTTCCGAACCATCGGCAATCAACTCAGCCAGCCCGCCTGTTGCAATAACTTTTGTATCTTTACCAAGTTCTTCTTTCATTAGGGAAGCTATTCTGTCCACCTGACCGCAGAAACCATAGTATATACCTGCTTGCATACCGCTCACAGTATTTTTGCCAATAATGCTTTTTGGTTTCACTATTTCCACCCTGGGAAGTTTTGACGCTTTTTGAAACAATGCTTCTGTCGATATGCCAATACCCGGAGCAATAGCTCCGCCCAAATATTCACCTTTTTTACTGATGGCGCAAAATGTGGTGGCCGTGCCAAAATCTACTATAACTAAAGGTCCTCCATATTTATTAAAAGCGGCAACGGCGTTTACTATCCTGTCCGCTCCAATCTCCCGTGGATTATCATAGGTAATTGAAATTCCGGTCCTTATCCCCGGACCCACAATTAAAGGATCAACATTATAGTATTTCTTCACCATTATTTCCAGAGTAGATGTCAGCGGAGGTACTACGGACGATATAATTGCCCCATTAATATCCGTGAAGTCGAGGTCGGCAAAATTAAAAAAATTTTTAACCAGGACAGCATATTCATCCTCAGTTTTTAATTTATCCGTGGAGGTTCTCCAATAGTGAACCAGCTTTTTCTCGTCATAAACACCCAATACAATATTGGTGTTGCCAACATCAATTACCAGAAGCAAAATTTTCCCCCCAATCCTCGCCGGTTATTAATCGAGCACTTAACCCATAGTAACTGTTTGCTTTCGAAGAGACGGTTTTTGATCATCAATAACTAAAGAAAAATCAATGGATTTAACGGAATGGGTCAGTTTGCCAACGGAAATTACATCCACGCCGGTTTCCGCTATAGCCCTGATATTCTCGGCCGTAATTCCGCCTGAAGCCTCTACCAGGGATTGATGATTTATTAGCTTTACAGCGGTTCTCATTTCTTCCAAGGACATATTGTCAAGCATAATAACATCAACACCACAAGCCAACGCTTCTTTTACCTGTTCAATTGTTTCACACTCAATTTCTATTTTTACCATATGGCCAACTTTGTTTCTAACCCTTTGCACAGCTTCCTTTAACCCGCCGACGGCGGCTAGATGGTTGTCTTTCAACATTACGGCGTCATACAAGCCAAAACGGTGATTCTGCCCCCCACCGACTCTAACCGCATATTTCTGCAGCAGGCGCATTCCCGGAATTGTTTTTCTAGTATCAACCACTTTTACTCCCAGATCTTGAATTAAATCAACAAGTTTTCGCGTATAGGTGGAAATTCCCGACAAATGCTGCAAAAAATTCAGCGCCGTCCTTTCGGCCTGAAGGATAGCAGCAAAAGACCCTTTTACTACCATGATTAGCATTCCCGGGAAAATTGGATCCCCTTCTTTAACTTTGACCTCAATTATTATATTAGGATCAATTTTTTTAAATACTTTTTCCACAATTGGAATGCCACAGATGATTCCTTCTTCTTTAGCATACAATTTAGCCTCTCCCAGAAGATCTTCAGGGATGACTAAAGTACTTAAATCCCCTGTACCAATATCCTCTTTAAGCGCTCTCTCTATTATCTCATCATAAATAAATGTAGGAAACATGAGTATCTCCTCTTTTGATAACAGAATGTTTTTGCCATTTTTTATTGGTTAAAGGGAAATCGCTGCGGTAATGGCCTCCCCTGCTTTCTTCCCGAGCCAGAGCCGATTTTACAATTAAGCGGCTTAAGATAAGCATATTGCCCAATTCCAATTCTGACGTATCAAGCCCGGGGAAAAATTCCCGCCAATAATCCGTCAATTGAGCTTCGGCTTGCAAAAGACCGCTTCTGTTACGGATAATCCCAACTTTATCCCACATTATTTCTTTCAAATCTTCTTTAACTCGCTCTTTGTCCAGGCAGCTATTTTCTTGCGAGGGAATTTTCTTACTTAAAGACAGATCAATATCCTCTTTTTTAGGCATTGTTAATTCCGCCTGGTTACTTTTTATTTTTTCAGCAACAATAGAAGCAAAAACCAAACCATCCAGCAATGAATTACTTGCCAGACGGTTCGCGCCATGAACTCCGTTGCAGGCACATTCCCCGCAAGCATATAGGTTGGCAAGGTTTGTCTCGCCGTCAATGTTTACCTTTATTCCGCCCATCAAAAAATGGGTTGCCGGTCCAACCGGTACGGGCGTAGTAGAAATATCGACTCCATAGGCCAGACAAGTTTTATAAATCCCAGGGAATCTTTCTTTTACCTTATCTCGACCTATGCAACTAATATCAAGATAAACCGGTCCGTTCTTCATCTCAGCCCATATTGCTCTGGCCACAACATCTCTGGGGGCCAATTCCTGACCGGGAATATCGCGCATAAATCGCTCTCCTTTAGAATTGAGCAATCTTGCACCTTCGCCTCTCGCTGCCTCAGATATCAAAAAACTGGGGGCCCCGGGCAACAATAAAGCTGTCGGATGAAACTGGATAAATTCCATATCCATTAGTTCCGCGCCGGCTCTATAAGCTGCAGCCAGCCCGTCTCCGGTGGTTACAGGAGGATTGGTCGTATATTTATACAATTGCCCTAAGCCGCCGGTCGCCAAGATAACAACTTTAGCCAACCAAATCTCAAGTTCGGATTTATTCTCATTAAATACGATTACTCCGCAAACTTTGTTTTCTTTATCTTTTAACAAGTCTATGACAAAATGATTTTCTTGGACCGATATTCCACACTCATATACTTTGGCAACAAGAGTACGTTCAATTTCACCGCCGGTTTCATCCTTGGCATGTAAAACACGATTTTTGCTGTGAGCGGCTTCACGGGTAAAATCCAACCGGTTTTCCTGTTTATCAAATTTCGCTCCCAGTTTTATTAGTAGCTCAACACATTCCGGCCCCTTTTCAGCCAGGATGCGTACAGCTTCCAAATTGCATAATCCCGCTCCGGCTTTAATGGTATCGCCAAAATGAAATTCAGGGGAGTCATCTTGGTTAAGGGCAACAGCTATCCCCCCCTGAGCATGCTCAGTATTTCCGGCCATAATATTTTTTTTAGTTAAAATTGTTGTGTTAAAGCGGGAGCATAAATTAATTGCTGCAAATAATCCTGCAACGCCGCTGCCAAGCACTAATACTTCGGTGGAATATACCTCAAGTTCATCCGGATCCCAAGGAATTAGATAATTACTGTCTCTCATTCATTTTATCATCCTCAAAATAATCACATATTGAACATTGGACTTAAATTATACAGTAAGCATTTTTTCCAGAGCAGCAATAGCTTTCTTTCTTATATCTTCGGGAACGGTAATTCGCGGAGAGAGGGTAAGCAAACAAGCTTTGACTTTCTCCAAACTGTTTTTTTTCATATTGGGACATAGCATATGGTCAGTAATAAAGAAAAACTCCTTATCCGGACACCTTTTTTTCAATTCATGTAGGATACCGCATTCGGTGCCTATAATAAATTGTTTGGCAGGAGAATTCTCTGCATATTTAATTATACCAGAAGTTGATCCCACATAGTCGGCTTCCCGCCAAACTTCTTCCCGACACTCAGGATGAACAAGTATTTTAGCCTCCGGATGGAGTTTTTTACTTTGCAAAACATCTTCTTTGCTTATGCGATGATGGGTCGGACAAAAGCCTTGCCAACAAATAATCTTTTTATTAGTTTTGGCTGCAACATATTTTCCCAGATTACCGTCAGGAACAAAAATGATATCCTGGTCTCCAAGCGAAGTTACCACCCTTTCAGCATTGGAAGATGTACAGCAAATATCGCTTTCAGCTTTGACTGCCGCTGAAGAGTTTACATAACAAACCACTTTAGCTCCAGGATATTTTCTCTTTTCTTCTCTTAATTCCTCAACGTTGATCATATCTGCCAAAGGACAACCGGCTTCAGGTTCAGGCAGAAGCACAATTTTTTCCGGTGAAAGGATTGCTGCGCTCTCGGCCATAAAATGGACCCCACAAAATACAATTACATCTGCCTTGGTACCTGCCGCCTTTTGGGCCAGTTGCAAAGAATCACCAACAAAATCTGCAATGTCTTGAATCTCATCAGGTTGGTAGTAGTGAGCAAGTATTATGGCATTTTTTTGCTGGCGCAATATATTAATCTCCTCAATTAGCTGCTTTTTGCTTCCCTCACTCACTTATTTGGTTCTCCTTTCCAATAGAACGCCTTTTCTAAATTCTATGCCTGCTACAAATAAGTGTCAAGCCTGTGTGCCATGAATCTCTGCCTGGGCAATATCTACGGGACGATTATCGGAATCAACAAAAATTATCTTTGGTGCATAATGACGAGCTTCTTCATCACTAAATATACCATATGAAATAATAATTATTTCGTCCCCTACTTGTACCAATCTGGCTGCTGCACCGTTTAAACAAATCATTCCGGAATTTCTTTTTCCCGGTATTACATAAGTTTCAAATCTGGCCCCGTTGTAATTATTCACAATCTGGACTCTTTCATTAGGAAGAATATCAGCTTTTTCCATAAGAGCACTGTCAATGGTTATGCTTCCGACATAATTCAAATTGGCCTCTGTAACTTTTACTCTATGGATCTTAGATTTCATCATCGTCCTGAACATCTTTTACACCTCCACTACAATGTTATCTATTAGTCTGGTTGACCCCAAGCGAACTGCCAGCGCGATAACCACTGAACAGTTTATTTTGTCCAAGGGGGCAAGGTTATCCGCTCTGCGTATTTCTACATATTCAATTTGCCCTTTTGATTCTTGCCTTATTCTTTCGGAGATTCTTTCTATTACTATTTCAGGCCTTGTCTCGCCTTGTTTAATAAGCGCCGCCCCTTCTTGCAAGGAACGATAAAGAACAGGGGCTTGCCTGCGTTCCTCTGGACTTAGATAGGAATTGCGTGAACTCATAGCCAAGCCGTCTTTCTCCCTAACAATCGGAGCAACAATTATTTCGATAGGGAAATTTAAGTCTTGAACCATTTTCTTAACGATCATGGCTTGCTGGTAATCCTTTTGTCCAAAATAGGCGATATCCGGCTGAACAATATTAAACAGTTTGCTCACTACTGTTGTTACTCCTTGGAAATGCCCAGGACGCCCGGCTCCACACAACCCTTCCGAAAGTTCGGCCACATTAACCGTTGTTAAGCTTTTACCATCAGGATACATTTCTTCAACCGTAGGCGCAAAGATCAGATCTACCCCGGCGCCTTGAGCCAGTTCCGCATCCCTGCCCAAATCGCGCGGATACTTGTCATAATCCTCATTGGGGCCGAATTGAAGGGGATTAACAAAAATACTCATAACTATATAAAACTTGTCGCGAGCCTCATCTTGCCTACGGGCATGCTCAGCCATGGAAAGATGTCCTTGATGCAAAAAACCCATGGTTGGAATTAAAACAATACTTTTTCCCTGTTTCCTGGCCTGTTTAACATATTCTCTTAATTCAGCTATTTGTTTTGTTATCTTCATTTTTTTCCTCCTGTTTGTCAATGCACTTTGGCTGAGCTTTCCAGCAAGCGTTTTAGTTCCTGAAATGCTTTCGGGTCATAAACACTTCCATGTTGATAACTTTTATTTTGTCCCAATTCCAAAGCCAGCCGTCCTAACCCTTTGTAAATTTCAACAAATTCTTCAGGCATCTCTTTCAAATGTTTAGCTACTACCTCGACATCACCCCGAGCTATAGGCCCGGTTATCGCTTCCGTTATCCCTACACGGGCAATGTTTTTATAAGCGCCTTCCATCAGCGGCAGTAAAGACTCAAGGGCATCTTTTTTCTCTATGCCTACCAAGCCAAACAATTTAACCGCCAGAAAGCAAAGAGCCACAAGATAGTTGGAAGCTACCACTGCAGCGGCGTGATAGAGAGTCTTGTTGGACGGCTCAATACGGTGCGGAATTCCTCCTAATATTTCCACGAGCTTTAATCCTACCTCTTCTACCTTGCCTGAACTGCCTTCCAGGCCAAAATGAGTCCCCGGCAATAAAGTCAATGCGCTGTCCACATTAGCGAAGGCCTGCAGGGGATGAATTGATAGATAACCTACCGGTAGACTTGGATCTTTGCACATAATTTCTGACCGCAAAGAACCGGAACAATGAACCCAGATTTGATCTTTTTTTCTGGATTTATAGGAGGACAATTTATCCGCTACTTGTTCAATAGCGCTGTCCTGGGTAGTAATAAAAATTAAATCCGCCAGTCGCGATATTTGTTCAAGGGTCAAATGTTCTTTGGGTAGATACCCGCAAAACCTTTCATACGAAGCCTGGCTCCGAGTGTTCACCCCAACACATTTAAGACCGGCCTTTTCTAAAATTATCGCTATGGAAGTTCCTACAACCCCTGTGCCGATAATAGCAAAACTCTTAGTATCCAACAAAAAAATACACCTCTTTTGGCGAAGGTGCACTAAATATCTTAGTTATTCGCCTTCACCGTCCCAGTATTATATCCAAGCGGCTTATGCGCAATTCACAATTTAGTTTTTAATAGTCTTTTGCAAATTGCTGTACTTTTATTTATTGCCCTTTTAAAATGCTACGGTACAATTCGTCAAGATATTGCCCGCAGTTGTCATTGTTCATTATATTATATATCAATTCTATTTAAAAGTATTTTTTGAACTTTACCTTCTCCTTTAGCATCCTTTACTTTTTGCCCCGACGGCAATATGAACTCCGGAGCTATTTCCCTTAAAGGGGCAAGTACAAATTCCCGTTGTTGCATATAGGGATGAGGAATTGTAAGCTCCTCCGAATCAATTTGCAGATTTTGATAAGTAAGGATATCAATGTCAATAACCCTCGGTCCCCAATGTATTTCCCTCTTTCTGCCGAGCAACTGTTCTATTTCCAAACAGCGGTGAAGCAGTTCAATCGGTTCTAAGGTAGTGTCTATTTCTATGACAATATTTAAAAAAGAATCCTGGTCAACCCCACCCCAAGGCTCAGTCTCATAAAAGCTGGAAATATTAACGACTTTTATTCCCCGGCTTTGTGCTAACATTCTGGTCGCGGATTCCAGATTATATCTTTTATCGCCCTGGTTGCTGCCTAGACTTAAATAAGCAATCATTTTTATTTCTCCCTAATTGTTTCTGCAGAGATATCCGCCAATAATCCCGGAATAGGGGCCTGGGGCTTGTGAACTTCTACCCTGACCTTTGTACATTCAAATTCATCCAGAATCCTGCCCGCAATTCTGTCTGCGAGAGACTCAATTAAGTCAAAACGTTCATTTTCCACACATTGTTTAACTACCTGATAAACCAGACTGTAATCAATGGTATAAGCCAAATTATCATTTTTGTTTTCCAGTCCGGGAAAGTGAATATCCACATCGACGGAAAACTTTTGGCCTAGTTTCTTTTCCTCCGGCAAAACCCCGTGATAAGCATAGAATTCCATTTTTCGCAAATGAATAATATTCTCAGTTTTCATTTTTATCTCCATTAGATTTTCGTAGTACTTGGTCAGCCATTAATGCAGCTTTTTTATGAGGGAGAACATCGTGAACCCTTATAATATCCACTCCGCTTGCAATACCTAAAACACCCAGAGCAATAGAAGGTTCCAGACGTTCTTGAACAGGAAGATTTAAGGTATTTCCAATTACCGATTTGCGCGAAACACCAAGTAGTACAGGGAAACCAAGCGATTTTAATTCCTTGAGGCGTCTGATCACTTCTATATTTTGTTCGGTTGTTTTACCGAAGCCAATTCCCGGATCGATAATTATTCGATCCTCTTGTACTCCGCTCTTGATTGCCAATTCAATGCTCCGAGCCAAAAAACGCAATATTTCCCCGATAAGGTCACGATAACAAGTGTTGTTCCTGTTATGCATAATTACTACCGGACAACCGTAGGCCCCAGCCACTCGGGCCATTTCATTATCTTTTTGCAATCCCCAAATATCATTAATAATATGTACACCCAGATCTAAGGCTTTTTCGGCAATTTCAGCCTTCTGGGTATCAAGGGAAATAGGTATGGGAGTTTTTTTTACAAGTTCCTTAAGCACAGGCTCAAGTCTCGACCATTCTTCCTCTGCGCTTATTTCTTTATGCCCGGGACGAGTAGACTCCGCTCCAATATCCAATATATCTGCACCTTCAGAAATTAACTGTGCCGCGTGTTCCAATGCTTTTTGCGGTGTATAATATTTCCCGCCGTCAGAAAATGAATCGGGGGTAACATTGAGAATCCCCATTATTAAAGTTCTTTTTCCTAATTCAAGAGTTAAGCCCCGGCAATCAATAATTTGAAGGTTGTATAGTTTTTGCATATTCAAAGGTATACCCACCTTTATAAGCCGGAATCGTTACAATTTCTTTAGTAAGATCTACTTTCATTCCAGCCTGTTTTAGAGGTAATATTTCCAGATTGGTTAGATAATCCACCAGTACAGTTTGGTCACCTATAGCCAGTATTTCATAGGTCGTTCCGCCTATTTTGCTTATCGGCACAGAGTTAACTAAAATTGTTGAATTGCCGCTCATTACTATTGAAGTACAAAATACTATCCTTTGGCCGTTTATGCTAATCGCTTCGGCCCCGGCAAAACGCAAAGTATTGACAATCCTTCTCAAATCGTCAGTATTGATAGGAAACAAAACATCAATATTTTGACCGCTGTCTTGAATTTTCAGTCTAATTCCGGGACCCTGGACAGCAATTGTCCCGTCTGACATTTTTAGTTCATTTAGTTTTTCAATAAGCAACGGATTATTTATGTTTTTCTCCCTGTAACTATTGATCTGTTCATTAAGCTGTTCTTGGATTTCCCGAAGCTTTTTATTCTTCTCAGTAAGACTTTCGGTAACCGACTTTATCTGAGCCAATCTTTTGCTTTGAATTTGGGCAGCCGTATCCGCTTCTTCTTTGGTTTGAATTTGAACCGCAATTAAAAAGCCAATAATAATGGCAGCAATAGTGGCTACTGTAACTACATGCTTGTTCAAATTTCTCAAAATTAACCCTCCTTAACCGGCTGGGCATATTTGAAGGTAAACTGTTTGGCAGCCGGAACAGTAAGAGGTTCTTTCGGAGTTTCAAGCTTTCTGGTTATTCCATATAGTTGTTGATATTCTCCCAATTTATCCCATAAATAGAACTGCAACGCTGACTTGAGGTTTTCTTGATTACCGATAGCCACTATGTGATAGGGGGGCATCTGTCTAGTCCCATTAATCTGAATATAAGAACCACTGCAAAAGATTTCCGTATGAGCGGTCAAACGCTGATTATTAATAGCAATTGCTTCCGCTCCGCCGTTCCATAAAGCGTTAACCAATGCACTTAAATATTCTTCGTGGATAACATAATTACCCGCTTCAGCAATTCTTTCCTCACGGGAATCATCGAGAATAATTTTTATTCCCGGCCCTGTCATCCCTACAAGACAGGCATTGATGCTGGCCTCTTCCAATTGTTGAGAAGCGAGAGCGGCCGCACCGTCCGCGGCTTGTAGTTTGGTAAGCTCCTCCCAGAGGTTTTCGTTTTCTTGAGTTAACTTCTCATTTTCCATTTCTAATTGGATAAGGCTGGGTAGACTTGCTTCTTGTACGTCGTCAGCCTTATTATGTTGATAATAGGCTTTAATCAGGACAACGGAAAAAAAACCAATAGCCAGTAAACAAAGAGTTATTAAACCTATGGCTATATTTTTATTGGGCTGCATGTTTTCACCTCTGTGATTCCAAAAGGACATCCATAAACGGATGTCCTACTACTTGATCAACTCAGCCATTCTTCCCCGATTTTAGAATATGACATTAGTTCGTCTTCTCGAAAATACAACTTAATTTCTCTTTCTGCGCTTTCGGGGGAATCGGAGCCATGGATTATATTTCTACTGATGTCCAACGCATAGCTGCCTCTAATGGAGCCAGGACAAGCTTGAGCCGGATTTGTATCACCCATCATTTGCCTGGCTAAGGCAACTATATTTTTCCCTTCCCAAACCATGGCCACTACAGGAGAACTGGTGATATACTCAACCGTTGACTCGAAAAAAGGTTTTCCTTTGTGCTCCCGGTAATGAGCTTCAGCCGTCGCCCTGTCAAGCTTAAGCATTTTTAAGCCTATCAATTTAAAGCCTCTTTTTTCGAAACGGGAAATAATCTCACCGATAAGTCCTCTTTGCACTGCGTCGGGCTTTAACATGAGAAATGTTTTTTCCATTCCGAATTCTCCCATAAATTATTCTGTTAATTCATTATTCTGTTATATTAAAGCAAAAATATAAGGAGCTTTTATCAAAATTTAAATGTTATAATAGTTATTCGAAAGTTACGTTTTCTGCCAGCTTGAAATCGCCTTTCCTCTCTTGTACATGGTTATCCTGTTTATCTGCTGCTTGGACTGAGTTTTCCTCATTTTTTTCTTTTTTGACCAATTCTTGCTTGCGGGTTTCATCAAAGCGAGCAATAATTTCCAGGAATTCCTCAGCCTCTAAAGTTTCTTTTTCCATTAAAGCTTGGGCAATCGCATGAAGAATATCCATTTTTTCAATAATGATGTCCTGAGCCTTTTGATAGGCTTCATCAATAATGCGGCGAATTTCGTTGTCAATGGCCTGGGCTACGGATTCACTATAATTGCGATCCCGCGCAATATCCTTACCAAGGAAAACTTGTTCCTCTTTATGCCCGAAAGTTACCGGTCCAAGCTCTTCCGACATACCCAATTCAGTAACCATTTTTCTAACAATATTGGTGGCACGTTCCAGGTCATTGGATGCCCCGGTACTTATTTCTTTCAAAACCAGCGCTTCCGCTACCCTTCCGCCCAATAGCATTGTTACCTGATCAAGAAGTTGGGATTTTGTCATATAGTGGCGGTCTTCTTTTGGCAATAACAAAGTATAACCGCCGGCTTGACCACGGGGAATGATTGAAACCTTATGCAAAGGATCGGTATGAGGCAAATATTCGCCAAGTAAAGCATGTCCGGCTTCGTGATAGGATACAAGCTTTTTCTCAAAATCGCTGATTACTCTGCTCTTTTTTTCCGGTCCCGCAATGACTCTTTCTATGGAATCTTCCAATGCTTTCATATGAATTTTCTTCTCATTGCGGCGGGCGGATAACAATGCAGCCTCATTAACCAGATTGGCTAAATCCGCACCCGTAAAACCGGGTGTCCTGCGGGCTAAAACCTTCAGATCCACATCGTCGGCCAATGGCTTGCCTCTGACATGAACTTTCAGGATATCTTCCCTGCCCTTAATATCCGGTACATTAACAACAATCTGACGGTCAAAACGACCGGGACGCAACAAAGCTGGATCAAGGATATCAGGGCGGTTAGTTGCGGCTATAATAATTATGCCCTCATTACCGTTAAACCCGTCCATTTCTACTAAGAGCTGGTTGAGTGTCTGTTCGCGCTCATCATGGCCTCCTCCAAGCCCGGCGCCACGATGACGTCCTACAGCATCGATTTCATCTATAAAAACGATACAAGGAGCATTCTTTTTTGCTTGTTCAAACAGATCTCGTACCCTCGAAGCACCTACTCCGACGAACATTTCCACAAAATCGGAACCGCTTATACTGAAAAACGGGACTCCTGCTTCCCCGGAAACTGCTTTGGCCAACAGGGTTTTTCCGGTCCCGGGCGGACCAAACAACAAGACTCCTTTAGGAATCTTAGCTCCAAGTTCGGTAAACTTACGAGGGGATTTAAGAAATTCTACAATTTCTTCAAGCTCTTCTTTGACTTCATCTGCACCGGCTACATCGGCAAATGTATACTTCCTTTCGTCGGTCACCAAACGAGCCCTGCTTTTTCCGAACTGCATTACTTTGCTGCCACCTTGGGTCTGCTGCATCATATAGAAGAACAAACCGATGATAAAAAGGAACATAATAACTGTTGGTAAAACATTGGCCCACCAAGGTGTCGTTGCAGGTGGATTAAATACCACGGGGACATTTTTATCCTTTAAGGCATCAACAAGGGTTTGATCTCCTGTTTCACCCACAACCGAATAAGTTTTGCCATCATTCATAGTAACGGTATAAACATTATAATTATTATTGATAACTACCGATACTTCTTTGACCTTACCTGCTTCTACAGCCTGGGTAAATTCTGTGTAATTAAGACTTTTTTCTGGTTCAGCCGGGGGATTTGCCCATTTTATTAGCAATACTGCTAGTAAAATTATTAGCAAATATATGGCCACGTTTCTGAATATCTTCAAATCCGAAGATCCCTCCTCTCAACGGGAAAAAAACATACAACAATATCCTTAAAAACAACATAAAACATTATAACATGGTGTTTGGTTTTTTACAATCAATACTAATTAGGAGCGATCATCCTAATTCTAGCAACTAAACCATATAATTTCGGAAAAGAATTATCCGGTAAGCAACAATCGCTTCTGATTATTCCGGGGATCCATAGGACTTCATTATTATAGGCCACTAAAATGGTTGAACTGCGTCTTTTTTCCGGTACTGACTTGTCCTGGTATACCTTTTTTATACTTTTGTGCCCCAAATTTTTAAAGAACAGTTTATCGCCAGGTCTTCTTACCCGGCAAACAAGAGGAGCATCAAGAGCAAGGATTTTATGCCTTGCAAATTCAGTCCGATAGAGAATATCGAAATCATTTTTTTCCTCAGAAAAAATACCGATTTGAAGATTACTTCCCGGAATAGGGTACCAGTTTTCCGGAACCAGTTTTATTTCCCAATCCTTGGAGATTGTTATGTCCTTATTATTCTTATGTTCTGATTCTCTCCGAAATAAGAGAAAGCCATACTTTGTAGATTCTACCTTAATGTTAGGCAGATCCTGTCGCCAACCGATCTTTTTTCCTTCTTTCATCAATAATTTAATAAATTTATATTCCATGCCCCGCGGTTCACCGCTGGCCGTCGCCGCCGCCCTGCGCAAAATACGGGACAGAATAGCTTCCGGTTCATCCCAAGCCCGATAATCAATTTTTAAACAATTTTCGTCCTTAAACTGGACATACTGTTCCCATTTATTATTGACTTGGGAATCAATATATTCTTCATCCCAACGGAGCAGTTCCGCCGTCCTGCCAAGAGCTTCCTGGATTCGCGCATTATACTCCGATTCCAAGTAAGGTAAAAGTTGAAGTCTTATTTTATTGCGGTCATACACTGTCTCAAAGTTGCTCTTATCCAAGGCATAAGGAAGTCCATGCACTCTGCAATATTCGAGAATATCTTCTTTGGATACAGTAAGTAAAGGCCTGATTATACCGTCCTTGCAAGGATAAATGCCAGCCAAACCGGCGGTACCGCTTCCCCGCAGCAAACGATAGAGAACGGTTTCCGCTTGGTCGCCCAAATGGTGAGCTGTAGCTAAAAGATTGCATCCCCACTTGATCATATCTTCTTTAAAGCGGGCATATCTCCATTCTCTAGAGGCTTCCTGAAAGCTCTTACCGCTGTCTTGGGCGTTTTTTTTGGCGTCAAACTCATGAAGAATAAAAGGGAATCCCCATTGCCGGGCCAATCTTTCCACCATTTCAGCTTCGCTTTGGCTTTCTTCCCTAACCTTATGATTAACGTGACTAATAACAACCTTAATGTTTTGTTCAGGGTTTTTTTGCTGATAACAGTATAAAATATGGGCCAAAGCAACAGAATCCGGCCCTCCCGAAACTGCAGCAAGTATCCTTGAATTAGCAGGAATGAGCTTTGGCAAAATCTCAGAATTTAAATAAGAAAACATTTTTATAGCTCCCTTGGAAGGATAACTGCTATTGCTTATTTTTCTTTTTTCTATTTTCTATTTATTTGCCTTACTTGTCAAAACTCTATTCTTATTTTTTATGTCTTTTTCTAATAATCAGTATAACACCATCGTCTTCGAATTTCTGTCCTGAAATTGAATTAATTTCATTAATAATTCTATCAGCTAAATCTTGCGCTGCCAATTTTTTTAATTTAGCCAAGTATTCTTTTAACCAATCGTTATGCTTGTTAACAACGTCTATAACACCGTCTGTAACTAAGACTAAAGTCTTTTCTTTAAGATCAATGTCAATCACAGGTATATCAATATCATTTAGAATTCCGGCCGGCAGGCTTGATGTTTCAATTATTTCAACGTTGTCCGGACCAATAATATAAGTAGGAGCTGCTCCGATTTTTATCATTTTCGCTGTTTCAGCTTCGATGTCTACAATAGCCATGTCTACCGTCACAAAACTTTCTTCAGGTGAACGAAGAACCAAGATCGAATTCAAAGCCTTGATGGCTCCTTCCGCTTCAAATCCGGTTCGCAACAATTGTTCTAAAATTGTAAGTGCCGCAGAACTCATTCTAGCCGCTTCTTCGCCGACACCCATTCCGTCACATAAAATTAGAGCGCATTTATTTGCCGATAGCGGTACAAAGCTATAATTATCCCCACTGATGCCGTTACCGGTTTTAATAAAGGTCCCCACTCCGATATCCAATAACAACCTGTGCTGGCGAGACCAAACCAAAGGTTTTCCTTCTTCATTGTGACGGGAATACAGCTCTTTCGCCAAATGGCCAATTACTTGAGAAACACTGCGATATTGCTCTGCAACCGCATCTCTGTTTAGAGCTAACCTCTTTTGCCAGACTTCCCTGTCTTTTTGTTGTTCCAAAATAAACCTGGCCGCCAACATTAACTCCTTCAGTCTACCACAGTATCTGTTCCATTCTTCTGGTACTTCCTGTTCATCATCGTCAGCGGAACTAATAATTTCCTCCTGATAGGCAAACAAGTCGAAAATAAAATTATAAGTACGGTAAAATTCTATTTCCCAGCAATACTTGGCAGTTGGGCATTTCTTGCATACTCTTTCCACCAAGATGTTCATCAATTCCGGAACTTCCGGTTTGAGCTTTTGTTCTAAGCCTGCCGCTTGGAAACCGTAAGCAAGTTGATCGAATATTTCCGCCAAGGTTTTGACCTTGCTTACAGTTGTCTCCACTTCCGGCATTAATTTTGGCTTTAAGGATATTTTTTTCTTCTTTTTTCCGGGGAATAAGACAAACAATAACAATCCCAAACCGGAGGAATAAAGGTGGGATAATAGAAATCCTTCATTGACAAAAAAAGTAAAGATCATAATCATTGCAGAGAAAGAAACCGCCAAACCCGGTTTTCCAAACCGTCGAAATCCCCCGCAGGCAAATCCTAATAATCCATAAATACCGGCATAAACCAAATTGGCCATACTAAAGTCCCATTGGAGCAAAAAGCCCAAAATTGCACCGGCCCCTGCCGCGGCTCCCGCTCCGAATCTGTCAGCAATAAAAAGTATAAAAAAACTCAAGATTGCAATCTGCAAATTGATTGGCCCTATTGCCACATTTTGTAGTCCGCTCAGACTCACGGCTAAAAGAAGAATCCAAACCAGGGCTTGTTCTCCACCCACGTTCCCTTTTATCAAACTGTCTTTATGGGCAAGGGCATAAGCAAAAATTATCGTAAACCCTGCAGTTAAAGCACCTTTAACCGCCAAAAATATAAATTCCTGTCCGGTCAGTTCAACGGTTAACAACCGTATTAAAAATAAAGGAAATATCGAAAACAAGGCTGATAAAACAGGAAGCATAAACTTTTGATTCTTTTCATTTATAACATGCGGCAAGAATAGGATACAAAGCAGCGCTCCTGCCATAACCTCCACAAAAAGAAAATAATTCTGTATAGTGATTAAACCGATAATAATACCTATAAGGCCGGGGAGCAGTTTTCGATCCTTATCCACGGTCAACACGGCAATAAAAGCTAAGGCAAAGGGATAAACTTCCAGAATATTGGCTCGGGAAATTACACAACCATATAAAGTTACTATTAAAAGGTTGCCCAAGGAACCTGAGAACCTGTTATAGATTTTTTCGGCCTTTAACGTTGCCCAGTCAGTCATAATGCCACCTCTTCCATTTTATGGATTATTATAGCTTATTATGACTGCGAAGCTTGTCTAAGCAGGTAACTGGCCACCGTTATGATAATACTCGGTTCTACAAAATACTTTTTTTACCTAAATTAATATAGTATTCCCCTCTGGGTCTCGACATAAAAAATGTTCTTGGCAGAAAAATATTTATGCTTAAACGAGCAAAGCTTGACATCCAATTAATTAAAAAAAGATGTCTTTTCAGACATCTTTTTTCAAGTCCGGTTTATATACTTAACCTCACTCATCAGCTTTGGGCGCAATTAAAATTTCTCCTTTGCGCACTAGCCCTAGTTTTTCCCGCGCCAATTGTTCTATGTAGCTTGGCGTATTTAATTTTTCAATATCCTTATGTAATTTCTCATTCTGGGCAATAAGGATTCTTTTTTGTTCTCGCAGGTAACTTAATTGGCGTTCCATGGACTGGTCTATTTTAATCAGCTGCCAAGACCAGCTGCCTGCCAATACCAAGGAAATGGTTGTTAGTATAATTAGTAAAATATTTGGTCTTTTTCTTCTTTTTCTTATTGCCGCCTTTTTATTAGCCATATTAATCGTCCTCCGCCGAGGAACCAATTATCCCAAATTCATGATCCTGAATAATACCGATTACCTGATAACCTTTGGTTTTGGCCCGAGCTAAGAGCGTTGACACCGAATTAAGACTGATATTTAAAATTTTGGCAATATCTTCGCTGGAATGCCCGCTTTCTTTTAGCATTACTGCTTGTCTCTCCCGAAAGCTCAGTTTTTCCAATCCTCTTATTTCCCAGTGCATATCAAATGCTCAACAACTAATTACATATTACCTACAAATCTTTTACATATTTAGGTATTTGTTATTATAACAGAAATATAAGTAAAATCAATAGATTTTAAGTATTTTTCCCTTTTTTCCTATTGTTGCTTAGGCCTTCTGTTTATTCTGCCTCTGACAATAGTCACAGAATCCTGGGCCAATGATTCTCCCATTCTAAAAAGCAAAAGCCCTAACCAGCGTAAAATGCCATAAGGAAAAGCCATAAAAAAGGCGATAACCTGTATGATAGCCCGACAAACTTTTTTAAACAAATTTATAACAAATTTAATAAGGCAAACGATGTAATCCAAGAACTTGTTAAATAATCGGGTTATATATCGGCTTAATAAACAAAGATATATTATTAGTCCCAATAAACTGCCTGCAAATAAATAAAAACGCCATTCTAAATAATTGGCCTTTTGAGCCAAGTAATAGATAATAGCCAATGCCACCAAAGAAAAAAAAAGGTCCCCCAAGAATGTCAAAAATTTATTTAGCTTCATTTTCCATCTGACAATCCGATAAAGATCAAAACAAAAACCAACAATTATTCCACTCAGGACAACATAATATAAGGTGATAAATTCACTAATTAGCCCTCTCTCCTTTCCCTATCCTAATTGTTTATTTGAATATTTTTTCCCATACTCCCCGAGATGAGTCCGAAGAACGATTCACCGGATAGGATAAAAGATCGATTTGACCTTGTATTTCTATTTCCGTCTGATCGAGATTGAGATTCTTTACCCCTAAATCCTGCCCTTTAATAATAAGATTGCCCTTTACGGTATCTAAATGTATTTCTTTAGGATCGAAGGATTTTACCTTTTTTACCCCCGTGATGAATAGTTCGCTTCTTTCCTCGATGACAATTTTATGATTAACGTTTGTTATTTTTTCGGACATATTCAACCCCTCCGTATCCCCTTCCTGACTAATCAATATTCCTTTTTTTCGTCCTTTAGAACAGTAAAAAGGGTATGGGCTTCTTCAGCTTTGACATTGGGAGGAGTGGCCAAAACTTTAACTTCCAAAATATGATTTTTCATATCTATAGTAATAATATCTCCCGGCTTTATTTCCGTAGACGGTTTAGCGATTTTGTTGTTAACACTTACTTTTTGACCATCGCAAACATCTTTGGCAACTGTCCTGCGTTTAATAAGCCGTGACACTTTTAAGAATTTGTCCAATCTCATTTGAAGGCCTCCTAATACTACTGAATTTTTAAAAACAAGGAACAATACCATATCCCGTTAAAAAAAAGAAGGTTCCGAAGAACCTTAGCATATAAAACAAACAGATAAAAACAAATTTTAAATCAAAAATTATTATTGGACCGTTTCTTTTAAGGTTTTCCCAGCCTTAAATCCGGGAACCTTACATGCTGGAATTACGATTTCTTCTTTGGTCTGAGGATTTCTTCCGATACGTTCTTCGCGTTGTCTAACTTCGAAAGTCCCAAAACCGACCAATTGGACCTTCTGCCCCTGGGCTAAAGCCTCAGTAATGGTGTCAAAAACCGCAGCAACAGCTTTCTCCGCATCTTTCTTAGTAAATTCGGTTTTCTCTGCAACAGCAGCAACTAATTCTGCTTTATTCAAAAGTCTCCCTCCTAATTTAATATAACGTTTTAGCTCCTATATTCGCTATAAAAGTTAATATTCCTTCTATTTTTTAGTAAAATGGGCCATCCATCCCATTTTTTTCTTCTTCTTTTGTTAAATCCCAAAAATGATCCATTTCCTTGAGGTCCATTTTTTTTATATCCAAGCCTTCCCGCTTAATTAAACTGAGCATTTGGTTGAACCTTGCCTGAAACTTTTTTGTGCCTCGGCGCAAAACGTCCTCAGCATTAAGGTTTAAAAAACGGGAAAGATTAACGATTGAAAAAAGCAAATCTCCTAATTCTTCTTCAACTTTATGCGGATTACCAATTTCTTTTTCCAGTTCTTTCAATTCTTCGTAAACCTTGTTCAGCGGCCCTTGGTAACTATCCCAATCGAACCCCATTTTGGCAACTTTATTTTGTGTTTTTTCAGCCATTAACAAAGCAGGTAATCCCTTCGGAATGTCGAAAAAACTCCCGGAATTTGGTTCCGACCAGGCTGAAGCTTTTTCCTTCTTTTTTATTTTATCCCAGTTTACAAGTACTGCTTCGCTAGTTTTTGCTTCTACAGAGCCAAAAACGTGAGGATGTCGACGTATCATTTTCTGGCAAATGCCCCGGATAACATCCGCAAGCTCAAAATCTCCCGATTCTTGGGCTATCCTGGCATGAAAGACTATTTGTAATAGTAAGTCTCCCAATTCTTCACAAAAATTATTCATATCTTGGGCCTCAATGGCATCAATAACCTCATAAGTCTCTTCGATCAAATACCTTTTTAAGGTCTGATGATTTTGTTCCCTATCCCATGGGCACCCCTGAACTGAACGGAGTTCCGCCATAATGGTTTCAAGTTTTTGTATTGAATTATCTTCCGGTAACAAGGAAGTGTCTAGCTGTAAATAAGCGGATAAAGCCTCCCCCAGAGTCGATATCTTTCTTCCTTCGGCTAACGGATATCCCGGTAAGGCCAAAACCGCTTGCTGAACCTGTTCGCTAAGGTTATGATCCAGCCAAGCCAGAATTGCTTTGGCAATATCCTGCCCGTTTGCTCCTTCAGGAAGATTGAGACGAAAACACGGCAAACCTTCTGCTATTATTTCTTTAATTGCTTCATGGTCAAGAGCCAATGTAAAAATAATATTGGCTGCTTTAAGCCGCCGATAACATTCCAAAGAAAGTTTACCCAAGCCACTATAGCCAAGTCCTATTATGTATAATACAGGTTTCAACCTTAGTCCTCCCAATATGAATAATAACCGCAAAAACTTCCCCGAAGCAGAACCCAAACCACTACTCATCTTTTTTCAATATTTCCCTGGTTACAACTTGATAATAGAAATAAATATTATCCTCTATGCCATTTTTTATTCTCATGTAAGCCTTACCTATTGGGAAAATATTATGACCATCTATTCTCAGGAAAATAACGTCTTTTTTTCCGTCTATGTCCTCTTGAACCCACTCTCCTCCATGGGCTCGCCGAATGACCTCTCCCACATAAGCCCCCATCACCATAGCAGCGGATGATATTTGCTCTTCCGTCAGCCCCCGTTTAACAAATTTAATAAGCGTTTTTCTTGTCGCTTCTTTATGTAAATAGGAAAAAATTTTGTCTGCGGTTTTTAAGCTGTCAACCGAATAATCCAGTTTTAATTGATAAGCTTTCTTCGCGACTTCCACCGCTCCATCCGCCAATTTTTTCATTTCTTCAGCCAAGTTGGTAGTGGCCATGTGATCAGTTCCCTTCTTAAAAATATTAACCCCCAGCTTGCTGTAAAATCAGAATTATTGTAGCAATAATCTGTGCCTTTGCCAAGTTATAATTAACATTTAGCTTAAACTAACATTTTAAAGTATGAAAAATACTTACACGGTTTTCCTTGGGCACACTAAAAGAGGATGCCCCAGATGCATCCTCTTTACTCCATTTTGCTGGTCTATTTATTGTTCCATTTGTTTGGCTAAAAAGCCTGCAGCAGTTTCAACTAATTTCGTCTCCAATTCACCCATTTTGCTATTCTGATCTTTTGATATTAGAATAACCACCCCAATCGGATCACCTTCGGCAATGATAGGAGCAATAACTTGTCCCGTTACTTTACCTTTTTCATCGCCTTCATCTTTTATGACAGAAAGTTCCCCCGTGTTAAACACAGTTTTTCTCTCTTCCATTGCTTGTTCAGCCGCCGGGCCGAGCGGTTTATTCAAATACTCTTTCTTCGAGGCTCCGGCAACAGCTATTATAACGTCTCTGTCACCGATACAAGCAATATGCCCTGTTGCCTCATACAAAGAATCGGCATATTCCTTGGCAAAATCGCCCAACTCACCGATAGGCGAGTATTTCTTAAGTATTACTTCGCCTTCTCTATCTACAAAAATTTCAAGCGGGTCCCCTTCTCTTATCCTTAATGTCCGCCGGATTTCCTTAGGTATGACAACACGGCCAAGATCGTCAATTCTTCTAACAATTCCGGTTGCTTTCAATGAGCTCTCCCTCCTTTTCCAAGCAACTGATTCAATCTTAGTATATATCCGGAGCTGTTTTATTATTCATATTTTTCCATGCCATAATAAAAAGAAAAACTTCTTATCTCCCTTTATTCTGCTAAATTCGGAGCAAATAAGAAGTCTTAAAAAAATTAATTTAATTAAAATCAACCTAATATTCGACTGATTATTTGGCTTTAAAACCTAATAAACTTTCGATCTAAGCCGCTCCTTCCGGCGCCAAATCTTTAGCGTAGTCAATTTCCGCTTTTTTCAAAAGATCACTAAAGTAAGCTTGAACTTTTTGAAGTTTAGCATAGTTTAAAGCGTCTTTTTGGACCTGAGCTTTAACTTCTCCAAAATCAGGCTTGACAGCTTCCTTGTGGTCTTCGACCAGAATTACATGATAGCCATAGTAAGTTTTAACGGCTTTATCAGGAATTTGATTTTTAGGCTGGCTAAAAGCTGCTTCTTCAAACTCCGGTACCATCTGTCCCTTAGTAAAATAACCGAGATCCCCGCCGTTTTCTTTAGAACCTTGATCGAGGGACTTTTCTTTTGCCAGCTCGGCAAAATCGGCACCGGCTTTAAGCTCTTTTATGATATCCGACGCTTCTTGCTCACTGGACACTAAAATATGGCGAGCTTTTACCTGTTCTGCCTGGCCCCCGTAATAAGGATAATTGGCATCAAAAAAGTCCTGTATCTCTTGTTCACTGACCGTTACATCTTTGCTTACATTAACAAAAAATGTACAGTAGTTTACTACCTCTTCATGGCTCATATCCTGTTCTTTTAGCCAGGCATCATAATCCTGTTCCGGCAGCTGTTTTTTATACTCCTCAACCATTTCGGTTACCGCCTGATCAGTAGTATCCCAATTGTTTTCTTTAACCGCCTGCTCAATCAATGCTGCAGTTACCAAGTTATCTAATACTTCCGCCTTGATCCCAGCCATGATAAGTTCTGATTGTTCTCCATCAAGGTTTATTCCTTGTTTGGCGTAGTAATTCTTAGCGGCTTTAAGCTTGTTTTCGTAAACAGTGCGGGATATGCTCTGGCCGTTTACTTTAACAGCAAAATCCTCTTTGGAGGCACAGCCACTAAGCATAACCAATACTGCAAATAAAACTAGAGTTGCCATTGATAATTTTTTCATATTCACTACTCCTCTTTTCGGTCTGATAAGCCATTATATCAGGAAACAGGAACTTAAGCAATTAAACATTTACCGCAGCTTCAGGTTTTAAAAGAAAATCTTTAATGATATCCAATAATTTAAGAATTGCTTTAAAAATATCTTCAATACTTAAAAAGCGCAAACGAACGTTAAATTCCAGTTTTCCTTGATCGCCGGTGGCAAAGGACAAGGGATAGGGATAAACATTGGCTATTTCCATTAATTGTTGCCCCGTCAAACCGGGATCAGAAGCAAACCTTAACAAAACATTTTGTTTTTTTTGAACTATCTGTTCTATCTTTAATTCTTTGGCCCTGATTTTTATTCTGACAATTTGAATCAGGTTTTCCACTTCCGCAGGAGGGGTTCCGAACCTATCAACCAGTTCATCCACAATGTTGCTTAAGTCCTCTTCACTGCTTACGGCTATCATTCTTTGGTAAAGCACAGTTTTGGCCTGTTTATCAACTATATATTCGTCCGGCAAAAGGGCATTAACCTGAATATCAATAGTCGGTTGAATTTCTTCCTCTATTGTTTCTCCTTTTAGTTCCTTGACAGCTTCCTTCAACATTCTCATGTAAAGGCCAAAGCCCACGGCGGCCATATGTCCGTGCTGCTCGGCTCCTATAAAATTGCCTGCCCCCCTGATTTGCAAATCTCTTAAAGCGATTTTATAGCCGGAGCCGAATTCTGTAAACTCTCTAATCGTAGCCAGCCTTTTTTCCGCCTCTTCAGTTAAGACTTTTTGTGGTTGGTATAGAAAGTAGGCATACGCCCTGCGATTGGATCTACCAACTCTTCCGCGCAGCTGGTAAAGCTGGCTTAAACCAAATTTATCCGCTTCATCCACGATCAAAGTGTTGACATTAGGCAAATCCAGACCGGTTTCAATAATTGTGGTACAAATGAGAACATCCTTCTCTTTTTCCATGAATGAAATCATTTCTTTTTCCAGCTGGTGCTCATTCATTTGACCGTGCGCTATCCCGCAACGGGCTTCGGGCACAATTTTATTTAAAAATCTAAGTACTCTATCCAAATCCTCAACCCGGTTATGAACATAGAATACTTGACCTCCCCTGCTTAATTCCCGACGGATAGCATCTCTAACCAAATCTGCGTTAAATTCGGCAACAAAAGTCTGAACCGGGTACCTATCTTCAGGCGGTGTAGCAATAATGCTCATATCTCTAAGTCCAACCAGAGACATGTGCAGTGTTCTGGGGATGGGAGTAGCTGAAAGGGTAAGCACATCGACGTTGGTTTTGAGAGTTTTTATCCTTTCTTTATGAGCAACTCCAAACCGCTGTTCTTCATCTACAATTAGCAGCCCTAAATCTTTAAAATTTACCCCCGGGGATACCAAACGATGGGTACCGATAACAATATCCACCGAACCGTCTTTCAGACCTTGCACAATTTGTTTTTGTTCCTTGGCTGTCCGGAAACGACTTAACATTTCTATTTTCACGGGATAATCCATGAATCTTTCCCTGAAAGTATTGTAATGCTGTTGCGCCAAAATGGTGGTAGGAACCAGAACCGCTACCTGTTTACCGGCGGTAACCGCTTTAAAAGCCGCCCTTAAGGCCACTTCTGTTTTGCCGTAACCAACATCCCCACAAAGCAGGCGGTCCATAGGACGTTTTTTCATCATGTCCCGCTTAACTTCAAGAATACTTTGCAACTGATCAGGAGTCTCTTCATATGGGAAACGTTCCTCAAACTCTTTTTGCCAGGAGTTATCCTCGGGGAAAGCAAACCCAACCGCTTTTTCTCTTTTGGCGTATAACTCAAGAAGGTTTATAGCCATTTTTTTAACTGCTTTTCTGGCTTTTATTTTTGCCTTATTCCATTCACTGCTATTCAATTTGTTAAGTTTAGGCTCATTTTCCCCATCCGTTCCCAAGTATTTTTGTAAAAGCTGCAATTGGTCGATGGGGACATAAAGCTTGTCCTCGCCGGCATAGCGAATGGCAAAATAATCCTTTTCAATACCGTCAACCTTAATCCTTTCAATGCCAATAAACTTTCCTATACCGTGATAGTAGTGAACCACAAAGTCTCCTGGTTTCAAATCGTCAAGTTTAAGAAGTTCTTCGTCTTTAGAAGTTTTTACGGGTTTAGGCAAGGGTTTGCGTGCTCTCCGGTAAATCTCCGTTTCGGAAAAAATTATAAGTTTGGTGGTAGGAAGTTCAAAACCCTGGGACAGGGATTGAGCAAAAACATAAACCCCTCCGGGATTTAGATTTTGCTCCATTTGAACCAGACCGGAGGATATTCCTTTATCTTTGAGCCCTTGAAGTAACCTCTTGCCATATTCCTCATCCCCCGCGAAAAGTGCCACAACGTAGCCGCTTTTTTTCCACCTTTCGATTTCTTCAGCCAACAACGTAGTTTTATTGGAAACGGCCAAGGGCCTGGCAGTGGCATTTATTACTCTTTTTGGTTTTAAATCCGGTATTTCCCTCATTAAATTGGAAAAGCAGATTACAGGCCTGTTGCTTCCGGAACTCAAATCATTAAAGTTGATAAATAGATTTTCGGGATTAACAAATTCCTCTCCCTTTTCCAAGTTGGTCAAAAATTCGCTTGTCCTTTGGTTGTACAGAAATTCGAGTTGTTCCTTTAATCTTAACGGTTCATCCAAAAAAATTAGACCATTTTGGCCCAACCAATCGAAAATAGGAACATAGTTTTCCGGAATTAAGCTTAAATAAGGATAAATGTTTTCATCCAAAATTTTCTCATCAATACGATTTGTCAATACTTCGATTTTTTTCTTCAAGCGCTGGACTGAATCACTTCTACCCAGTGTTTCCAACCTGCCTAAAGCCTTACGGCCTTTGGCCTGGATCTCCCATTTGAGACTTTGCAGTTCCTGGCTATCCACAATATATTCATACACTGGCACTATAAATGTCTCATCAAGATTGCCCAATGATTTCTGTGTTTCCAAATCAAAAAAACGAATGGAATCAACTTCTTCATCAAAAAATTCAATTCTTACCGGTTTCCGGTCATAGGGTGCAATATCCAAGATTCCGCCCCGCAAAGCAAATTGACCTCGGCCCTCGACTGTCTCCTCCCTAATATAGCCGGCGTCAACCAGGACATTGATTAAATCCGGCAGGGAGTATTGTTCTCCCTTTTTAATTGTTAAACAATAATTCTGCCAACGGTCAGGATGGAGGAGCTTTCTCATCACCGCATGGATAGGAGCTACAATTATGTTAGATGCGGCAACCGGATCTTTACTGTCCTGCAATAAACTGCTCAGCACTTTTATCCTTTGGGCTGTTGTTTCCCTGCTGCGGCCCAAAACCTCGAAGGGCAACCATTCCGTCGGGGGAAAAAGCAAAATATTTCTGCCAGGGAGCCAAGTTTGTAGATCATTTAACCATTTCTGAGCATTCTCTTCCGTATAGGTGATAATAATTGCCTGTTTGTGGCCTAAAAGCTGGGCCGCAAAGGCAGCCTTTTGGCTTCCTGTAAGATGATAAACCATCTGAGGCGATTCTTTTTTATGAAGGGAAGTATTTATTTCCTCTATATTAAAACCTTTGTACAAAAAATCATAAATGGTAGGCATGTGTTTCCCCCTGAGACCGTCTTGTCAATATTTTTATCATAAATTAATGATTTTATCTTTTAATGAATTATTTATAAACTTTCTATTGATAATATGTCCCGATATTAATATCCAATTCCTGCATACAGCGCGAGCAAAGTGTATAAGCGACATTTCCCACAACCTCAAGAGAACTGTCTATTCCAAGAGTTTTGGAATCGTCTGTTTCCAATTCCCCGATGATACTGTCACAGCAACGGCAAATCTTAAGCAAATACACACCAAATACACCTCCGACTAATAGGCTTGCCTTTCCTGCGGAAGCTTATACAAATTGCCCTGGAAATTTACGAACATTATTTAATTTAATTGAACTTGTTCATCGCTTCATTTGCTTTATCTTCAAGCCAAAGGTTAACGGCTTGATAAGCTTTGTCCATCACTTCAGCCAGGATACGTTCTTCTTCTTTATTAAATGGTGAAAGCACATGGTTTATCACGTCACATCCTTCTTGAGGACGTCCAACTCCAATTTTGAGCCGCCAAAAATCTTGAGTGCCCAGCTCGCTGATAATGGATTTCAAACCATTATGCCCTCCTGCACTTCCTTTAGCCCTGAGTCTAAGTTTTCCCAATGGCAAGTCCATATCATCATGGATAACCAATATATTTTGTTCAGGTATTTTATAATAACTTACCAGCTCTTTAACCGCCAAGCCGCTTAAATTCATAAAGGTGTAAGGTTTTAAAAAAAATATCCTGGTATCATTAATTCTTCCCTCAGCCACTTTGCCTCGGAAATCATCACGATAGGAATACTTTCCTTTATTAACCAGGGTATCGAGCAACCTAAACCCAATGTTATGTTTTGTGTAGCTATATTTTAAACCCGGATTGCCCAAACCGATAACCGCTTTCATATTTACTCCTTAACCGACATAATCTTGTTCCTTTAAGAATAAAGTTTTAACAAGCTTCAATAATATGCTGGCCATTAATTAACCAAAGGAGGAATAAACATGCTGCCCAGCAGAAAAGTAATATCTCTGCCCGTAATATCCCTAAAAGAAGGGCAGAAGATTGGCTATGCCAGAAACATTGTTATTAACCCCAAGACTTTAGCCGTAGCGGCAATAGTCGTCGATCCCAAGCGATTCTTAATGGAGCAGCGTATAATTCCTTTTAACAGAGTTGTAAGTATTGGCGAAAATGCCATTACTGTAAGTACGGAAAGCCAAGTAGAAAAAGCAGCAAATCTACCAGATATAATGCAGCTTTTAAAAGAAAAAACCGCTGTAGTCGGTATGAAAGTAATTACCGCCAACGGCAAAACCCTTGGTATTGTCGACGAGTTCTATATTAACCAAGAAAATGGAAATATAGAGTTCATCGATATCTCCGGCGGTAAATTTGAAGGGCTGTTCTACGGCAAAGTAAGATTAAAAGCAGACGAAATTGTCACTTTAGGTTCGGAAGTAATGGTGGTTTCTGAAGAAAGCGAAAATAAACTGGAAAATTGCACTAAAGGAATTAATGACAATATCAAATCTCTTATCCGCTTAGCTTCCCATAAAATCACAACGCAAGGAGACAGAATTAATACCAAACGTAAAAGCAGAAATAAAAAAGATTTTGAGGAACAGCCTGAAGGGCATAATACTGATAATGACTTACAGGATTCGACTCTTTCTGTCCCTCTCGACACAAACCAAACAATCGAGGAAGAAAAAATGACCGCTTTATTGGAAGATACTGATAAAGGGAACGAACAGCAAGAAAGGAAAAATGAAACAGCCTAATAATTAACTGAACAGTTTGCTGACAGACAGATCCTCATGAATACGAACAATGGCCTCTCCAAGCAAAGGAGCAACGGACAGTACTTTTATTTTACTAATTCTTTTCTCTGCCGGTAGGGGAATTGTATTCGTAACCACAACTTCCTTAATTACGGACTTTTCCAAGCGTTCGACTGCCGGCCCGGACAACACCGGATGAGTACAGCAGGCATAAACCTCCTTGGCCCCTCTTTCCAATAAGGCACTGGCAGCATGAGTAATGGTTCCTGCGGTGTCAATAATATCATCAATTAATATCACGGTTTTACCTTCCAGCTCACCAATTATATGCATTACTTCGGAAACATTGGGTTCCGGCCGACGTTTGTCAACTATGGCTAAAGAAGCACCGATTCTTTCCGCAAAGTTACGAGCCCTGCCAACTCCTCCAATGTCAGGAGAAACAACACAAATGTTTTCTAACTTTTTTTCCATAAAATATTCGGCCAAGATCGGTACTCCGGGAAGATGATCCACCGGAATATCAAAAAAACCTTGAATTGCCGGAGCATGAAGGTCCATGGCAACTAAGCGGTCCGCTCCGGAAGTTGTAATTATGTTAGCTATTAATTTGGCCGTAATAGGTTCCCTAGCCTTTGCCTTTCTTTCCTGGCGAGCATAACCGTAATAAGGGACCACGGCCGTAATCCTATATGCTGAGGCCCGACGTAAAGCATCTACTAAAATTAACAACTCCATAATATTATCATTGGCCGGTGAACAGGTTGGCTGAATAACAAAAACGTCAGCCCCTCTAACACTTTCCTCAATACCAATACTGATTTCGCCATCCTGAAACCTTTTTACATTGGCTTCACCAATAGAAATTCCTAAATAATCGGATATTTCTTGCGCCAACTCCGGATTGGAATTGCCGCAAAAGATTTTGAGTTCTCTTGTAGCCATAATATCCCCCTAGTTATCTTTGGCTTTCAGCCAGTTATTTATTATTTTTTGTGGCGATCGTTCCACGGCCAACGAGTTATCCGGGACATCTTTAGTAATGGTAGACCCCGCACCAATAACACTATTTTTGCCTATTTCCACGGGTGCCACAAAATTAGTATTGCTTCCTACAAAAGCATTATCACCGATAACGGTTCGGTGTTTTTGTTTGCCGTCATAATTGCAGGTAATAGTACCCGCGCCTATATTTACTTTCTTACCCAATTCGGAATCCCCAATATAGCTAAGATGGGGAATTTTGGAACCTTCACCAATCCTGCTGTTTTTGATTTCAACAAAGTCCCCGACTTTAACCCCCTTAGCCAGCACCGTCCCGGGCCTTAAGTAAGCGTAAGGGCCAATAAGGCAATCTTCCCCAATTATTGCCTCCTTGGCCACGGAGTATTCTATATGACAGCCTTGAAGACAGGTGCAATTTTCTAAAAACGTGCCCGGTCCAATAATTGAATGTTCAGCGATTGTAGTAGTACCTTTAATAATGGTAAAAGGATGAATAATAACATCCTTGCCTATTTTTACCCGGGCATCGATTATTACTGAGGAAGGATTAATAATGGTTACACCTTCCATCATCCAGTATTTTCTGATTTGATCATATATTATTTCTTCAGCTTCGGCCAGTTGGCAACGATTATTAATTCCCAGAGCCTCGGTTTTGTCCTTAGTACAAACGATTTCTATTTTTTGCCCGGAATTAAGCAAAACATCAAAAACATCGGTCAAATAATACTCCCCTTGAGCATTTTGGGGTTTTATTAATTGTAAAGCCATTTTTAATTCGCGGCCTTGAAAACAATAAGTGCCGGTATTGATTTCTTTGATTTCTTTTTGTTCCGGGCTTGCATCTTTTTCCTCTACAATTCCTTGAAAAACTCCGTCTTTCTTGATTATCCGCCCGTAACCGTACGGGTCCTCCATAACGGCGGTGAGCACTGTGGCCGCGGCTCCGGATGATTGATGTTGTTTTAGCAGGGATGTTAGGGTATTGAGGGATAAGAGCGGTTGATCACCACTTAAAACCAAAACACAACTATTATCTTTAAGTTTAGGAACCGCTTGTTTAAGCGCATGGCCTGTACCAAGCTGTTCTTCTTGTACAACTATATCCGACCTATCCGCAATATGTTCAATGACCATATCACGGCCATGACCGACAATGGTTATAACATCTTCAATTCCCAACATTTGGGTTTTAGCTAAAACATGGTCAATTAACGGTTGTCCGGCAAGATGGTGCATTACTTTCGGCAGATCTGACTTCATACGGGTACCCTTGCCTGCGGCAAGGATTACACAAGTTATATGAGGCATTGATAAAATCCTCCAAGGTTTACCCAGTTTTATTGACATCTATTATTATAACGAATTTCGCTTCAGAAAAAAACATCATTTCTAGATTACCGGGCTTATGGGAATAAATACTTAAAATACTCGATAAGCGGGTTAGAGACTGTCCTTATTAATTATTTTTACTTGCCGGATAATTTGCTTAACAGGATAGGCGTACACGCAAAGAAGATGTCTTCAGAATGAAGACATCTTCTTTCCTATTTGGTTTATTAACTCTTTGTTTAGGGTTCACATCAACATTTATTCAAGGTTTTTCCCATATTCGTCTAAAACTCTGGTCTGGATTTTTTCTCTAGCCGCAGAAGAAATCGGGTGGGCAATATCACGAAAATCGCCTTCCGGTGTTTTCCTGCTGGGCATTGCTACGAACAAACCATTTGTTCCTTCGACAACCTTAACATCATGAACCACAAATTCATTGTCAAAGGTAACTGAAACAACAGCTTTCATTTTCCCTTCAGTATTCACCTTACGAAGTCTTACATCTGTGATTTCCATATTAAGTTTCACCACCCTTCCCCTCTGCCTAAAACTCTAATTGCTTTAATTCTATATAGAGCAAAAAACTCCTTCTAATTAGAGGAAAAAATTTTCCACTTTAAACTCCAATTTGACTTAATACCTGAGTTTTTGCTTTTATTACCGGTTGATCTGTCGACGGATCCCCATATTCCAGTAGAGAAAGATAGTCATTAACAAGGCGAGATTCCTTCCATAAGACATCCTCAACTAGAATTCCAAGCCCTACAACTTCGGCATCAAATTCATGCATTAGACTAATAATTCCTTTTGCCGTTCCTCCCGCCTTAATAAAATCGTCAATGATTAAAACTTTTTTCCCGCTATCCAATGCTCTCCGGGCTAAAGACATGGTCTGGATCCTTTTTGATGAACCTGAAATATAGTTAATACTTACCGATGAACCTTCGGTAACCTTATTTCCATGGCGAATAACCACGGCAGGAATGCCTAGCGAATCGGCCGTCATCAAAGCCAAAGGAATGCCTTTGGTCTCGATCGTTACTACCGCTTCCGGTTTCCTGCTTCTAAAAATACTGGCAAAAATTAAACCCAGTGTTCTAACAATTCTAGGATCATAGAGCAAATCGGCCATATATATAAATCCACCGGGAAGAATTCGTTCGCTGGCATTAAGAGTTTGCGCCAATTTTTCCAAAAAACTTGAGGCCTCTTCTACAGAAATAGAGGGCAAATATTTGACTCCGCCGGCCGCTCCCGGTACGGTTTCCAAAAAACCCCTGTTGGACAATAGAAGTTTATCCTTAATCATTATCAAATCTTCACTGATGGTCGACTTGGCCGATTGAAAACGGTCTGCAAAAACTCCCAACGGGAAAAGCTGATTGGGATGAGACAGGAGAATTTCTGTTATGGCTATTAATCTATCAATTCTTTTCATTACCAAAGACCCTCCGGAAAAATCCTACTGCTTTTTGGATTTCTCCCTTAAAGCATCAAACATAACTTTAGCAGCGTTTTCAATATGGGCAGTGGCTAAACTTTGAGCTTCTTCAACATCATGCTTGGCAATGGCATCCACAATTGCCCTGTGTTCCTGAATAGCATATTTAGGCCTTCCGGGGACCGCTAAAGATGTGGTCCTAAATCTTTGAATCTGCTCTCTTAAGTTTCCTAAAATACTAATCAGTCTTTCATTTCTGCTTGCTTTATACAGGAGAGCGTGGAAATCGGTATCATTTTGCACCATCTCTTCCAACGTAGCGGGTTCCTTTTCATAATGCAAAACCCTCTCCATTTGTTCTATTTCATCATCGGTTATTTTTTCAGCGGCTAGGCCAGCAGCCAACCCTTCCAACGCGGCACGGATTTCGAACACGTCCTTAATATCTTTATATGATACCCCTGCTACGTAAGCGCCTTTACGTGGAATCATCACTACAAATCCTTCTAACTCCAGTTTTCTGATAGCTTCACGCACAGGAGTCCGACTAACACCCAGTTCCTCCGCCAGCTGTATTTCCATAAGCCGCTCCCCCGGCTCAAGAACGCCTTTCACTATGGCATCCCTTAATGCTTCCAGAACTATTTCCCGCAATGGTTTATAACTGTCCAGTTTGACCGGTACCAGTTTTCGCTCCACTGTCGCTCACTCCCTAATTCAAAAGTATTTATAACTATTACCTGCAATGGCCTTGACCAACCAGTGTTGATAAAAACCCGCTCTTTCCAAAACATCAATTAATCTTTCGCCGTGTTCCGCGTTTCGAAGCAAGCCAAAAACCGCCGATCCGCTGCCGGACATTAAAACACCTTCACAACCGTTTTCCTGTAATATCGTTTTTATTTTCTTTATTTCCGGCACAAGTTTGAAAGCTGCAATTTCCAAGGAATTGAAAAGATTTTCACCTATGGCCTTAATATTTTTTTGAGCTAACAATTTTTGCCAGGTGGAAAAACAAAGATTGCTGTCTTTCCCAATTTGGTCAAAAATCCGGTAAGCTAATGCCGTATCTACTCCCCGCTCCGGTTTGGCTATAATCAAATCCATTTCCGGTGCAGACGGCAGTTGGGTAAGTTCCGCCCCAGTACCTTCTCCCCACTGAGTTCCGCCTCTAAGAAAGAAAGCTGTGTCTGCTCCGCATTGTTGGGCTATCTGCCAAAGATCATCGTAGGAGAAAGGTTTGCCCAATAAGAGATTTAAAGCCTTAAGCACGGCCGCAGCATCGCTGCTCCCTCCAGCAAGACCGGCTTGCTGCGGAATTTGTTTATAAATTGTAATCTCAGCCCCTGTCTTGTTACTCAGAGGGTAAACTTTATGATATTTTTGCAAAAACAATTCCGCCGCTCGATAAGCCAGATTCCTTTCCCCGCTTAGTTCGCCGCAATGGCAAATAATTACCTTCTCTCTCAAAGCCACCTTTACCCGGTCATAAAGAGAAACCGTTTGGAATATTGTTTGCAAATTGTGCATGCCGTCAGCTCTTTTTCCCTTAATAGCCAGAGCCAGGTTTATCTTGGCAGGGGCCAGAAGTTCCAACACGTCGTTTTCCATAAATTATAACTTTCTCCATGCCAGGTTTGATTTGATATCATGTTTTTTTTCAAATTATATTAATTATATATTTTTTAGACTCATACTTCCAGAGAAATATTCCAAACATTGCTATCCTGATGGCTAAACTGCTGGGAACTGTTTTCAGACTTCATTTGGTTAATTATTTCCCGCAAAGGCTGGGCATGTTCATAAAAAATAACCACAATATCCCCCTCTTGAGCGTTAAGTAATGCCTGCCTAAAAGCTTCTTTTTCATCTAAGACAATTTTAATGAATTCCGACTTAAAGCCTTGCGCTAAAGCTTCTTCCGCCAAAAGATTAGCAATTTCACCCGGTTTACGACCCCTTAAATCACGATCCTCTTTGATATACAAGAAATCAAAACCTTTAGCCGCTTCCCGAGCATAATTTCTAACAATCTGGTCACTGCGGTCTCCAGGCAATCCTATACAGGCAATGATTCGGCGATGCTTGATTTGTTTTAAAGTTTTAACCACTTCCCTAAGTCCGGCGGGATTATGGCCATAATCGAGGATAATTTTTATCCCTTTCGATTCATAGTATTCAAGTCGGCCCAGATTATCATTATAGTTCTGGCCAAATCCTAAAAGGGCCTTACCTATTGTCGACGGTTTATAACCAAGGGCCCAACAAGCCGCAACGGCAGCCAATACATTTTGAACATTATGTCTGGCTTTGCCACCCCAGGTAAGTGGTATCTTGGAAAGATGGCTTACAAAATAACTGTTGGCTCCGCTTAAAATATAAATTTTTCCGCGGTCGGCTATAACAGCCGATCCTCCAAGGGACAAGTGAGTAGAAATATGTTTATTCTGTGGTTTGACGCTAAACAGTATTACCCGTCCCTTTGTTTTGCCAGCTAAGGCAACCACCTTGGGATCATCGGCATTAAGAACAACATAACTGTGTTCCTTCACCACTTCTGCCACTAAGCTTTTGACTTTAGTCAAATCATCAATATCCTCGATACCGTATTGTCCCAAATGATCTTCGGAAATATTGGTAATAACGGCAACATCGGCATAATCATAACCTAAACCGGCGCGCAAAATCCCGCCTCTTGCCGTTTCCAGCACGGCTACTTGAACATCTTGATGCCGCAGGACTACTTTGGCGCTATTGGGACCGCTTAAGTCCCCTTGGACCAGCATTTTATCGTTAATAAATATTCCTTCCGTAGAAGTCATTCCCACTATTAACTTTTGTTTTTGCAGAATTTTGCTTATAAGCCGAACAGTTGTTGTTTTACCGTTCGTTCCCGTAACCGAAACAATAGGTATTCTCCCATTGCCATGAGGGAAGAGCAGCTTTACAAGTTCCTGCCCTACATCTCGCTCTGTCCCGTATGAAGGTTTTAGATGCATTCTTAAACCGGGAGAAGCGTTAACCTCAATAATTTTACCTTCTTGTTCCCGGTAGGATTTACGAATATCTTTTATAATTATATCTACCCCCGCGATATCGAGCCCTAAAACTTTGGCGGCATAAACTGCAAGATCGGCATTATCGGGATGAACTATATCGGTAACATCAATGGCCGTAGATCCCGTACTAAGATTAACACTTTGTCTAATTTGAATTTTTTGGTCCCGTTCGGGAATGTCCGAAAGCTTAAACCCCTGACGATAAAGGTCCATAATAGCAACCGAATCCAATGATATTTTTGTTAAATAGTTTTCATGCCCTTCTCCCCGCCAAGGGTTTTTATTTTCTTTTTCCACCAACTCTTTGATTGTGGATCGGCCATCGCCCAATACAGTTGGCGGCACACGTTTGGCGGCGGCAATCATTTTATTGCCGATAACTAACAGCCGATAATTATCGCCGGGCACATATTCCTCCAAAATAACTTGTGAATCATATACTTGAGCCAGATGAAAAGCTTTGAGAAGATCACTTTCGTTATTTAAACCTATTGAAACCCCCTTCCCTTGATTCCCTTGGCGGGGTTTAACCACGCAACTTATTTGCCCCCATTCCCGAAAAGCTGCCAATAATTCCCCTTCGCTGCCAATTACAATACCGTAGGGAACGGGAATACCTGCTTCAAACAAAATTTTACGTGTCAACTGCTTATCGCCGGCAATATCAACACCTATACAGGAAGTATGATCGGACATGGCCGCTCTAATTTTCCGTAAAAAGCGACCATACCCCAACTGATACAGAGAGCCGTCACCCAATTTTTGAACAGGAATACCGCGTTTTTTGCAGGCATCGAGGATGGCTTGGGTCGATGGACCAGGCATATGGTTTAATCTTATACTTTTGAGTTTTTCCACCATTGAATAGATATCGGGTGTGCACAATTGGCGTAATTGATTCAATACTTCGGCCGCTAGATAAAATGCTTGAATGCCAGCTTCTTTACATTCATATTGATAGACAACTTCATATTCATTTCTTGTTTCATCCAGAAGCCTCGTTTTACCGTAACGAGTTTTCTCCCCGGCTAAAGTCAACAGTTCAATAGCAACATGCTCCAATACATGTCCCGGCAGGGTTCCTTCTTCCAGCCTTTCTAAAAACCCCCCCGGCTTACCGCGCGAACAAGTATGATTGGCCAAACCCGGAAGTATATGTAAAAGACGGTCATTAAAATCTCCCCACTCCTTGGTAGTTTTTCCCAGACAAGCGGAAATGTCAACGACTCCTCTTATTACAGGCTGATAGCTGAAGAAATTTGCTCCCTCCATCGCCCTGACCTGAAGTACTTTCATTTGCAGGTAAGCCTCCTGTTAAGTTTTACATACCTAACTATTTTTTCCTGTTTGAAAATTTATATTCTTCAGGCTGAATTAGCGTGAATTGTTGCCCGTTTGGCTAGATCAAATTCATATCCTTGGCTTAAAACATGCAATTGAACCGGGGCCAAAGAGAGAGTCTTGCCGTCAAACAATTCATCCACATTAGAAATAATAGCATTCGAGGCGTCGAGGATTAAAGCGGTTCCCCTGCCAAGCACTTTCAGTTTTCCGTCAGGCCTAACATGAACAGCAGTGTCTTCATCAATCCCTATACCCAAAACGCATGGATTAAGGGCTACTGCCGTAAGAAGTCTGCCAATTCGTCCCCTTTGAGCAAAATGCTGGTCAACTATTACTCCCTTAATCAAGCCCAAGCCTGGGGCCATGCGGATGAAATCTTCACCGGGTGTATCCCCTTGGCCCCCAATAATCATGTTGTCTGACATTACTGAAGCCCCAGCGCTGGTACCAGCTATAATTACTTTTCGCTCATACACCTGCTGCAAGGCTTTGCCAAGGGCGGTACCACCCAGCATTGCCGTAATTCTAAGCTGATCACCCCCTGTAAAGAAAATTCCGCTGGCTTTGAAAACTTTATCCAGCGCAACCTGGGAATTGCCATCTTCCCTGGTATAAATATTTAAAACCTCCAGATCCGAACAGCCAAAATTTTTAAATAATTCTTCATATACTTTTCCGGCTTGCTCGGCTTTGTCGGAGGCAGCCGTGATTATACATATCCTTGATTTTTGACCCCCTGCCTCCTGAAAAAAGTGTTTCAAAATCAAACATTCCTTCTCTTTGTCCTCTGCTCCGCCAATAATAAGCAAATTTCCATGATTGTGCTCTATCATAATATCCCTCCGCCTTCAGTCTGTGGAAATCTGCCAAAATTATTCAATACTGTATTTTGGATATTAATCTGAAATTATTATCCCGGCTTATTTATATATTTATCTTGGGATAGCCTTTCCTCATTTGTCCTCTGGTTTCAATTCCTCCAACTCCGTCTATGCCTGTTATGGTGTGCTGGATAATTTCTTTAAGTGACACTGTCCGATCTATAGGGGTAAAGGCTATACTTTCAACAAGAAAAACCGGATCCAAGGCATGAATCATCATCCTTTTGGGAGAGGAAGCAAAATTGGCTCCGGCGGCTATGATAGCCTCAAAATTGGACTGACAGCCCCCGGCAAAAATTACCAACTCATCCCGATTAGGTTGATATTTTCTTGCCTCCAACACCGATTGAACGAAATAAGCTGAACTTCGGTAACTGTCAAGACTTTTGAAATCTTTTTTTCCTTTAAGCAGAGAATCATGACCGGTGAGCACCAGGATATCGGTTGGATTTTCCTTTAAAATTTTAAAGATTACCTTGGGTTGCTCAATTTCGGATTTACAAATGCCTTTTGCCTGCAACCCTAGCTGTTTGTAAGTTCTAAGACATTGTTCCAAATAATCAGCATCCCCGTCTAAATGCAGAATTCTACCGGGAATCTCAAAATATTCTTCTTCCACTTTAAATTTGCGGTCAAATATTACTTTACTAAATTTTTTATAGACTTCTTGAGAATCAGATAACTGATAGTAAACAACTTCCTTATCACTCTTTACAACAAGATCATCGAGATCAGCATCAGCTATGAGGCGATAATTCAGGCCGCCCAAAATAGCTGTTTTTTTACGACCTGTAAATTTTATATCAAGTACTTTAAGAAAAAGATCCTGATTATAAGAACGGCGGGCTACAATGCTCCCAATACTTATCATTTTTAGACCCCCCTGCTCTTAACCCTAAAATTCCAGAAAAAATAATTTCTATAGACATTGTATGTAAAATAAATTTTTTTGTTTTTTATGTTTAAAGGTCGATTCCAAATCTTACTCGGAATCGACCTTTTTTAAAGCCAAAACGACTCTTTGATAATCCAAAATACCAAGTTCTTCAGGCCTTATATTCAGCGGGAAGTCTAAAAATTGCAAAACTTGTTGAACCGACTCTTTAGGGAGTTTGAGTCCGGCCGTTAAAGCATTGAGCAAGGTCTTTCTTCTTTGGGCAAAAGCGGCTCGAACTACCCGAAAAAAATCTTGTTGATCGACCATAAATCCTGGATAAGGACGAATATTAAGTTTAACCACCGAAGATGTGACTTTGGGTTGAGGCCAAAAAGCGGCAGGAGGCACATCAAAAAGAATCTCCGCTTCGGCAGCCAGCTGGATTGCGATGGAAAGAATTCCATAATCCCTGCTTCCCGGACCGGCCGTCATTCTTTGTGCCACTTCCTTTTGAACCATGACCGTCATTCCATAAAGGGAGGCTGCTTGCTCCAAGAAGTGTTGCAAAAGCAAATTTGTAATATAGTAAGGCAGGTTGCCAATCAACCATCCTTTCTCATGGCCCCAAATATCCTTTAAAAATAGTTTGCGAGCATCCATATGCATTAATGTAAACTGGCAGTCGCAACCTTTATTTAAGATCTCTTTTCGCAAAATTTCTATTTTTTCCTTGTCCAGTTCCACTGCCCATAGCCTCTTTGTCCTGGTAACCAATACCCTGGTAAGGGCTCCCGGCCCTGGTCCCACTTCGAGAACGGGCAAATTCTTATCCGGAAGCCCCTTTTCAATAATGTTGGCAATAATTTGATCATCGATTAAAAAATTTTGCCCCAGGGATTTTTTGGCTGAACCTCCGTTTCTTAACACCCTGCGCGTATAGTGGGCAGCACTCTCTTGTAACCTGACAGTCAATTATTAATCGTTCCTTTCTATAAGCTCCATGGTATGCAATAACTCTTCCCGACTTATCCCCAAACGGTTAAGCCGATGTAAAAATTGCTTGGCGTTTGTATCACCAAGGCCCAATATCTTTCCCACTGCCGCCCTTTTGGTTGCTGAGCCGGCATTTCCTACAAATCCCAAATCAACAATATCCTGCATAGTTATTTTATCTTCCTCAAGTTTGTCAATAGCCGGTTTAAATTTTAATACCTTGGCAAAAGCCTTTCTAATTTCTTCAGGTGGAACATTTTCCAAACCAATATCATTATCTTTGACGGCCACGGCTTTTGATAAATATACCTGTCCAGCCTGTGGGATTTTTTTCAGAAGACGCCGGCGAATTTGATCCCCGGCATAATCGGGGTCGGTGCAAATAATAACTCCACGTTTTTGCGCTACCTTACAGATATAATTTAGTTTTTCTTCGGTCAAGCCATGACCTTCAGTCCAGATAACGTCTACCTTCCCTAACGCCCGGCGTACGGCATGAGCATCGTTTTTACCTTCCACAACGATTAATTCTTGTACTGCCAATTCAGATGAGCCGGAATTATTTCTTATATCTTCCAACGACGTTTTCTTGGTATCTGTTGTCATTTATTTCAAACCCTTTGTCATTTTTTTCAGACATCCTCTATTAACCAAGCAAGAGTTCGATTATCGAACTGATTAATTGCTTATATCTTAGCATATTTTTTCCTGGAAATATATTTTTACCGTTGAATATTAAAATGCTCTATTAATGATGCCTTTCTAAGGAGGTGTGGAATTTACAATCTGTCTGATTAAGCAATTCGTTTAGAATCTCTTCGGATCTTTGGTTGGCTACGGCGAAATTCATATTAGTAATATAATATTGCTCCAGTAAATCATGTTCTTCTTTGGCCCTGCGGATATTGCTGAGACCCGTATCGATTAATTCCTTCAACAAAGCCCTATCTTTTTCCATTTGTTCCTTATATGGTTCTATTAATTTTAAATTTAAAAATTGATTAAGATCTATAGCCTCTTCATGCTTGTCTTTGAAGCTTTCACTGGTTGTAAGAGCCAGGTTTAAATCTTTAATCAAAATTGACCCGATTTTGCTGGGTATAAGCGGAGTATGGTATATTTCCACATCCAGACCTTTTTCCACGGCTCTAGATGCTATTTTGCGCATGAGAGTGCTTTTTCCGGTTCCTATATGACCTTCAAGATAATATACTTTGACCGGGTCCTGTAAAATAGAAGCGGTATGGTCGATAAATCCTTGCGGAGTATAGGCACAGGAAAACAAGTGCCTCTCATTTCCTATTCTTCCTTCCGTATATGTATCATTTAGAATATCTTGAAATATTCCTGCAATCCTGTTTACTCCGGCATAATTCATACTCATTTGATAAATCGAGGCCAAGTTATCGGCAATAAACCTAGCGGCTTTGAAATAAGAATAAGCTCTGGCAAAATAGCGGCTGACTTTTTTAGTGCAGCTAATGATTTTTTCCCGATTCTTTTGCAGACCATTTATATCCCAGAATTCCCCCAGATTTATTATTTCATCCAAAGCACCGGGATATTGTGGATCAATTATATGGGGAGCAGTGCCGTCAACCATGACGATCCCAAGCCGCTCGATGGCAATGCCGTCCAAAGAATTACTGTCTGATGAGCAATAATGAAATTCCACATCGTAACCTTGTTCGACCATTTTCTTTCCCACTTTGTACATAAGGGTGGATTTTCCTACCCCGGGACCTCCTTTTATTATATAAGTTTTTTTTGTTCCCTTTTCCAGCAAATAACGATAATAGGAGTAAAAGCCTTCGGAAGTATTACCACCTGGAAACACCTTTATTATGCGTCCTGTCATTTTCTACACCCCGACAAATTATCTGATTTAAATGTTTCATGTTTCAGTTTATTATTAAAAGAAAGGATTTGGTGCGTGGATAATTGTGGATATAGGTTATGGATAATTAATAATTTATTAATTATTTATTTAGAAGAAATCAAGATTTCCTCAGTAAACTGTAAATAGAAAAATGACTATAAATAGGAGGAGTTGGATAGATAATGAAATTTAAAAAGAAGACCCTGTTGCTTTTTGCTTTTACTTTAGGTGCCTTATTGTTTGCGACTACTGCCCTTGCAGATATTGCCTACCAAGACGGTTATGCACAGCTTAAAAACAGCCTAAAATTAACCGCCTCAAAATGCAGTTCCCAACTGGACAGTTTTACCATGGAAATGAACTTTAATATAAAGCATAATGGACAAGTTATTGTTACGGACAGCGAAATCAAAAAGTATGACAAGATTAATCAAGCTGTTGAAAACCGCTCACATCATGAATATGTTTCTCGCTACTCAAATACCAACTATTATTATGGTGACAGCACAACAGACATCGTAAACCATTCCTCCGACGGCGATACTTATTATGTTACGGAATATACCCAAAGCAGAGATAATCCCGCTGACTTTCACAATCCTTTCGAAGAAGAAGAAGCCAATGATGTGGAACGCATTATAGATGCTTTGGTGGGCAGTTTAAGGGATCATGTAGTTGTCGAGGAAAACGACGACGGGAGCAAGAAAATTTCCGGTTCCTTAACGGATGTACAAATCCCCGCCCTCATTAACGCAATTGTGTCTTTGGAAATGAAACAACAATTTCGCGGCCAATCCGATCAAATGCCAGATTTGGCTCAGGATGTTTATGTTAAAGAGATAACCGGTTCCGCCCTGATCAGCCCGGAGGGCTTGTTAGAAAGAATTATAGGGACCGCCGTAATTTCTGGCCAAGACAGCCAGGGAACAAGGCATGAAATAACAGCCGAAGTTATGTTTGAGTTAAAAGATATAAACCAGACTACGGTAGTTAAACCTGATTTGAGCGGGAAAACCGTGGTCAAAGAACAACGCGAACCTTATTCAAAAGTTTTGAGTATCCCAAATCTGCAAAAATTTATAGGTCATTACAATAATGATATTGTTATTGAAGAAAACGGAAAGTTTGTAAAAATCGGGGAAAGGCATTTGGAAATTATTCATATCGATCAATCTTCGATAAAAGGTCGCTATTATGAACAATACAAGCCGGAATATGAGCAATATGCGGAAAATAATTTGAGTTTTAATTTTGAAGCCAATTTTGAAGAAAACAATACGAGAAATGCAAACTTTACCTACACTAGCTCTACAGGAAATAACAGAGAGGGAAATATCTATCTTGACGATTACAGCGCGCGAATTGATCTCTGGTTTAATGACCCCGGTCCAACACAAGGAAAGATTAAATACAATTCCTCTTTTAATCCTGTTCTGGATTAATTATGCAAGGGGTAAAATTTAGCAAGATTTAAAATAATATAAAATTCTATTAAAAACCTGATATTTATAAAAATCTGAGAGTCATCTAGCTGCTCAAAGGGCAGCTAGATGCTCGTATTCTAACGGAGGCCAAAAATGACTAGTTCTTACCGAGCAATAGAGATCAAAAATTTAACTAAATTATACGCCAATGGTAGAGGCATTAATGATCTTAATTTGGAGATCAGCCAAGGCGAGGTATTCGGTTTTCTCGGTCCTAACGGAGCTGGAAAAACAACAGCCATGAAAGCCATGACCGGATTAATTAGACCGGATCGCGGAGAAGTTAAAATATTTGGTCATAGTATTATTGACCAGTATGAATTGGCTATGTCCCAAGTTGGCTGTTTGATCGAAACAGCTGAATCCTATCCTTTCTTAAGCGCTTGGGACAATCTAAAATTACATGCTCGCTATTATCCTAATGTGGATGCCAAAAGAATCGAAGAAGTTTTGGGATTAACAGGCCTGTTAAAATATAAAGACGAAAAACCGCGCCGGTTTTCTTTAGGAATGAAGCAAAGACTCGGTTTAGCCGCAGCTATCCTCTCAAGGCCGAAAGTACTTATCTTGGATGAACCTTTAAATGGGCTTGACGTCGAAGGAATGATTGAAATGCGCAATTTAATAAAATATTTGGCCGAAAATGAACATACTACTTTTTTTATTTCCAGCCATTTAATACATGACGTTGAACTTACCTGTACGCGCGTCGGAGTAATCTATAACGGCACTCTTTTAAGTGTCGATACCATGGAAAATATTTTGCAGAATTTTGCCACCTTGGAAAATTATTTTGTAAGCGAGGTAGAAAGAAATGGCCGCACTTCAAGCAGCATTCCTCAATGAGATAGAGAAACTCTTTAAAAAGCGCAAAGTTTCAGTAGCATTAATAATCTCTTTTTTAGTCATCATCGCCGGACAATTGGTTATTCTCGGCGTGAGAAGCGGCTTCGGCCTTAGAGGAGTTAGTAGCCAGGAATTCCCGATCCTTGTTTTATCGATCGTCGCCAATTCCATCTTGCCCTTATTTACAGCTCTGGTAACATTTGATTGTTTTAGTAGCGAGTTTAACCACAACATTATACGAATTACGCTGACCAGGCCTGTAAGTCGCTTGAAAATCTTTGCAGCTAAAGTAGCGGCTATTTATTCCTTTATTATCACCAACCTTCTTCTGTTGTTGTTATTGTCTACTTTGGCTGGATTTTTATTCAATGTCAATTCTTTAACTTTAGCTTCTTGGAGCAAAATATTGCTTGCTTACCTGGCAAGTTCTTTTCCGCTATTGATCCTGTCACTGCTTTTAGTTCTGTTGGCAAATATTATTAAAAACAGTATTACGGTCTTTTTTGTCTCGGTTATTTTATTTCTGGTCTTGAAAGCGGCAGGAGTATTCTTTTCTCAATATTCCGGGCTTTTATTAACAACATATTTAGATTGGTACAAGCTTTGGCTGGCAAACTTTTTGCCCTGGGACAAAATCTTGCGCCAATTCTGCCTTATGATAGGCTATGGTATAATGTTGTTCACAGCCGGCTTTTATTTGTTTGACAAAAAAGATTATTAAAGAGTGATTCCTGCATGAATCTAAAAAAACGTTTATTGTTGGCCAATGCCCTAACCGTACTCATTCCGGTAATTATCACTGCCCTCGTTCTCATAACTGTTTTATTTTTTGACAGTAAACTTAAAACAGTCAACTTTTCTTTAGAAAATTACCAAAAACTTGTTGAACTAAAATATGAACTCACTAAAGGTATGGACAGCATTCCGCCAGCCAATGCGCAAATTGTTGAGGATAAAGGATTCCAAGCCGCTCTACAAGGCAAATTGGCGGCCATGCAAGGAGAAGTTGTTATTTTGAGGGGAGGACAAACAATATTCTCTTCGCGCCATTTTACAAAAATAGATATTGCCAAATGCCTGGACTCGGCTCAAAAATCTGCAAACAAGGAATTGCTTAGCTTTGGTGATATTTCTTATACCACGGAACTAATAAACCTTAGTTTTGCCGATGGTACGAAGGGGCAGATAATCCTGCTGGCCCCGGTTGATTGGTCCAAAAAAGATTTATCGCAAATTTTAATAATTATGGCTATAACTTTTCTTTTATCTTTTCTGCTTACCAATATTATGGTTTCCCGCCAGTATTCCAAGATGATCGTTGCTCCTCTGTATAACCTGCAAAGAGCAGCCGCTGAAATCAGTAAAGGCAATCTGGATTACCAGATAGCAGAAGAAGGAGATCAAGAAATTCAAGCCTTATGCCGCGACCTGGAATTTATGCGCCTTAAGCTAAAAGAATCCATTCATACCCTACTAAAATATGAAGATAACAGAAAAATGCTGGTTTCAAGCATCTCCCACGATCTAAAAACGCCGGTGACAACCATTAAGGGTTACGTCGAAGGAATTTTGGATGGTGTTGCCGATACACCGGAAAAAAAGGCCAAATATCTTCAGACTATTTATCTAAAAGCCGGACAAATTGATCAAATGATAGATGATCTCCTCTTATACGCTAAATTGGATTTAAACCAATTGCCCTTTGATTTTGTCAAAACCGATATAGCTGCCTATATTCAAGAATTTTTAAGCTACTGTGAAGCCGATTTAGAGAACAATAACATTAATATTACCTTTAGCAGTTCGTTGTCCCAGCCACGCTTTGTTCAACTGGACCGGGATAGAATGAGAAGGGTTTTGAGCAATATTTTGGACAACAGCATTAAGTATATGAACAAGGATTACCGTGAAATTAAAGTTCTTTTAAGAGAGACCAACTCAAGCATTACACTTGAGATCCGCGACAACGGCACAGGAATGCGCAAGGAGGACATTCCCCATATTTTCGATCGCTTCTTTCGTGCCGATAGCTCCCGGGGAGAAATAAAAGGCAGTGGCCTTGGTTTAACTATAGCAAAACAAATAGTAGAAGGACATCAAGGAAGAATATGGGCCGTATCTCATGGTACCGAAGGTACCAGCATATTGATTTCCCTGCCCAAAATAGGTGGAGGAACTAAAAATGAAAAAAATATTAATCATTGAAGACGATATCAGCATTGCCGAATTGCAAAAAGACTACTTGGAAGTAGCCGGATTTGAGGTACAAATTTGTACTGACGGTCAAGAAGGAGAACAAATCTTACGCCAAACGAAGTTTGATTTATTAATCCTGGATATTATGCTCCCAGGAAAAGATGGACTGCAAATCCTGCGCAGTCTGAAAGAAGATAAAGAAATTCCTGTCTTATTGGTTTCTGCCAAAAAAGAAGAAATTGACAAAATAAAAGGTTTTAGTCTGGGTGCTGACGATTATATTACAAAACCTTTTAGTCCCGGTGAATTAGTGGCCAGAGTAAAAGCTCATCTGGAAAACTATGAGCGTCTAAAAGAAAAATTCAGCCAACACGGGAAAAATAAGAATATACTTACTTTACGGGGCTTGAGAATCGACATTGATGCCAGACGTGTATACGTCAACAATCAAGAAATTATCTTGGCCCAAAAAGAATTTGATTTACTTTTATATTTAGCTTCCCACCCCAACAGGGTCTTTAGCAGAGATGAATTGTTCGAAAAAATTTGGGGACTGGATTCTTTGGGAGATACTTCCACAGTAACAGTACATATAGCAAGGATACGGGAAAAAATTGAAAGCAACTCTTTAAATCCGCAATATATAGAGACCGTTTGGGGAGCCGGATACAGATTTAAAGTATAAATTTCAGCACCATTCGCCAAATATTATATATTTTCCAAAGCGTCGATTATCTTTTGGCAATAATCGACTTTTTTCATGTATATTTTCATGAAAATTTCCATTCGTATCATACAGCAAAACTATTGCAATCCGAAGATTTACATTTTATAATTCTGATAGTAATTACTTGATTTTTTATGCAGGTTATAATTTATATACTGCTTGCAGTTACAGGAGGTTGGAATGGACCTTCGTAGCGTATTTGATTGCATGATTTCGGTTTCAGAATTAGGCAGGGGACAAGCTTCCAAAGTTATTCAGGCGGTGGAAGATCAAGGAACCCCATATATAGTGATTAAAAATAACAAGCCCCAAGCTGTCATTGTTTCTGTCAATGAATATGTTGAACTCTTGAAAGCTAAGGATATGTTAAATTCACTACAGCCCCCTGTCGGCAGAGAATTATACAACAGTTTGCCGGTTCACAACAGTTCTTCCCCCGGTCCCGGTTATACTCGCCAGAAATCTGGTTCTTTAACAGCAGATGAAATCAGTATTTTCCTTAATGAGGAAAACGATTGATATTTCATTATGTTAATAGATTCTTCTTTCCTTATAAACTATCATTTTATTGATAGTTTTTTGTTATGTTCAACAGTGGACAAATTGCAGATTCAAACCGGATCGGATTGGGCTTGAACTGTTTTCCTTATCCATAATATAATTATCGAAGATGTTCAATTAGAAAGGATGCCTCTATACTTATGAAAAAACTTCTTACAGGAAATGAAGCGATAGCTCGCGGCGCTTGGGAAGCGGGTGTTAAAGTCTGTACCGCATATCCCGGAACACCTAGTACGGAGATTACAGAAAACGCTGCCAGCTATAGTGAGATGTACGCCGAATGGTCACCTAACGAAAAAGTTGCCCTGGAAGTAGGATTAGGTGCGGCAATAAGCGGCGGTAGAGCCTTAGTCGCTATGAAACATGTAGGAGTAAATGTGGCGGCCGATCCGCTATTTACTCTGGCTTATACGGGTATCAATGCCGGTTTGGTGCTTGTCTCAGCTGATGATCCGGGTATGCACAGTTCCCAAAATGAACAGGATAACCGTAACTTTGGTAAAGCAGCCAAAATTCCTGTTCTGGAACCCTCTGACAGCCAGGAAGCAAAAGAATTTACCAAAATCGCTTTTGAGCTGAGTGAAGCCTTTGATACCCCTGTTATGCTGAGGACAACCACCCGGGTTGCTCATTCCCAATCCCTGGTTGAACTTGAACCGCGCCAGGAAATCCCGTTAAAAAACTATGAAAAGAATATTCAAAAATATGTCATGATGCCCGGCTTTGCCCGTCCGCGCCATGTTGCGGTAGAAGCCAGATTGGAAAAACTCATGGAATATGCTGAGACTTGTTCACTCAATCGTATGGAATTAAGGCAGCGCCAACTTGGCATAATAGCCAGCGGTGCTGTTTATCAATATGTGAGAGAGGTTCTACCCAATGCTTCTACCCTGAAATTGGGCATGACGTATCCTTTGCCTAGAAAGCTCATAGAAGAGTTTGCCGGCCAAGTGGAAAATCTTTACGTAATTGAGGAGTTAGACCCTTTTATTGAAGACCAGCTAAAAGCATGGGGAATAAAAGTTCATGGGAAAGACACTTTTCCCCTGGTTGGAGAAATCTTGCCGGAAATCATTCAGGAAAAGCTCGGATCCACTTATGGCCAGAATAAAAACGAACCTGAAAATACCGAATCAAGTGATAATTTTCTCCATATTCCTGTCCGGCCGCCCGTAATGTGCCCGGGCTGCCCCCACCGCGGGTTGTTTTATATTTTGAATAAATTAAAATTAACTGTCACCGGCGATATTGGATGTTATACCCTGGGAGCCCAAGCTCCGCACCATGCCATGGATACGACAATATGCATGGGCGCCAGTATCGGAGCGGCAATTGGCATGGAAAAGGCTCGAGGTAAAGAATTTGCTCGCAAATTGGTTGCAGTCATCGGTGACTCTACCTTTATTCATTCCGGAATTACCGGCTTGATAGACGCCGTTTACAACAAAGCCACAACCACCGTTATTATCCTTGACAACCGCACTACAGCCATGACCGGCCATCAAAACAATCCACTGAACGGTCGAACGATTAAAGGAGAGGCAACTAAAGAAGTAAATCTTCCTCTATTGGCAAAAGCGGTGGGAGTTGATAGAGTTGTTGAAGTAGATCCTTTTAACTTAACTGAACTGGAAACAATAATTAAACAAGAGTTGGCTGCCGAAGAGCCGTCAGTTATTATTTGCAAACGCCCATGCGCACTGCTGGCTAAAAATCCGGATAAGCCGTGCCATGTGATACCTGAAATGTGTATAGGCTGTCTACGCTGTATGAAATTGGGATGTCCTTGCATTATAAAAGTGGATAAAAAAGTTAGAATCAACGCAACGCAATGTGTAGGCTGCAACCTCTGTGCCTCTGTTTGCCCCAACGGCGCTATTGGAAAGGAAGGTAATGCCAATGAATGAAACAAAAAATATATTAATTGTCGGTGTGGGAGGACAGGGAACAATTCTTGCCAGTAGGGTGTTGTCCACCGTACTTCAAAAGATAGGACTTGACGTTAAAGTATCAGAGATTCACGGCATGTCCCAGCGGGGGGGAAGCGTAGTAACCCAGGTAAGATACGGTCAAAGTGTTTCTTCTCCGATAATACCCAAAGGACAAGCCGATATAATCTTGGCCTTTGAAAAGCTGGAAGCCTTGAGATGGCTGCCGACTCTAAAAAAAGAGGGAATAATTCTGATTAATGACCAGCGTATCGATCCCATGCCGGTAATTATAGGTGCTGCTGAATATCCTGAGGCATTAGATTATATTCGCAGCAAAGTCAAAAATGTTTTAGTAATAAATGCTTTGGCTGCAGCACAGGAAGCCGGCAACGCCAAAGCCGTTAATATTGTCCTGCTTGGTTTGCTTGCCAGGCATATGAACATTGATCATAGTTTATGGTTGGAAACCATTGAAGAAACCGTCCCCGCCAAGTTCTTGCAAGTTAATTTAAAAGCCTTTGAGGCCGGTTATAATACGGCCGAAAATATAGCTAATATCTAAATGAAAATAAAAACAAGTTTTTTGCCCGCTATAGACTGTTGACAAAACATTGCCAGCGGTCTTTTTTATTTCTTAAAAAGGTAAATGCCAATGTCAGTTTTGCATTCGGGTTTTATTTTTTACTCCTGGCAATAAAGGCACAAACCGGCAGTAGTCATGCCAGGTTTTTTGATAAGTGATTTTCTCCCCCGCCATTTTTTTTTGAATTACACATAAACGACATATCCCAATTTCAGTATTTAAAGGCACTACCAGTCTTCCTTGGTCTGCTAATTGGTCCAACCAAGCTTCTTCAATTTTTGGGGCGCCAGCAGTTACTATAATTCCTTGGTAAGGAGAGTTATCCGGATAACCGTTTCTTCCGTCCCCTATAATACTTAAGATATTGTATGACAGTTGCCGGAGTACTTCCCTGGCCCTTAGGGCCAGTGTTTCTATTCTCTCCACGGTTGTAACTTGCATCCCCATTTCCGCCAATATAGCCGCCTGATATCCTGATCCCGTCCCAATTTCCAACACCTTATCCCCTTCTTTTAACGCCAGCAGTTCAGTCATTTTGGCTACGATAAACGGTTGAGAGATGGTTTGTTCCTCTCCAATGGCTAAGGGAATATCTTCATAACTATATTTTTGCAGGCCGGGAGGAATAAAATAATGCCTGGGTATGGCCTTCATTGCTTCCAAGATACGCCTATCGGTTATTCCTTGTGGAGCAACCCTCTTTTCTATCAAAAATTCGGCCAACTCTTGCCAATTGTCCAAAGTTTTTCACTCCTTTTTCTTTATTTACCATACTTAATATTCTTAATTATTTCTGTTTATTGTTTACTTATTGGAATCATTTTCGCCAAAACATTTTTTTTCCGAATATTTATGTATAATATAATTTATGTATAATAATATTCATAGTCGTTTTTTTGGTTTAAGCTCTAATCTTAGTCAGATCAAAATGGAGAAATAGATATTTAGGATATAAAATATTTATACTATTTGCAAAGTTGGAATTTACAATGGAACAACTAAAAATCGGCAATACATTTATTGAATATGAACTTTATAAAAGCAAAAGGGCAAAGAAAGTATCTATCACCATTAAAAATCATAAGGTTAGAGTTGCTGTACCTTTGGAATTGTCTTTGGATTATGCCAAAAATTTTGTAGAAAAGCATAAAGAATGGATACTAAAACAATATCAAAAACAGTGTTCTCAAATACAAAGCCCGCCTAAAAAATATTTGCCCGGTGATAAACTGCTTTATCGCGGAAGAAACTACCCGCTTAAGTATGTTGAAACTAATAATTCCAAATACTATGCTCACTTTTTTGGGAGTCGCATCGTTGTTTATATACCGCCCGGGTTAGAACCTGATAAGCGAAGCGCTTTAGGCAAGAAATTAATCGAACAATGGTACAAAAGTCAGGCGAAAAAAATTCTGTCCGAACAGGTGAATTACTATTCAAAATTGCTTGGTATTCCTTTTAATCAATTGAGAATAAAAGAACAAAAGACCAGATGGGGAAGCTGTTCCTCGAAGGGTAATATTAATCTTAATTGGCGCATTATTATGGCACCCAATCAGGTTGCTGCTTATGTTATCATTCACGAGCTGACTCATTTAAATTATATGAATCATACTAAAGAATTTTGGCAAAAAGTAGAGCAGTATATGCCTGATTATAGAAAATGGAAAAAGTGGCTGGCCGATAACGGAAATATTTTAACAATATAATACCGAATAAAAACCGTATAAACAAAACGATAGCCTTGCCGAATTTTGTTGATAAGAGCTTATCCTTACAGGGATGGGCTCTTTTCAATTAAGAAAAACAAAACCCCCTATTGGCCATTCAAGACCTTCAGGGGTGTAACAATAAAAGAACTAAATATTTTGCCCAAGGCAAAGTTTTTGTTTATTTTGTAATCCGAAATAATCTTCTGGAATTCTCTACCGCCAGTAAAGCCGCTTTTTCCGTGGAAATACCTTTGAGTTCCGCAATTTTATTTATAACTTGATTAACATATAAAGGTTCGTTGCGTTTTCCCCGATAGGGTTCCGGGGTGAGATAAGGGCAATCTGTTTCTACCACAAACCTGTCCTCGGGAATATTGGTTGCCACTTCTACAGTCTTACGGTTATTTTTAAATGTCAGTGGTCCTGAAAAAGATAAGTAAAATCCCAAAGACAGCAGTTCTTTGGCCATCTCCCAGGAGCCTGAAAAAGAATGAAACACTCCTCCTGCCTGAGGAGGATGTTTCTTTAAAATTTGAAGAATATCACCGTGTGCATCTCTGTCATGAATAACGACCGGTAAACCCATTTCATCGGCCAGCTCCAATTGACGAATAAAAACTTGACGCTGAACATCTCTGGGAGATAAGTTCCGGTAATAATCAAGTCCTATTTCCCCCCAAGCGACCACTTTGGGGTTTTGGGCCAGCCTGCTTAAATTAGTCCAGGTTTCTTCATTACAGTTCTTAGCTTCATGAGGATGTACCCCTACCGAAGCATAAATAAACGGATATTTTGCAGCCAAACTAACTGCCTGGCGGGAAGTAGCCTCTGAATCTCCAATATTGATAATGGTCGTAACTCCGCCTTGCCTGGCTCTTTCTATAACTTCATCCCGGTCAACATCGAACTGCCTGTCATTCAGGTGAGCATGGGTATCCCAAATCATTTTACCTGTGCCCCCGTAGGAATATCTTTGGTCAAGGATAGAACCTCGAGTTGATCCCCTTGGGATGCGGCCAATATCATTCCTTGAGAAACAATCCCCCGCAGCTTGGCCGGTTTCAAGTTGGCCACAAGAATTACTTTTTTACCCACTAATTCTTCCGGTGCATAATGCTGGGCTATACCGGAAACAACAGTTCTTACCTCCTGGCCCATTTCCACTTCAAGCTTAAGAAGTTTATCGGTTTTTTCTACTTTTTCTGCTTTTAATACTTTCACAACTCTTAAATCCAGCTTGGCAAACTCTTCGATAGTTATTTCTTCCTTGATCTCGGCAATAGACTTGGATTTTTCCTTCTCTGCATCGGCGTGAGCGGATTTTTCATTCTCCTGCTCTGCAGGTTTTTCTGCCATTAGGGCCGTTACATCAATTCTGGGGAAAATGGGTTCTCCCTTTTGCACCGCAGTACCGGGCTGCAGTACTCCCCATTGATCGGTTTGCTCCCAATCAGTAAAAAGATCCAAGTTGCCTAATAACGGCTTTATTTTTTTCGGGACACCCGGCATAAAAGGAGCGGTAAAAATCCCTAATATTCTTACGCATTCAGCCAGCGTATAGAGTACAGTATTGAGTCTGTCCTTACTCCCAGGGTCTTTAGCAAGATTCCAAGGTGCGGTCTCATCCACATACTTATTGCAGCGGCCGACAAATTGCCAGACGGCCTCTAAAGCAGCGGCCGGGTCACAGGCCAGCATTTTCTCTTCAACGGTCTGTTTTACCTTGCTGCTAAGTTCTTTCAATTCCTTTTCCAAGTCAGTAGACGGCCCCGGAGCGGGAATATTGCCGCCATTGTATTTAACTATCATAGCCAAGGTTCTGGACACAAAGTTTCCGAGGTCATTGGCTAAATCGCTGTTCAGTTTCTCTACCAAATCATCTTCGGAGTAATAGCCGTCTACACCCCACTGCATTTCTCTTAATAAAAAATAACGAATCGGATCGGAACCGTACCTGCGAATCAATTCAAAAGCGTCCTGGACGTTGCCGCGTGATTTGGAAATTTTCCCGCCTTCCCTGGATAAAAACCAGCCATGGCCGAAAACCTTTTTCGGAAGAGGAATACCCAAAGCCATAAGTGTTATGGGCCAAATAACAGCATGAAAGCGAACAATATCTTTTCCCATTAAATGTACATCCGCCGGCCAGTATTTTATAAATTTTTCTCCATCAGGATAGCCAAGAGCCGAAATATAGTTAATTAAAGCATCCAACCAGACATAGACAACATGTTTGGGATCAAAAGGTACTTTAATACCCCATTGAAAAGTAGTACGTGACACACAAAGGTCCTCAAGCCCGCCTTCAATAAACTTAATCATTTCATTCCTCCGGGAAGCGGGCTGGATAAAATCCGGATTATCTTTAATATGTTGCAGAAGTCGATCCTGATATTTCGACAATTTAAAGAAATAGCTTTCTTCCTTTAATAATTCCACCTCACGCCCACAGTCAGGATTGGGGCACTTGCCGTCAACTAACTTATTTTGCGTCCAGAATGTTTCACAGGGTGTACAGTACCAACCTTCATATTCGGATTTATATATATCACCCTTATCATAAAGGCGGTTAAAGATGGCCTGAACTACCTTTTCATGCCGTTTTTCCGTTGTTCTGATAAAATCATCATTAGAAATGTCAAGTAACCGCCAAAGCTCTCTAAATTTGTCCACAATACCATCCACATAACTCTGAGGATCCATATTACAGCCCTCAGCTGTTCTGACAATTTTTTGAGCATTTTCATCTGTGCCCGTAAGGAAAAAAACATCATCTCCCTTCATTCTGCGCAGACGAGCCATTGCATCAGCCGCAATCGTGGTATATGCGGTGCCGATATGTGGACTGGAATTAGGATAGTAAATCGGTGTAGTAATATAATATTTCATAAGGTACAACTCCTTTTACACATTCCATGATCATTATTAAGGTTTTCAGAGGACAATGAATTCATACCTAAATTTACCCATTTATACTGTTCAATTTATAAACAAAATATAAAGATATTATATCCTTATATCATTGCTCATAATTCAGTAATAAGTATCACTTCATTTAATATAGGAAAAAGAATTGATTATTGTCAAGTTTTCGGCAATATTTTCTTTGTTTGGTTATAGAATCATTGTCAAGTTACAATAAAATCCTTATAACAGTAACAATAAATTTCCTATGGCTTATCCTATTGACTTTTTAAGGTATTATTGGTAACATAAGGATGCAAGATATTGTCGAAATATGTTGGAGAAAGGAGTATTGGCTTGAAATCTACAGGAATCGTTAGAAAAGTCGATGAGTTAGGACGCGTTGTTTTACCGATCGAATTGCGTAGAACTCTTGGAATTGACGAAAAAGACGCTCTGGAGATATACGTGGATGAGGATAAATTATCCTTAAGAAATATGAGCCTGCTTGTGTCTTTTGTGGAAACGCTTCAAATGTCCAACTCTTCCATGGCAAGAATGTATGCCAGAACTGCGCCGCAGCAATGGCAGAAATTGCTGCAACTAAAGAAGCTAAAATTAGCTAACATCCATTATTAATTGTTTTTGACGGAAGGGATATATATCCCTTCCGTCTTTTCGTCTTTATCGGAGATATTAAACCTTTATCTTATTCTTTATTCTTCTCAGCTAAACAGGCTTTATATATTTCTCTTTTTGCTATACCAAATTTTTTCGCCGCCACCTTCATAGCCTCTTTCCTTGCAAGTCCTTGGGATTCAAGCATATTTATCTCTTCAAGCCAATTGGCAGGCTGCCCTTGACATACCTTTTCTTCGACAGGGGCCAAAATCAAACAACATTCCCCACGGGGAGCTTCCGTTTGAAAGAGCAAAAGCAATTCGCTAACGAGTCCTTTATGCACAGTCTGATGTATTTTAGTTAGCTCCCTAACCACTGCCGCCTGCCGGTCTCCCAATATATCCAATATATCTTTTAATGTTTTAGTCAATTTATGAGGAGCTTCATAAAACAAAATTGTGGCAAAAAATGGTTTTATTTTCTCCAATTTTTTTCTGCGTTCCGTTTTATTGGCAGGAAGAAAACCCAGAAAAAGAAAACAATCCGTTGGCATTCCGGAAAGTACTAATGCTGTAATAGCAGCATTAGGTCCGGGCAAAACGTCTATCTTCAGGTTTTGTTCCAAGCACATTCTGATTATAATCTGCCCCGGATCTGATATGCCGGGCATCCCGGCGTCTGAAATAAGAGCACAGTTTTTGCCTTGTCGTATTTTGTCAACAATTTCTTGGGCCCGCTGTTTCTCATTATGTTGATGATAGCTGATCATAGGTGTTTTAATACCATAATGGGCAAGAAGCTTTTTAGAGTGCCTGGTATCTTCCGCAGCTATAAAATCGACCTGTTTAAGGGTTTCCAACACTCTGATAGTAATATCGCCCAAATTGCCGATTGGAGTCGCACAAACGTATAAAGTACCTTGTTCAGGCATCATTTACCTCCAAGCTAGCCAGCCCCAATTACTCTTTTCTCAAGAAAGCGTTGCAGAAAAGGCAATTGCCTTCCATCGGTTCGCCAAAGTAAATATGACAAACATGAAAACCCTGCTCATATAACTTTACAAGGTTTTCATGAGCTTCTCTTTGGATCTTGTAAGCGTTCTTCTGAATCCGAGTGATATCCGACTCCGACACAGCACAAAGCTGTCGTTTCAAATTGATATTTTCTTCTTCCAAATACTCAATATATTGCCTTAGACTTTTTATCTCATTTAAAAGCCGGCTAAGATTCTCTTCAACTTCGGTTATAGCTTGGTGTAACTGTCCCACCATTATTCCTCCGCTTCTTCTTCGGCAACAAGCCTGAGTAACTCTTCTTTACTTTCTTCATCATATACTTCGGAGAAAATTTCATTGTCTTCCTGTTGATCTTTTTGCCCGTTTTTACTTTCATAGCAGCCGTTCTCGTATTTCAAACAACACATTAAGCGACCGCAAATTCCGGATATTTTAGCCGGATTAAGGGATAAGTTCTGATCTTTGGCCATGCGGATAGAAACCGGCTCAAAATCTCCCAAAAAAGATGAGCAGCAAAGTTCTCTACCGCAAGACCCCAGCCCGCCTAGCATTTTGGCTTCATCTCTTACCCCTATTTGTCTAAGTTCAATCCGGGTTCGAAATACTGCCGCCAAATCTTTGACCAATTCTCTAAAATCTACACGTCCCTCTGCCGTAAAGGAAAAAATAATTTTATTTCCATCAAAGGTATATTCCACATCAATTAATTTCATTGGCAAATTATGATTGGCAATTTTTTGTAAGCAAATCTTAAAAGCTTCTTTTTCTTTAATTTTATTCATTCGGTAAATCTCCTCATCTTCCGGAGTAGCCTTACGCACAACCTCTTTTAAAGGCGCCACTATTTCTTCGGGAGAAATTTCTCTTAAGGGAAGAACAACCTTGCCAAATTCCATTCCTCTTGCTGTTTCCACAATAACATGATCATTTGGTTGCAATTCCAAATCTCCGGGGAGGAAATAGTATATTTTTCCTGCTTTTTTAAAGCGTATTCCCACTACTTTAGCCAATTTCCGCTTCCTCCATAGTTTATGTGTTTAAGAGCCAACATTTCTAAAGCTAACCTGCTGTTCACTTGTTTTTGAAGTAATTCCATGGTCTCACCTATCTCCGGAAGAAAGTTGGGAGATAGATTTCCTTTTTTAATCATTTCTCTAACAGTTACCGCTAGAGTCTGAAGAAACACTAAGCAATCTTCTTTTTCCAAGGAAGTAAATAGGGAAAAGGTTTGTAAAAAATCTCCGGTTTGAACCATTTCCAAATAACCGTCAATCAAGTCCTTCATTTTATCCAGTCCGAATTTTTGAATTTTACGTGCTAAATCCGGATCTCCCCCGCTTAAAGAAAAAGCTTCGGCTTCCTCCTCCCATTCCGTAAGAGTGGGGGAAGGAAGGTATACAGATTGTGCTCTGCTTTGAAGTGTCGGTATTATGGCCTCGATATTACTGCAACTGAGAATTATTAAAGTGTTTTCGGGCGGTTCCTCGGCAATCTTTAACAGGGCATTGGCTGCCGGCAAAGTAAGTTTATTAGCTTCATCAATTAAACAAACTCTATATTTGCCCTCATAAATTTTGCGGTAAATTTTTTCCTGCAACGACAACACCTGTTCAATGCCGATACTTAACTTGGAGGGCTGAAGATAATGAAAATCAGGATGGCTGCCCAACGCGATTTTGTTACAAGCGGAACAAATCTTGCAGGGCTTTATATCCCCCGTGCAGTTTAACATGGCTGCCAGTTCAAGGACAGTTTTTATTCTTTCCTTGGCTCCACTACCATAGAGTATTAATAAATGCGCCAATCTATTATCTTCAACCGCTTTTTTTAATAGTTTCAAACTTGTATTCATTGCTTCCTCAAATATCTATAATAAGAATTTCCTTTTGCTTATACCCCTGCCAACCCTGCCAGCGATAGCTATCCGCTTGCTCTAACAATGATAAGACATAGGGAGTTATCTCCTCCCCCGCAGCAACCAAAGGTATTCCCGGTGGATAAACGGAAATGGTTTCACCGGCAAGGCAACCAAGACAGTCTTTTAGTGTTACTTTGCGTTTGGGTGCCAACCAGGCTTCCCGCGGTGTTAACCTAACCGGAGGAAGTTGCTTGGCTGCGGTTAAAAATTGCTCATCGGTTTGTTCCTTAAGATTCCTGCAATTGCGACGGGAAAGACCATATTGTTTGGCAATACTTTTCAAAGCCTTTCTTAAAACCCGCACATCTTCAGGCTTGCTGCCTATTCCGAGCATGAAAAGAATGTTGCTCTCATCCCATAATTCAGGCTCAATTAGATGAGATGTTCTCAATAATTCTACTACTTTATCCGCCTCTATTTCCAAGGTAGAAACATTTACCAGGATCTTTGTCCAGTCCAGTCCACTGATACCAAAACTACCCACATCATTAAATGTTAAAATACGCAAGATACCGTCAAGTTCTTTGTGCAGAGCCATAACTTCTTCATAGAGGTCACCCCAGCAAAAATCCTGCCAACTGCTCATTGCTTTTTCCAAAGATTCCATCAATAAATAACTCGGGCTGGAGGTCTGCAAAAGTTCCAAAGATTGTTTTAAAGTATTCCTATTTATTCTTGAACCTTGAACATGAAGCATACCCGCCTGGGTAAGTGCAGCCAACGTCTTGTGAGTACTATGAACAACTGCATCGGCACCCTGACTTACCGCATTTTCAGGAAAAATAACTCCTTTAAAATGAGCTCCGTGAGCTTGGTCGACCAGGATGGGAAGATCAGGGCGTTTGTTATTTCTCCATTTAAGAATATAACCCAAGTCAATTGATGTACCATAATAGCTGGGATCAGTAACATGGCAAGCGCCGATGTGTTCACTATCCTGGCAAAAGCTCGCAATATTTAAACCCAAAGGAAGTTTAAAATCCGGATGAATCTCCGGAGCTATATATTCAGGCTCCAGGCCGGAAAGGATAAGGCCGGCTACAACCGACCGATGTGCCCGGCGATCTATCAAAATTTTTTTCCCGCAACAGGCTGAAGCCAGTGATAAAAACATGGCCTGGTTGCCGGCGGTAGCTCCATTGACCAGAAAAAAAGTTTCCTCCGCACCGTAAATATCCGCCGCTAATCGTTGGGCTTCAGCAATAACGCCCTGGGGATTATGAAGCATATCTAACCCCGGAAGCTCTGTTAAATCGTGTTCGGGAAATTTGATAGAGGATAAGATGTCCTCTCTTCCCTTATGTCCGGGAGTATGAAAAGAGTGCATGCCAAGTTTAGAATAACTTGCCAATTTGCTGCTTAGCGGATTCACTGATTCCTCCTTAAAAATGTTAATTTATTTTAACATATTTTTTATTTTTTTTCACTTTCCACAATTTTGGTTATGTTTATTATGTTTAATGAAGATTGAAAAATATTTCCCCATTTCTTAACAGAAGATTATTCTTTTTATATTTTGAATATTAACCTGATACTGAGAATCCTCAAAAGCAGTCTTGATGATTCTTTCTTCACACTTGGCACAGACAAACTTCTTTCTTAAACGAAATCCATCGTATAAACCTAAAGAAGGGGTCAAACTGCAAATCTCACATTTTGGAAACAGATTATCCATTTTTCAGCGCCCTTTCCATTAAATATTTCCGCCATTTTATCTTTTAATCGTGTTAAATTCTCCTTTTTATATAGATTATTCTTGCCAAAAAAAAGGGCTAATAGAATTTGCCGACCATTTAGGCCATCTGCCTGCAAAAAAAGAAGATGTCTCAAGGATGAAGACATCTTCTTTAGTGTTAAGTTTTGTTTACTTCCGTTTTCAGGTTTATCTCATAACTTAACAGAGAATCTTTCCTAATTCCAATTTTGTTCATGCAGACGTTTGTAAGATTGGTAACGTTCCCAAGCGCTTTTTTCCGCGCTTTCATACAATTCCTCGGCTACTTCGGGGAATGTATTCTTCAAAGAAGTATAACGAACTTCAGACAAGATAAAATCGCGGAATGAGCTTGTCGGTTCTTTGGAATCAAGAATAAACGGATTCTTGCCTTGAGCCAAAAGATCGGGGTTATAGCGATACAAATGCCAATACCCTGCTTCTACCGCCCTTTTAGCTTGAAGAATGCTGTTCTGCATACCTGATTTTATACCATGGTTAATACAAGGAGCATAGGCTATGATTAAAGACGGTCCTTTATATGCTTCTGCCTCTTGGAATACTTTAATGGCATGCGCCATATTAGCTCCCAAAGCTATTTGGGCTACATAGACATAACCATAGCTCATAGCCATCATGCCCAAATCTTTTTTGCGAACCCGTTTACCGGCTGCTTGGAATTTGGCTACTGCCCCAAGCGGGGTGGCTTTAGAGGACTGACCGCCAGTATTGGAATATACTTCTGTGTCCAGTACCAACACATTAACGTCACTGCCGGAAGCCAATACATGGTCCAAACCGCCGAAGCCAATATCATAAGCCCAACCATCACCACCAAATATCCATATGGATTTTTTCGTTAAATGGTCTTTTTGTTCATAAATTGCCGCCAGCAATTTATTATTGTCAAGATCCGCTTTTTGCAAAGCCTCAATAACCTTCTGGCCGGCTGCCCTGGAACCCTCGGCTTGATCCATATTTTCTATCCATTCCCGGAATGCTTCCTTCAATTCCGGCCCAATATCTTCTTGCATAGCCTTTCTCATATCCTCGGCTAACTTCTGGCGCTGATGTTCGACTCCAATATGTTGCCCGTAACCAAACTCAGCATTATCTTCGAAAAGGGAGTTAGCCCAGGTTGGCCCTTGCCCCTTACGGTTTGTGGTATAGGGAACGACAGGAGCGTTACCGCCGTAGATAGATGAACAACCTGTTGCATTGGATATCATCATCCGATCTCCAAACAACTGGGTTAAAAGCTTAATATAAGGAGTTTCACCGCAGCCCGGACATGCTCCGCTGAACTCAAACAGCGGCTGGATAAACTGGCTGTTCTTGATTGTGTATTTGTTGCTTACCCTGTCTTCTTTACTGCTTAAACTAAGAGCATAGTCCCATAAAGGACTTTGGGTTTCGATTTCTACAGCTGCGTCTTTCAATTCCAAAGCCTTGTTTTTAGCCGGACAATTTGCCACACAATTGCCGCAACCAGTACAATCCAAGGGGCTGACCTGAATCCTGTAAGTTAAATCGGAAAACTCTTTTCCCACAGCTTTTATACTTTCAAAACCAGCCGGAGCCTGTTGTCTCTCCTGTTCATTGAGTAAAAACGGCCTGATGGCAGCATGAGGACAGACGAGGGAACATTGGTTACATTGGATACAATTTTCTTTTATCCATCTGGGAACTTCAGTGGCAATGCCTCTTTTTTCATAAGCAGTGGTCCCTACGGGGAAAGTACCATCTTCTCTCCCTTTAAAAGCACTGACCGGCAATTTGTCTCCTTCCTGAGCAGACATAACGCGGACAATATTTTTGACGAAAGCTGGATCATCGTCTTTACCCATAAAAATGCCATCATTGATATCAGCCTGCCCCCAAGAATCGGGCACTTTTACTTCCATCAGAGCGTTACAACCGGCATCGACGGCTTTATTGTTCATTTCCACTACTTCCCGGCCTTTTTTGCCATAGGTCTTTTCGATAGATTCCTTAAGATATTTTATGGCGTCTTCCAAAGGAATAACGTTAGCCAGTTTAAAGAACGCTGACTGCATGATCATGTTGATCCTGCCGCCAAGCCCCAGGTTGTGGGCAATTTTGATGGCATCAATAATATAAAATTTGGCCTTTTTATCATAAATGGCTCTTTTAAGCGATCCTGGCAGTTTATCATCAAGTTCATCCACAGACCACTGGCAGTTGAGGACAAATGTGCCTCCAGGTTTGAGACTTTTGAGCATATCATATTTATATACATAGGACTGATTATGGCAAGCAATATAATCAGCATTGTTTACCAGGTATGGAGCTTTAATTTCTTTACGGCCAAAGCGTAAATGAGATACAGTTTTTCCTCCTGACTTTTTACTGTCATAGTCAAAATAACCCTGGGCATAAAGGTCAGTATGATCTCCAATAATTTTAATAGCCTGCTTGTTGGCCCCAACGGTACCATCGGCACCAAGTCCCCAGAATTGGCAACTAATGGTTCCTTCCGGGGTAGTATCAATTGTTTCTTTTATTTCCAAAGAGGTATTGGTAACATCATCAACTATACCGATGGTGAAGCCGTTTTTGGGGTTATCCTCTTTCAGGTTTTCAAAAACGGCAAGAATTTGAGAAGGAGTAGTATCTTTTGATCCTAAGCCGTAGCGGCCACCAACAATAAGAGGTTTGTTCTCCTGTCCATAAAATACATTCTTAACATCCAGATAAAGCGGTTCTCCATTTGCACCCGGCTCTTTGGTTCGGTCCAGAACGGCGATACGTTTCACTGTTTTAGGCAGTTCTCTTAAGAAATGCTCCGCTGAGAAAGGCCGATACAAACGAACGCGTAATACACCAACTTTTTCACCTTTTGCTCTAAGATAATCAATAGTTTCACAAATAGTTTCTCCTACGGACCCCAAAGTTACTATAACCCTGTCGGCATCAGGTGCGCCATAATATTGGAATAGTCTATATTCGCGACCCGTAAGTTCTTTATATTTTTTCATGTAGTCTTCTACGATTGCCGGTGCTCTCAAGTAAAAAGGATTAGCTACTTCTCGGGCTTGGAAATATATATCCGGGTTTTGATTAGTTCCTCGTAAAACCGGACGTTCCGGATTTAAAGCATTCTTTCTGAATGCTCTCAAAGCTTCCCAATCCAACAATTGGGCAACTTCTTCATAATCCGGCACGCTAATTTTAGATATCTCATGCGAGGTACGGAAGCCATCAAAGAAATGCAGAAATGGTACCCTTGATTTAATAGCACAAAGATGAGCTATGTAACCCAAGTCCATTGCCTCTTGCACGCTGCCTGAACTAAGCATGGCAAAGCCGGTCATTCTTACGGCCATGACATCCTGATGATCACCAAAAATACACAAAGCTTGAGCAGAAATAGCTCGAGCGCTAACATGAAATACCGCCGGCAGCAATTCACCTGAAATTTTATACATGTTCGGTATCATGAGCAATAATCCCTGGGATGCGGTATAAGTCGTAGTCAATGCTCCAGCCTGTAACGAACCATGAACAGCACCGGCTGCACCTGCTTCGGATTGCATTTCAACCACTTTCATCGGCTGACCAAAAATATTTTTTCGGCCGTGGGCCGCCCATTCATCGACAAATTCAGCCATATCCGAAGAAGGGGTTATCGGATAGATTGCTGCGACTTCGGAAAAAGCATATGAAGCGTGAGCCGCCGCTTCATTTCCCGACATTGTTTTCATTTTTGCCATCTGCATGTCTCCTCCTAATAAATTGTTAGTATAAATAAGGTACAATTAATTTAATATATATAATCATTTTATTAAAAATGTTGTTTTCATTTTCAACCTCAAAAATTAAATATTGGTTATAATATACAACCTGGGGAACTATTTGTATAGTTCCCCAGGTAAAATCATACCTTTTTTTTCCCTTAGTTTCAAGCGCTATCCATTGTGAACACAGAATACAATAAGTTAACCACTAATTAAATCCCGCATAACTGTAATATTGTCAATACAATTACCCCTGGGAAACCCAGCAAAGCAACTGTACATATGGTAAAAACATTGATAGGAATTTCAATACCAAAAACGCCTAAAAATAAATCCACGATCCATAAACCCACAATGCCGCCTAAAATATGAATCGCAAATTTTATCACTTTATATGGTTTTTTTAAGGAAGAAACTACTATCAGAACCAGCAAAAGAATAAATAACCCTATAAAAATAAGCGTCATGGAAATTCCCCCTAAGCCAGTCTATTGCATCCTATGCAAAAGGGGGACAAGAAAGAACCACGACCTTTAATGGGTTTCCATCTTAAAGAGGACGCCTTCCTTCTAAAGCTCGGGCTATCGTAACCTCGTCAGCATACTCCAAATCGCCGCCAATTGGCAATCCATGAGCCAATCTTGTAACTTTGATATTTAATGGTTTCAACATTTTTGAAATATATAAAGCAGTAGCTTCACCCTCGACAGTAGGGTTAACAGCCAGGACAACTTCTTTAACTTTTTCCAAGCGCCCCATAAGACTGGAAAGGTTCAATTGCTCCGGTCCAACCCCGTCCATCGGAGATAGGACCCCATGCAAAACATGATATAAACCTTTATATTCTCCGGTCCTTTCTAAAGCAACTACATCACGAGGATGTTCCACGATACAAAGCAAAGATTTATCTCTTCGTTCACTGCCACAAATTTGGCAAGGATCGGAGTCCGTATAATTACCGCATATCGAACATTGTTTAATGTTATGCAAGGCGTCTCTTATGGCCTGCTCCAGTTTAACCGCATCATCAGCATGTTGAAGAAGAAAAAAAGCCAAACGACCCGCTGTTTTTGGACCTATACCCGGCAATCGAGAGAAAGCGCTTATTAAATCTGCTAAGGGTTGAGGATAATACAAATAATCCATACAACACTATTCCTTTAAATCTTCTCCAATGTTTTAGAATAAACCGGGAATATTAAATCCGCCCGTTACTTTCCCCATTTCTTCTTCAATCATTTTCTGAGCATTTTTTAAACCCTGATTTACTGCAGCTTTAACCAAATCCTCCAGCATTTCGGGATCGTCAGGATCTATGGCTTCAGGCTTAATTTTTATCTCCAAAAGTTCCATCTTGCCGCTTACTGTAACTTCAACCATTCCGCCACCGGCCGAAGCTTGAACACTTTTTTGCTCAACCTCTTCCTTGGCTTTAAGCATACTTTCTTGTAATTTTTGCGCTTGTTTAAGCATCTGGTTCATATTGCCCAGGCCGCCTGGTGGTTTAAAACCCATTGCTATACACTCTCCTTAACATTTATAATCATTACTATTCTAATTGTCTTTTTTAACCTGCACAAGCTCCGGCCCGAAAAAATCTACCGCTTTAGTGATGCACAAATCATCATCATCTTGCTTTGGGGTTTCATTCCTTATTATACTCTGTATATCGCTCTCCATAACACTATTTAGTTCGAGTTTGCAATTTAAGAGACGTTGTAGTATCATTTCAACAATTTCTTTATTCTCCGGTTGAGAGAATTTTTCTTTATGGAAAGAGTATCCTTCTTTAAAAGCCAGATATAAGATACCATTATTGACGGCAACCGGTTTGCCTTCTAACAAAAAGGCATGGGTAGATTTCTTTTTTTTCTTCACTTCATCCAAGATTTGCGGCCATTTATCCTTAACAACGAAAAGGATATCCTCTTCCCGCAAAACAGGCTTTGTTTGCTCAAGGGCTTGCCCTTTTTCTTTGTTTGCAGTTTCTTTCTTCATAATTGGATCAATCGTTACCGCTTTAGAATAAGTCAATTCAACGCCGGATGACAAGCCATTTGTTGCTTCGTTTTCTAAAAATTCCTGACTTTGACTGTATAAAGCCTGGATAAGAATCATCTCGGCCATAAGCCTGGTGTTGGATGAGTAACGAAATTCCGCTTCCCCTTTAAGAAGAACAGAGATCAAAGAAATTAAATTTTTTAAACCCGCTTTTTTGCTTTGCGCTATTAACTTTTTTGCTCCTTCAGGCGAAAGGAGAGGTTCCCCGCCCCCAGTAATATACAATAAAGCCTGTCTTAAATAATCAAGCAACTCTCTTATTATTTGTCTCGGATCACGGCCTAAAGAAACGGCTTTTTCCAACAAGTTTAACACTTTGCCATAATCTCGTTCCAGCAGAGAATCAACAAGTTCGGCACAAAATTCCTGGCCAACCATGCCTATAATCTGATAAATATCTTGTTCCTTGATCGGATCCTCCAAAAGAAGGCATTGATCAAGAATACTAATTGCATCTCTTAAGCCGCCCTCAGCTTGATTGGCTATGACCTGCAAGGCTTTATCTTCCACATCCCTCCCCAAGGCCAGGCATATTTGCTTAAGCCTTGACCAAATAACGTCCGCCGGGATGCGATGAAATTCAAAACGTTGCACTCGGGACAGAATAGTTAAGGGCAATTTATGGGCTTCTGTGGTAGCCAGAATAAAAACTACATTGGCAGGGGGTTCTTCCAAAGTTTTCAACAAAGCGTTAAACGCTTCGTTAGTTAGCATATGTACTTCATCGACGATATATATCTTATATTTTCCCTCAGAAGAAATAAATTTGACCTTTTCTCTTAAATCACGAATTTCATCTATTCCCCTGTTCGAAGCTGCATCTATCTCCAATACATCTAAGGCGGTACCCATATCTATATTTTGACAAGACAAACATTGATTACACGGTTCTGCTCCTTTTCGGTCCGTACAATTAAGCGCCTTGGCTAAAATTTTAGCAACGGTTGTTTTTCCGGTCCCTCTTGGGCCGCTGAATAGGTAAGCATGGGCAATTTTATTTTGTAATAAAGCGTTGGTTAAGGTAATTCTTATGTGATCCTGCCCCACAACCTCTTGCAGAATCTTTGGCCGCCACTCTCTATATAAGGCCAAATATGCCATTATGCCACCCCCATTTAACAACCGTATACTAAAAAAGATGGTTGAAAACCACCTTATTATAATTATAGACTGTGCACCTTTGGTCGAATTACAATACCCGAACGTTACCCATGAAACAATGCTCATTTTCGGCCACCTTGCGGCAAACGGTACAAACTTCTTAGTGCTGCTTCCGTCAGGACCTGACACGGTTCAAAGCGTCCCGTTGCGCAAGACCAAAAACTCATCACACTAAATCATGGACTGCTTCGAATACGTAACCCTCGCAAAGGAATTCAACCCTGCTATAGCGGATTGCAGGTACAAGGAACCGCTAACTCCCCGTCTAGCACAGCCAAACTTATTATACCATAATTAAAAAAAACGAAAAACCATTAAAAAAAGGATCTCGCTCCATTCCCTTCAGTCGCTGCCTCACCGAAGCAGGACCCTCCATTAGGTTGGATTTGCCGTGCTGTTGACTTCACCCGGCAGTCCTTCCCTAAGGCGGATTTTTTTTCGAAACCCCACTTAAATAAATTCAAATCATCTTTTAAATAATGGCGGAGAGAGTGGGATTCGAACCCACGACACGGTTTCCCGTGCACCCGCTTTCCAGGCGAGCGCCTTCAGCCAACTCGGCCATCTCTCCGAACAAAAAAAATTAAAATCGCAAGAGATATTATACTGTCTCAACCATGGTACGTCAACCATAATCAAAAATTATTAAACATTAAGTTTTAGTAAAAATAACATTTTTTTCCTCCCATTGTTTTTTTGCTTTCATAAGCTCCCAATTATCAGCCTTTCCCTTAACGGAAACATTGTTTTTTTTACTATTTTTACAATATTTTAAAAATTAAAAGGGGCATTAGTGACGAATATAATTTGCCAACGCTGGAATAATATAGCTGGAACAAATACTTAAAAATAAAACTCTTAACAAAGGAGGTATACCATGCCCAGCAAGTTCAGTTTATTTGCCCGTGATACTAAAGAAATAGAATTAAAAGCTAAACAAAAACTCGATACCAGTGGTGAGCAAAAAGATTCAATACCGGCAAAAGACAAAAACCCTGACGATTTAGAGATTAAATAAAGAAGCACGTCTCGCCTGAGACGTGCTTCTTTATTTAATTTACCTTTACAAAGTTAGTACTATTGTTTTGAGCTAAAACATATTATTTAGTTTTGTCTTTTATATAATCGACAACATTATTGGCACCTTCCTTGATGTTGTCAACTGCTTTATTAAAATCCTTCTCTACTTTTTTCATACGTTTTCCGAGCTTGTTTTTGGCCACAGGTCATACCTCCTTTTTTCCTAAAGCCATTTAAAGCCGTTTATATTGTGGTACTTTTTTTGGATTTTATTCTTAGCTACCACCATCCATAGTTATAACGATTATTTAAAATTGGCCAAAACAGGAAAGAAGTACCATAACAGTAAAGGAAGATATTACTGTAAGAATAAAAGCAAATAAGAATGCTGAGCGAAGCACTTTATTTTCTGCTCCCAGTTTATCAATGGAAGCGGCGGCATTTTGCAACTTAGCCGGAGAAATAACACTTGCCAATCCACCACCAAAAGCAAGTCCAGCCGTTATTACGATAACACTTTGTAACCCCCAACCCAAATTTAAAGCAGTGGACATTGTATATTGAGCAAAAATAGCAATGGTTGAACTCTCACTACCGCTTATAAAACCTCCGAATAAACCAATAAAACTAACAATAACTCCATAGGCTTCCTGAAATGCTTGAGCCGAATAATCGGCCAACACCGAAATCATACTCGGAACCAAAAATTTTGGAAGCTCAGGATTAAGGTTACTAGCCATATTATAGCCCGACATATTCATGATCTCTCCGATTAAAAAGAAGACCGCTGTAGAAAAAACAGGCTTTGGAGCTCTTTGCCACCAAATTTTGAGTGTATCTTTTAATTGGGAAGTCGTCGGTTTCATGAAAGGAATTGCTAATAATATGCTGACAAAAATCCAGGTATAAGCATTCCAAAGGGCCCTCGTAGGTATGGGCTTGCCATCGGCAGAAATGCCGCCAATACTAAGAGTAAGAGTTCTGTAGAGATAATCAAATGAAGCTTGAGGCAAATTTAAAGCCAAAATAACTACAATTAGAATAAGCCAAGGCAAAAGGGCTTTCCAAAGAGGATAATGGCGAGCGTATTCCAATTCCTCTTTGGTCAATAAGCTCTGGTCGAAAACCTTGTTTCCTCTCATTTTAAGATAAAGAACCATAGCCAAGATCACTGCAATTCCACATAATACCCCGGTTAAAACAACAAGATTATCAAAGCGATTAGTAAAATAACAAACCGCGCTGATTACCAAACCTGTTATCAGGCAAGGAATTATTCCTTTTTTTACTGCTGACCATTTGCCATCAATCCATAACATTATAAAAGTAATTAAAATCGAAGCAATGGGCAGGAAAAAGAAGAAAACACTACCGGCCTGGGAGAGCGTTATTTCCTGTCCTTCCCCCAAAAAATTGTTGACTACATCCACAAAAACAACTATTGGAGCACCGAGCAAAGAATAAGTACAAAGTGCATTGTAACCGATGGCTGGTAACATAATGGCCACCGTGGTTGAATATCCCATTGCTAACAGAATTGGGGGCAGGAGGGAAACCGGTGTGGCCCCAACAGATACCATCAATATTCCAAAACCAATACTAATCAAAATAATTTGCACGGCCCTGTTTCCGCTGGCTATGGTTTTTATGAAGATGATTATTCTTTTGAGGGCCCCTGTTTTTTCCATATAGGCCATTTGTAAAAGGGAAGTTGCCACCATTAGTGTAACTGACAAGGATTTAATTAATCCCGCCGCCGTGGAACGGATAATAACTTCCAATGAAGTCCGGAAAAACAAAAAAGCTATTAACGATACAATAATCCAACCTACAAGTCCCGTGGTATGAACCGGCTTTTTCAAGACAATTAACATAACCAGAATTATTGCTATGGGTAGAATCGCCAAAAATAAAGAAACCATCTATATACCGTCCTTCACAAAATTGTTTAAATACAAATCTTATTTTTATTGATATCAATATTTAATTATATTATCCACTTAGTTTGTTTTAAAGTTAATATTTTTTTTACAAATACTTTTTTTGTAAAATCTTATGAAATCTCACCGTCCAAATTCATTACAATTTATAAAGCCTCTAACTCTTCAATTAATTAGCATTCTACTTAGAATACGGGTTATAATTCTCGGTTATAAGGAGGAGATTTTGGAGTGTTGTACAACAATTTAAAGATGTGGATTGACGGGCAATGGGTTGATGCCGAGTCGGGCCAAACTTTTGCCACTTTAAATGTAACCACGGGGGAAGAGCTTGGACGAGTGCCTCTCGCCGGCAAGGCCGATGTGGATAAAGCTGTTGCTGCAGCTCGCAAAGCTTTTCCCATTTGGTCAGAAAAAACCCCGGCCCAACGTTCTGCAGTACTCATGAAGATCGCTGCCGCCATCAGGGATTCTTTGGATGATTTTGCACGACTTGACGCCTTGGAACACGGGTTGCCTTTTCATAAAGCAAAAGGCCCAACAATGGGAGCAGCCGGGAATTTCGAGATGGCCGCTGCCTATGGTCGTTCACTGGAAGGACATGTAATCCCGTCTAATAATAATGTAATGTACTGTCTGGAACGTGTACCAATTGGGGTCTGTGCTCTAATTACGCCATGGAATATGCCTCTATTTCTTATGACTCAAAAAGTGGCACTTTCCATTGTTTCCGGTAATACTTGTGTCTTAAAAGCACCTAGTATTAATGCCATTACTTCTCTCAAATTTGCCGAGATTTTAAGCAAAATTGAAGAACTTCCCCCTGGAGTTGTGAACGTAATAACCGGACCAGGAGGAAGCGTTGGTAATATGCTTGCCTCCCACCCGGATGTTGATTGCATTGGCTTCACCGGGAGCACTGAAACCGGTGCCAGTATTATGGCAGCGGCTGCTCCGACTATTAAAAAAGTTATAATGGAACTTGGAGGAAAAAACCCGGCTATCATTATGCCGGACGCCAATCTCGATCATGCCGTTGAAATTTTAGCCCATCACCAATTCTTCAATTGTGGTCAAGCTTGCGGTTCTCCAGGAAGATATTATATTCATGAAAGTGTTTATGAAGAATTCCTCAATAAATACCTAGAACATGCCAAACAAATTGTGGTTGGCGATCCGCTCGATCCTAAAACCGATATGGGACCGCTGGTAAGTAAAGAACATGCCGATAATGTCATGCGCTATATCGAATCAGGTATTAAAGAAGGAGCTACCTTAAGGCTGGGAGGTAAATGGCTAACAGATCCTCCATTTGATAAAGGTAATTTTATTCCGCCCACAGTCTTTACCGATGTTACCCCCGATATGAAGATCTACCGGGAAGAAATATTCGGACCTGTCGCAGTCATGACAACTTATTCTTCTGAAGAAGAAGTTATTAAACTTGCTAACGACAATACTTATGGCTTAACCGCTTCCATATGGACCAAAAATATCGCCAGGGCCTTAAAGTTAGGTAAAAAATTAACAGTCGGTACCTTCTCTATAAACAGCCATAATCTGATTGCTCCCGAAGCGCCCTGGGGAGGAGTAAGGCAAAGCGGTATCGGCAAAGAAGGCGGTTTCCAAGGAGTATTGGAATATACTGAGCAAAAAATGATTACAATCTGCTTGCAAGAATAAATAATTATCTCTTCTTTAATATATCGGCTGTTTTAGTATCACCTATCTTTCCTACTGTCACCTACCTCTTTCCAAGCGGAAGAAAGTATCAAATTGACTTTCTTTCGCTTTTTTTTGTAGCTTTTTATGAAATTCACGCCTCTTTTTCAGGTAAAAACAACAAGCCGGGAAACATGTTAATAAGGTAATATTCTATACAAATAAGGCAACGATAGGATTTTGCACAAGGAGGAATCAAAATGCCAGATTATAAAATGTTAATTGGCGGCAAATGGGTATCTGCAGATTCCGGGAAAACCTTTGCCACGGTAAACCCTACAACAGGCGAAGAACTTGGTAGGGTACCCTTAGCCGGTGAAAGCGACGTAAATAAAGCTGTTAAAGCTGCTCGGGCTGCCTTCCCGGGCTGGGCAGGATTAAAACAGTCTGAGCGCACAAAAATACTTAACCGTATTGCAGCCCAGATCAGAGAAAATGCTAAGGAATTAATGGATTGCGATATCCAAGAGCATGGAACTCCCTGTCAAGACGCCTTCAAATATGTTATGGCGGCTGCGGAAAAATTCGAATACAACGGAGCTATAGCCCAAGCGCTAATGGGTACCCAAATACCCATGGAGGATGGAATGCTGTCCTATTTTAAACGAGAGCCTTTCGGAGTGGCAGCCCTAATTATTCCCTGGAATCTTCCCGTCATTATGATGGCTGTAAAGTTATCAGCTGCCCTGGCTGTCGGCAACACTTGTATTATAAAGCCACCCAGCATCAATTCCCTTACCGGTCTTAAATTCGCCGAAATAATTAATAAAGCGGGCCTCCCTGACGGTGTTGTCAACTTTATTACCGGTCCGGGGGGAAGTGTAGGACAAGCTCTTGCCACTCATCCGGATGTTAATTTGATTGGCTTTACCGGTAGCAGTGAGACCGGCAAAGATGTACTCAAATATGCCAGTTCTACGGTTAAGAAATGCGTAATGGAGCTTGGCGGTAATAATCCGACGATTATTATGGAAGATGCAGATCTTGATGCCGCCATCGAGGTTCTCGCATTCAGACAATTTAACAACTGCGGCCAACACTGCTCTGCACCAGGAAGATACTATGTTCATGAGGAAGTGTACTACGCTTTTCTCGAAAAATTTAAAACTTTTGCTCAAAATATTGTGGTCGGTGACCCAACTGATAAAAATACTTTTATGGGCCCGGTTACAAGCAGAGCCCATAAAGAAAAAATCGAAGCCTATATTAATGGCGCTATAGCAGAAGGAGCAAAGCTTTACTATACTCAGGAGAAGAAAGATATCCACCATAAAGGCTTTTTTGTAATGCCCACGATTATAAGTGATGTAAAACACGACATGACTATTGCTAAAGAAGAGGTTTTTGGTCCGGTTGCTGTTGTGCTTAAGTATAACGATGCTGATGATCTTATCGCTCTAGCCAATGATTCTCCCTATGGTCTTTGTGCTCATATATGGTCTAAAGACATCAAGAAGGGATTGAATCTGGCTGATAAACTCCAAGTAGGTAACGTTTTCATAAATTGCCAGACTCTAACCAATGAACAATCCTGGGGTACAAGCGTCAAAGAAAGTGGACTAGGCAAAGAAGGCGGTCTTCTCGGACTTGAGGAGTTCACGGAACTGAAAATGGTTACAGTTAAATATGCCAAGTAATTAGGTGGAGAGGAAATATTATGAATTATTTAGACTATAGTTTTAAAAATTTGATTGACGGTAAACTTGGTCCAGCTGTTAAAAAGGGAACTATGGAAATTATAAATCCGGCTAATAACCAGGTTGTTGCTAATGTTCCCCGCTGTACAACAGAAGATGTTGAACTTGCCGTTGCGGCTGCCCGCAAAGCCCGTTTATCCTGGAAAAATACCTATATCGGTGAACGAGCAAATCTTCTATTTAAGCTGGCTGATATTATCAGAAAGCATGAGGATGAGCTTGTTACAATGGAAACAATTCAGTATGGAGGGCCTGTCAGCAAAACCAGAAATTTTGATATTCCTGCAGCCTATGGTACCTTGGAATATATAGCAGGTCTGGGTCGAGGGCTTACAGGTACCACAATTAGCGCTGATCCTTTGGCCAGAGTAATGACTTTCCGTGAACCTTGCGGAGTAGTCGGCCTAATCACCCCTTGGAACTTTCCTTTGGTTACCGCAATATCTAAACTTGCACCCGCAATGATAACAGGAAACACCTGCGTCTTAAAACCACCATCTTGTGCTCCTTTAACAGTCCTCAAACTGGCCGAATTTGTCGTTGAAGCCGGTTTTCCGCCAGGAGTAATAAACATCATAACCGGACCGGGTTCCGAAATAGGAGAAGCTATAGTTAAACATCGCCACGTCAATAAAATTAATTTTACCGGGGATTCCCATGTGGGCAAAAGAATTATGGAACTGGCCAGTTCCCAAATTAAACCTGTTGCTTCGGAACTTGGCGGTAAAAACGCGATGATTGTGCTTGATGATGCTGAGCTCGACGCGGTCGTAGAAACCGCAACTTATAGTGCTTTCTTTAATTCCGGACAAAATTGCGGTTCTCCTAGCAGATTTTATGTCCAAGAGGGTATTTACGATGATTTTGTAGAGAAATTTGTTGAGGCTGCCAGCAAAATAATTGTTGGCGACCCCTTGGATCCCAAGACTATGATGGGCCCCCTTGCCTATAATGCTTGCCGGGATACTGCCGAATACTATATTGAATCCGCTAAAAAAGCCGGCAGTAAACTTTTGTTAGGGGGTGAGCGACCGACATCACCGGATATGAAAGACGGCGCTTATGTCTTGCCGACCATTTTTGAAGTTTACGACAACAAACAGGAAATGATGCAGGAGGAAATTTTTGCTCCTGTAGTCGGTATTATGAAGGTCAAAAGTCCAGAGGAAGCTATAGAGTTAGTTAATGACTCTCGCTATGGACTTTGCGCTTCCATTTGGACCCAAGATTATCGAAAAGCCTTAAAAATGATTGACGAACTTGAAGTTGGTACTGTTTGGGTAAATCAACACTTAAAAATCGTTCCTGAAACTCCTTGGGGAGGCTGTAAGGAATCAGGCTGGACCAAAGAAAATTCTGTTCTGGTTTTAGAAGAATATACTTATCACAAACATATATGGCTCAATCTCGATGAAAAACCACACACCTTCTGGGAAAAAATGATTAGCTTAAATTGAAATCAAAAGTAATAAAAGACAAGGGGTTTTTAAATCCCTTGTTTCTTTTTATGATCAAAAGTTTTTACACTATCATCTTAAACAGTCTTCTTAAAATGGTTTCTCAATTTTTTTCATTATTTGTAGTATTCCAGGAAAATCTGGGGGTTATTTTTTTATCATATTCCAAAAGCCTAAAAGATAATTCTAATAGCTGTACGGTATGGTAATCAGAGAGGCTTACCTCCATAATTTCTTCTATCCGTTGTAAATGATAAATTAAAGTATTGCGATGTAAATGAAGAGCCTTAGCTGTGTTTGATATGTTCTTGAAGTGGATTAGGTATTCATAGAGACTATTAGTAAAAGTAGTATTATACTCTTTATCATAGGCCATTAGCGCTTCCAAGGCAGGGTGACTAAAAACTTTGGACCCTCCTGCTTGACTGCAAGCCTCTGCAATATGGTAAATAGCATATTCACCGTAGGGATATATATATCTTTCTCGATCCATATATGTGCCCACGCGTAAAGCATCGAGAGCCTGTTCGTAATAAAACCTTAGATCTGCTAACTGGGTGCAGCGTCGGCTTATGCCGCAACGTATTTTATTTTTTTGGAGAAAAGCGCTGAGATTGAGCAATTCGGTCTTAAAAATGTCCTGGGCTCTGGAAAAACTAGCGACAATAACAATTTTATTATCATAAATAAGAGCTTTTCCACCGCTTATCATTTTTTCCAAAACATCACGCATGTAGGATATTGAATATTTTTTGCTATCAAATTCACTAACATCAAAAACAAATACATATACGTTTTTCTTTATACCGATATTTAAAAGTTTAATTCTTTCTTCAATCACCTTTGGATCTTTTAGTCTTCTTTCCAGCAAATTTTCTATTAGTTGTTCAAATTGCATGCCCCTCGTAAATTGGTGGAATTGTTCTTTTTGCATCTCAGCTGCAATAGAATCGCTTAAAATTTTTATCAGTGCAAAATCAATCTCCGTAAAAGGTCTATTGTATTCAATTGCTGAAACAGTGGCTACCGACTTACCATTTATCATAACTTTATTAAATAAGCGGGCATATTTCATGCCGGAGTCCTGCCACCTGAAAGGTTCTTTACTTTGTTCAATTCTTTCTGCCAGATTCTCCCTTATACCTGCCGAAACCAATTCCGGAGAAAGAAACCCATTAACTAACAATTCATTCCAACCGACATCATCAGGAATCTCAATATCTGTGGTCATAGCAATAGCTCTCCAATTTTTATCCGTTATCATTATAGGATTTCCCAGCATACTATATCCGACATCAACCAAGCCCTGAAGGCCTTTATTGGAATTAGCAAGAGCATCAAGCAGTTTCAAGGTAAATTGTAATAACTTATCGTTTTCTCGCATATTCCTACCCTCCCCCATGATTGACTTTCCCACTTATTCGCATTCCAATCCTTCTCATTTTTTTGCATGTTATAAAACAAAAGCTTCTCTCGAAGCTTTATGTATCTGACAACTGATTAATCCGCATTTACTATATCATGAAACTTCTAAAAACAAAAGAATCTAAAAAAAGCTTCTTTCGAAGCTTTATGTATCTGGCGGAGAAGGTGGGATTCGAACCCACGTGCCCTTGCGGACAACCGCATTTCGAGTGCGGCGCGTTATGACCACTTCGCTACTTCTCCATAATTATTTCATTATCCTAATAAAAATATAATTATAATAAAATAATATTTATTTTAATTTGCTAAAAATGATTTTGTGCATGCAAATTGTCATGTAATTTATCATGTGAATTTAATAATATTTCATGCTCTCTTATTTTGAAAAAAATCTTTCAAAAGTTTGGCACAATCTTCTTCCAAAACTCCAGCAGTAACTTCAACTTTATGATTCCATAACTTGTCCTGAAGTAATTTAACCCTAGAATCTACAGCACCGCCTTTTGGATCTGTCGCTCCATAGATTAAGTGCTTAATTCTGGCTTGAACAATCGCACCTGCGCACATAGGGCAAGGTTCTAAGGTTACATAAAGAGAAGCGTTTATTAAACGCCAATGTCCCAATTCTTTAGCTGCCTTCCTAAGCACAAGAATTTCAGCATGAGCTGTCGGATCCTGATCCTGCTCTCTTTGATTATGGGCAATTGCTAAAACTCGTCCATTATGGACGAGAACAGCTCCTACAGGTACTTCATTTAAGGCAAACGCTTTTTTCGCTTCATTAAGAGCAAGACGCATCCAATCTTCATGTCTCATTCTTGTGCCGACTCCTTTGGGCTTAAAAACATTAAATGGTGGCCCCGGGAGGACTCGAACCCCCGCAAGACAGGGTTTAGGAAACCCCCGCTCTATCCACCTGAGCTACGAGGCCACTACTCTTATTACAAAATGTGTGTATACATCAAGGCCTATTTATGGCGGAGGGGGTGGGATTCGAACCCACGGCCCCTTGCGGAGTCACCGGTTTTCAAGACCGGCTCCTTAAACCACTCGGACACCCCTCCTAGAATGAGACGTTAGTTAGTATAGCATAATCTTTGATCTTAGACAAGAAGCAGATAAAACCATTATTAAACCATTATTCTTAAAATATTATCCCATTTAACAAAGTATTGCATTTAACCTATATACTCAAGTCCCATATACGGTTGCAATGCTTGTGGTATTTTAATACGGCCGTCCTCTTGCTGATAGTTTTCTAAAATAGCTGCTACGGTTCTGCCAATAGCTAAGCCGCTGCCGTTGAGAGTATGCACATACTCAGGTTTCTCTTTAGGACCTCTACGGAATCGAATATTTGCTCTTCTCGCCTGAAAGTCCTCGAAATTGCTGCAGGATGAAATCTCACGGTAAGTGTTAAAACTGGGAAGCCAGACTTCCAGATCATAGGTTTTTGCTGAACTAAAACCTAAATCACCGCTTGACAGAACTACTACTCGATAGGGAAGTTCCAATTCCTGCAGAATGGCTTCAGCATCGGCTGTTAAACTCTCCAATTCCTGATAGGAATGTTCAGGCAAAGAGAATTTAACCAACTCTACTTTATTGAACTGATGCTGTCTAATTAGTCCTCTTGTATCCCTTCCTGCTGTTCCGGCTTCAGCTCTGAAACAAGCACTATAAGCACAAAAAGCTAACGGCAATTTTTCCGCTTCTAGAATTTCGTCCCGGAATAAATTAGTTACCGGTACTTCAGCAGTTGGTATTAAATAATAATCGGTATTTTCAACTTTAAAAGCATCTTGTTCAAACTTGGGAAGCTGTCCCGTTCCAAACATGGACTGGGTGTTAACCATAAAGGGCGGAAATATTTCCGTATAACCTTTTTTGCAATGTCGGTCAAGCATAAAATTTATAAGAGCTCTTTCTAATTTTGCTCCCAATCCTTTATAAAAGGTAAATCTGGCACCGGTTACTTTTCCCGCTCTACCAAAATCTAAAATATCTAAACGCTTCCCTAATTCGTAATGCGGTAGCGGATCGAAAGTAAATTCCCTCACTTTTCCCCATTTTCGAACTTCAAGATTATCATTTTCATCTTTACCTACCGGAACAGATGAATGAGGAATATTGGGAATAGTATAAAGAACTTCCTGTATTTGTTTGTCAAGTTCAGCCAAATCTTGCTCCAATTCTTTTATTTTGGCTCCTAAATTTCGCATTGAATTAATTAAATCCTCAGCATTTCCACCGCTCTTTTTCAGCTTGGCTACTTCTTCAGATGTTTTATTTCGTTCTGCTTTATAGTTTTCTACTTGAAATAGAAGCTGTCTTCTTTTCTCCTCTTGTCGCAAAAAAAGGTCTAAGTCGATCGCGGCATGGCGTTTGGCTAATGCTTCCTTGACTATTTCAGGGTTTGTCCGTATAAACTTGAGATCAAGCATAAGGAAACCTCCTATTTAGATCCTCTAAGGAATCATTTTCAAAAAATATTCATGTATTCTGGGGTCATCCGTTAATTCGGGGTGAAATGCGCTTGCCAGTAAATTATCCTGCCGCACAAAAACAATTTTTCCCTTATACTCGGCAAGAATTTCTACCTGAGGAGCGCTTTTCACTACAAAAGGAGCCCTAATAAAAACTGCTCTAACTTTTTCCCCTTTTAAACCCTTAACATTGAGATCGGCTTCAAAACTAGCAATCTGCCGACCGAAAGCATTTCTGCGGACCAAGGTATCCATTAATCCCAAAGAATATTGATTACTTTGGTCAATGTTCTTGCTAAGCAAAATCATTCCGGCACAAGTCCCAAAAATAGGTAATCCTTGCCTGGCCATATTAATAATTTTTTTACCGAAACCATTTTCCGCCAATTGTTTCCCAATGGCCGTACTTTCTCCACCCGGTATAATAAGCCCTTCAATATCAGTAAGTTCTTTAGCCGACCTTACTTCAATAACATCTGCTCCAAGCTTTTCTAACATTTTGCGGTGTTCCCGAAAAGCACCCTGAATGGCAAGGACACCAATTTTACTCATTCTTACCATCCCCGCTCTTGCATCCGTTCGGCAGGAGCAATCGTTGATATTTCAATTCCGGGCATTGGTTCTCCTAAATCTTCGGAAAGCTTGGCCAGCATTTCTGCATCTTTGTAATGGGTAGTGGCTAATACAATGGCACGTGCTCTTTTAACCGGATCAGAAGATTTGAAAATACCTGATCCCACAAATATACCATCACACCCCAGCTGCATCATTAAAGCAGCATCAGCAGGTGTAGCAATACCGCCAGCTGCAAAATTAACAACCGGTAATTTACCATGCTCAGCCACATAAAGCACTAAATCATATGGAGCAGCCATTTCTTTAGCCGCAGTCATTAATTCCTCTTTAGGCATAGTAGTAAGTCTGCGAATATCGGCCATAACATTGCGCATATGACGTACAGCTTCAACAACATTCCCCGTGCCGGGCTCTCCTTTAGTCCTAATCATAGCAGCTCCTTCTCCGATTCGGCGCAAAGCTTCACCAAGATTACGAGCTCCGCATACAAAAGGCACTTTGAAATCGTGTTTGTTTATATGGTACAAATCATCAGCCGGAGTTAATACTTCGCTTTCATCAATAAAATCTACACCTAAGGCTTCCAAAATCTGGGCCTCAACAAAATGGCCAATTCTGGCTTTAGCCATTACTGGTATAGTAACAGCATCCATAATTTTTTTAATCACAGTGGGATCGGCCATTCTTGCCACTCCGCCGGCAGCTCTTATATCAGCCGGTACTCTTTCCAAGGCCATAACAGCACAAGCACCTGCTTCTTCAGCAATTTTAGCCTGTTCCGGTGTCGTAACATCCATAATGACACCGCCTTTTAACATTTCAGCCAATCCAGTTTTCACTTTCCAAGATGCAACTTCAGCCATGCTGATTCCCCCTAATCTTCATCCTTACTAATTACTTTAGCAATAGCTGCTACCTTACTATCTCCAGTTTTCATCGCTGTTACTCCCTGGGCAGCTCTGCCTTGAACAGATATTCCACTGACTTCCTGGCGTATTACAATTCCCTCATCAGTAACAACCATTAATTCATCATCGGCACTAACAACTTTTATTCCGGCCAAAGGTCCCGTTTTGGAAGTAATTCGATGACCAATAACTCCCTTTCCGCCTCGGCCTTGTGTTCTAAAATCTTCCAAACGACTTCTTTTAGCAAATCCGTTTTCAGTTACTGTTAATAATTCTAAGTCTTTGCCGTTTTTATCTACCACGTCTATCCCTATTACATAGTCGGATTGCCCCAAATTAATTCCTTTGACTCCTCTGGCTGTTCTTCCCATGGTCCGTACATCCTCTTCGGAAAAACGGATCACCAGGCCAAGCCGAGTAGCAATTAGTATATCATCATCACCTTTAGTCAAATGGACTCCTATTAACTCGTCATCATCATCCAAAGTAAGTGCAATTAACCCATCTCGTCTTTGGGTATCATAATCTTTTAGCGCAGTCTTTTTAACAATTCCTTTTTTAGTTGCCGTTAACAAATTGTAATTATCATTAAATTCTTTAACTGCTATAGTTGCGGTTACCCGTTCATCCTGAGACAGGTTAAGAAGATTTACAATTGCAGTTCCTTTAGCCGTCCTGCTTGCCTCTGGTATTTCATAAGCCCTTAAACGATAAACTTTGCCTTTGGAAGTAAACACCAAAATATAATGATGGGTAGATGCAATAAACAACCTATCCACGAAATCATTTTCAACCGTGGACATCCCACTTATTCCTCTGCCGCCTCTTCTTTGACTGCGGTATGTGTCCAACGGTAATCTTTTAATATAACCTCTGTGAGTTACTGTAATTACCACATCTTCTTTCTCTATCAAATCTTCGACAGCCATTTTGGTGGCGTCAAATGTAATTTCCGAACGCCTTTCGTCAGCAAATTTTTCTTTAATTTCTTTTAATTCTGTTTTAATTATTTCCCTTACCATTTTATCAGAGCTCAAAACTGCTTTTAGATAAGAGATTTCATCAAGAAGCTTCTGGTATTGTTCATCAAGTTTTGTTCGTTCCAATCCGGTAAGTCTTCTAAGACGCATATCCAGAATAGCTTGAGCTTGTTTTTCACTGAATTCGAATCGTTCAATAAGACGAGTTTTGGCCGTATCGTCATCTTTGGAAGATCTTATAATTTCAATGACTTCATCGATAAAATCCAAAGCTTTACGCAAACCCTCAACAATATGAATTTCTTCTTCAGCTTTGTTCAGTTCATAACGAGTCCTTCTGGTAATAATTTCCTTCTGGTGGTTTATAAAATGTACCAGCATTTCTTTTAAATTTAAAACTTTCGGTACACCATCAACCAAAGCAAGTAAGTTAATACCAAAACTGTCTTCCATTTGGGTATGCTTATATAATTGATTTAATATTACTTGAGGATTAACATCCTTTCTGAGCTCGATAACTATACGCATACCTTTACGGGTTGTTTCATCCCTTAGATCAGTAATCCCCTCGATTTTCTTTTCATGGACTAATTCAGCAATTTTTTCTATCAATTTTGCTTTATTTACCATAAAGGGAATTTCAGTAACCACAATCTGCATTTTTCCTGATCTTTCGATTCTTTCAATATTGGCCCTGGCTCTGATCTTGATTGTCGCTTTTCCTGTGGTATAAGCTTCAACTATCCCTTCGGTCCCCATTATCAGGCCTCCTGTTGGAAAATCAGGGCCCTTGATAAATCTCATAATGTCTTTTAAGGTTACCTTATCTTGACCATCTGGTTCATCTTGACTGTCTAAAAGAAATATTACTCCGTCAATTACTTCCCCCAAATTATGAGGGGGGATATTAGTAGCCATGCCAACAGCTATTCCAGAAGAACCATTAACTAAAAGATTTGGAAATTTAGATGGAAGAACAACAGGTTCTTTTTCTTTTTCATCATAATTGGCTACAAAATCTACAGTTTCTTTTTCAATATCAGCGAGCATATATGAAGCAAGAGGTGCCATTCTCAGCTCTGTATAGCGCATGGCAGCAGCTGAGTCTCCGTCAATTGAACCAAAGTTTCCATGTCCGTCAATTAAAGGATAACGACTGGCAAAATCTTGAGCCATCCGCACAACTGCATCGTAAATTGAAGCGTCGCCATGGGGATGAAACTTACCCATGCAGTCCCCTACAAGCCTCGCTGATTTGCTGTAAGGTTTAGAAGGGGTCATTCCTAAAATATGCAAAGTATATAATATTCTACGATGCACAGGCTTAAGTCCGTCTCTAACATCCGGAAGAGCTCTGCTTACAATAACGCTCATAGAATAATCAATAAATGATTTTTTTAATTCCTCAGAAATCTCGATCGGTATTACTTTACCGCCAAATAGATCCATAGACATTTATGTTGCTCCCTTTCTTAAATATCAAGATTGCGTACATCTCGAGCATGCTTCTGGATAAATTCCTTACGCGGCTCTACTTTATCACCCATTAACATGGTAAAAAGTTCATCAGCCTTCATGGCATCTTCCATTTTAACCTGCAAAACTGTTCTGGTCTGAGGATCCATTGTTGTCTCCCATAATTGCTCGGGGTTCATTTCTCCCAATCCTTTATAACGTTGAATTTCAACTTTTTCCCTACCTATCTCATCAAGAATGTTATTAAGTTCAGCATCGCTATAGGCATATTTAACATCTTTTCCTTTTTTTATTTTGTATAAAGGTGGTTGAGTGATATAAATATAGTTGTTTTCAATCAGAGGTCTCATATAACGATAAAAGAAGGTAAGCAATAGTATACGGATATGAGAACCATCGACATCGGCATCTGTCATAATCATAATCTTATGATAACGAGCTTTTTCGATATCGAAATCGTCGGAAATTCCTGTTCCTAAGGCAGTGATCATCGCTCTGATTTCTTCATTGGCCAATATTTTATCCAAACGAGCTTTTTCAACATTTAAAATTTTTCCTCGCAAAGGAAGAATTGCTTGAAATTTTTGATCCCTTCCCTGCTTAGCGGAACCGCCAGCACTATCACCTTCAACAATATACATTTCGCAAAAACGAGGATCTTTCAAAGTACAATCGGCAAGTTTACCCGGAAGAGAGGTACTTTCCAATGCGTTTTTCCGTCGAGTGAGATCTCTGGCTTTACGTGCCGCAAGCCTGGCTCTGGCAGCCTGGATTCCTTTTTCAACTATTTTCTTTGCTACAGCAGGGTTTTCTTCAAAGAAGGTTGACAATCCATCGCCAACTACACTGTCAACAATAGAACGGACTTCGCTGTTGCCTAATTTGGTTTTAGTTTGGCCTTCAAATTGAGGCTCCGGAACTTTAACCGAAATAATAGCGGTAAGCCCTTCCCTAACGTCTTCTCCACTTAAATTGCTTTCATTATTTTTTAAAATATTATTTTTACGGGCATAATCATTTATGACCCGAGTTAAAGCAGCTTTGAAACCAGCTTCGTGAGTTCCGCCTTCAGTTGTATTAATATTATTGCTGTAGGAGAAAAGATTTTCAGTATAACCGTCATTGTATTGCAGTGCGACTTCGACTTGAACATTATCCCTTTGAGCTTCAATTACTATTGGCTTGGAATGAATCGGATCTTTATTTTTGTTAAGATATTTTACAAAATCAACAAGTCCCCCGCTATGTTTATAAACTTCTTTAGTGTTTGTCCTTTCATCAATTAAGGTTATTGTTACATTTTTATTAAGAAAAGAAAGTTCTTTTAGTCTTTGGGCTAGGATTTCAAAGTTATATACTGTTTCTTCAAATATTTCAGGATCGGGTTTAAAGGTAATTGTTGTTCCCGATCGTCCTTTATAAGTACCTATTTCCTTCAATTCGGTTAAAGTTTTACCGCGTGAAAATTCTTGAACATATCTTTTTCCGTCTTTTTTCACTTCAACTTTAAGGTTTATGGAAAGAGCATTTACGACGCTCATTCCTACCCCATGCAAACCACCGGTAACCTTATAAGCACCGTTATTAAATTTGCCTCCGGCATGAAGAACTGTTAAGCATACTTCAACTGTGGGCTTACCCATTTTAGGATGAATGTCAACCGGTATACCCCTGCCGTTGTCTTTGACGGTAATACTATTATCCTGATGAATAGTCACTTGAATATCATCGCAAAAACCGGCCATTGCTTCGTCGATACTGTTATCAACTATTTCGTAAACTAAATGATGAAGTCCCCTACTGCTAGTTGAGCCAATATACATACCTGGCCTTTTGCGAACAGCTTCTAAGCCTTCTAAAATCTCTATCTGCTCAGCATTATAATTTGATAAATTATGTTGATTATTAGCTAGGTCTGCACTATTTTGCAAGGCATTTTCCTCCCAAAATTATCCTCAAAGAACATCCTATAACCTTTTTATTATATTACAAATAATAGTCTTTTTCAATTATATATACCTCTCTTACTGAGAGGTATATACTTTTAGAATTATCATTAATATTTACATGAATAATTTTCATGAAAAAATTATAAAATATTTTCTATAAAATAATCAATATTTTTTGCTATTTTAAATACAATTTAATTATATAGTATTTTTTTCATAAAATTTAATAACATCAATTAACTATCCAATTCCATACCAAGTGTCGATCTTTTTGAAAGAGTTGAAGAAGAAATTGGAGACAAATAAATCCCTTTTTCCGAAATAACAATAGATTTTTGTTTTCCTTCCTCGGCAATATTTATAATTTTATTTTTATCATTATTATTCAAAAAACTTTGGGACAAACGATTATTAATTCCGGTTTCAATGTCCAGAATAGCAATAATACTGTCTTTACGAATCATAAAATTATTTCCCAAATGAAGAAACATTATTTTCCCTCCTAATAGTGCCGTTTATTATTTGATAAATAGCCTTTCCTTTTTTAAAGAGACTTTTTTCTAAATCTGTCATTGTAATAAGGGTTTGTCGTGCGGAGTTGTCAATATAATTAATAAGGAATTTTCGACGATATTCATCCAGCTCAGAAAGAACATCATCCAAAAGCAAAATTGGATAATCTCCTTTTTCATTAAATATTATTTCCATTTCACTCAGCTTCAAACAAAGAACCATTGTTCTTTGTTGCCCTTGAGAAGCAAACATTTTGGCCGGTTTTCCATTAAGATCAATAAGTAAGTCATCACGATGGGGACCAATGATCACAGTTCTTCTTTCAATCTCAGTTAATAATTTATTCTCCAATATTTCAGGAAAAACCTTTAAAGCTTGACTTACGTCTTTTTTACCCAAAGAAAAATAATTTAAAGACAGATTATAGTTAGGAGAAAAAATATCTTTAAATATTTTTTGACTATGGTTATTTAGCCTTTCTGTAAATTCTGCCCGGTTAATAATTATCTTTGAGCCAATATCGATTAATTGCTGATTCCAAATTTCAAGCTGACTTTTTAACAAAAAAATATTTTTTTCATTTTTTAGTAAATTATTTTTCTGCTTAATGATTCTCAGATATGAATTCAATAAAGATATATGACTCGGTTTAATTTGCGAGATCAGAAGATCAAGAAACCGTCTTCTTTCGTTTGGCCCTTTTTTAATAATACTTAGATCGTCTGGAGAAAAAAAGACTGCGTTTACTATACCAACGTAGTCCGAAAGACGTTTACATGCTATTTGATTAACTTTCATAACCTTTTTACCTGGTTCATAATAGCTTTCTAAAGAAATAATTCTATCCAAAACACTACAAGTAGCATGAAGGTAAAAACTTTTTTGATCCCACAAGATTAATTCTTTTTCTTGTCTTACTCTATAGGATTTTCCTGTCAATAAAAAATAGACGGCCTCAAGTACATTGGTCTTGCCTTGCCCGTTTGAACCGTAAAGCAAATTTAGTCCAGATTCAAAAGAAACTCTCTGTTTTTCATAATTTCTAAAATTTAATAAACTTAAATTCTTTATTTCCATTTTCATTAAATAATCTTTAATTTCTTAAAGGTAATAATAGGTATAAATAGTTTTGCTCATTTTCAGGACGAAATACACAAGGACTGTATGAACCGGAAGCTTCTAAAACAATATTTTCAGTGTCAATAGTTCTTAGAACATCTATTATATATTTCGCATTGAATGAAATGGCAACATTTTCCCCTTCTTTTTCTATCTCTATTTTTTCAGAAATTTTACCCATCTCAGAATATTGATTGACATTAAGAATAGAATCTTCAATATTAAATCTAACGTTATTAATCTTTAAATAATTATCTCTTGATAATAAAGATGCTCTTTCAACTGTATCCAACAAATTCTTACAGTTAACCAAAAGTTTGGTATTACATGACTGAGGAATTACTTGCTGATAATTCGGAAATTGCCCATCAATTAATCTAGTTAAAATTTGACAGGAGTTAAAATTAAAAATAATTTTCGAATTATTGTACTGAACGGTAAGTATTTCATCATCATCCAATAATCTAAGCAATTCCTGCATGGTTTTTGAGGGAATAATTCCTTTAAAATTTTTTTCATTATTTGGAAGTATAACTTTACTGTATGCTAATCTATGACTATCAGTACTTACTAAAGACATATTTTCATTTTCAACCTCAACAAGAATGCCAGTAAATACCGGTCTGGTTTCCTCAACGGCACAAGCAAATATAGTTTGTCTAATCATTTTTTTAAAAACAGCCGCCGGTATTTCTATAGTTTCAGCAGAATTAATATACGCTATTTCCGGATATTCTTCTGGATTATATCCATTAATAACAAAATTTGAATTATTATAGTATATTGCCACATTATTATCTATGCTTTCCATAATAATATCAGAATCGGGAAGTTTCCTAACAAATTCTGAGAAAAGTTTTGCCGGTAGGACTACTTCGCCTTCTTCTTTGACTTCCATTGGAATTTTACATCTTACTCCAATTTCCAAATCAGTTGCTTCAAACCATAGACTTGAATTTTCAGTTTTAAGTTTTATCCCTTGCAAAATGGGCATAGTGTTTTTAGTGGCAACTGCGCGCTGGACAGTGTTTACTCCTAACAAAAGATTTTCTCTTGAACAGATAATTTTCATATTTACCTCCAAAAGAATTATGATCAGATAATCATATTTTTCAAATTTCAGTAATAAGATATTAATTTAGTTGTAATAGAAGTATAGTAAAAAAAAATGTGGATATCTCTTAATAATACTCGGTGTTCACCTTTCTCAATTGTTAATTAATATCTTGGTAATTTGTGAGCAAATAGTAATTAAATCTGAATATCAATAAAAAGAAAAAACTAATTGGATTTAAGCTTATAAATAATATCGTTAATACTTTTTTCCACTATCGGATCTGTGTTTTTTAGATCATTAATCTTGTCGTAGGCATGAATAACAGTTGTATGATCTCTTCCTCCAAATTCTTCTCCTATTTGTAGCAAAGACAATTCGGTCAATTCTCTGCAAAGATACATGGCAATTTGGCGAGGAAAAGTAACTGATCTAGTTCTTTTTTTCATTTTTAATTCTTGCACGGGAATTTTATAATGATCTGCAACAGCTTTTTGAATCATATCTAAGGTAATAATTTTCTGATTTTTTTGAGGAAGCATATCTTTAAGAATTTCTTCTGCTAGGTCTATGGTAATTGGTTGATCTGTAAGCATACTGTAGGCAGTAATCTTGCTTAAAGCTCCTTCAAGTTCCCTTATGTTGGACTGAATTTGAGAAGCAATAAAAGTAATAATTTCATCTGGTACATTAAAGTCTTCAAGTTGTGCTTTTTTTCTTAAAATGGCAATTCTGGTTTCATAGTCGGGAGGGTTTATATCTGTTGTTAGACCCCATTCAAATCTTGACCGAAGTCTTTCTTCAAGGGTTGGAATTTCTTTGGGTGGTCGGTCGGAGGAGATTATAATTTGTTTATTTGCTTCGTATAAAGCATTGAATGTATGAAAAAATTCCTCTTGGGTAGCTTCTTTTCCTGCTAGAAATTGAATATCGTCAATAAGTAAAACATCTATTTTACGATAGGTATTGCGAAATTCCACTTGACGTTCATAACGAATGGAGTCAATCAATTCATTGGTAAATTGTTCTCCTGTAACATAAAGTAATTTTAAGGAAGGATAATTTTTACAAATAACATGACTGATGGCATGCATCAGGTGAGTTTTTCCTAAGCCGCTTCCTCCGTAAACAAATAGAGGGTTATAGGATTTTGCAGGAGATTCTGCTACAGCCAAAGCAGCAGCATGTGCAAATCGATTACTATTTCCGATAACAAAAGTATCAAAAGTATATTTAGGATTGAGGGTATAGGATAAAGTACCAAAACTCACTTTTTCATTTTGAAAAGGAAAACCATTACCAGCCTTATTTTGATCGACCACAAAAGACAAAGTAACAGGAACATTTAAATAATTTTGTATTGTGGACTTAATCAGATTGGAATATCTACTTTCAAGCCAGTCTTTGGCAAACTCGTTTACTACACTAATTGTTAGTGTATTATTAGCAAAATCTATTAATTTTGTGGGCGCTAACCACGTTTCAAAACTGTCTTTGGATAGTTCCTTTTTAAGTTTTTCCAGAATGTTTTCCCAAAAAGCATCTAAATATAAAGAGTTAGGAGACATTATATAACCTCCAGATAGGAATATAATATTAAGATTCAAGATTTAAACATCATTTGAAGGCAAACTAATAATAACAATTTTTCCTAGTGTTATCAACAGCATTTTAAGAATGTGCAATTGTCTCCACCTGTAATATAAAGTTAATGCACAACTTTATTAACAAGTTTTTAACTTGTTAATAAAGTCTATTTTCTTGACCAAAAAAAATATGTAAGGTATAATTTTGAGTAGTTTTCATATCTGGTTTATTTGGTTTATTGTTGCAACTAAGGGGGTGTATACATTGAAAAGGACATACCAGCCAAAAACCCGTCAATATAAACGAGTACATGGTTTTTTAGCTAGAATGAAATCACCTGGCGGAAGAAATGTGTTAAAGAGGCGTCGTTTAAAAGGTCGTAAAAAATTAACTGTTTAGGGCCGCATAAATGTGGCCTTTTTTATACTGAAGAAAAAAGCTTTAAACTCCTCAGGAGGGCATTATGTTGCCCAAAGCGTATAGGATGTCCAAAAAGTCTGATTTTGAAAAAGTTTTTACTTATGGTAAAAGTTATAGCTCTCGTTATGTAGTAATATATATTTTTAAAGGGCTTCCACTTAAATTTGGTTTTATTGCTTCAAAAAAAATTGGCAATGCAGTCAAACGCAATCGGGCAAAAAGACTAATGAGAGAAGCTTTGAGATTGAATTTATATAGATTGAAAAAAGAATACCAAATGATATTTATTGCTCGAAGTTTTATAAATAATGCTTCTTTGCAAGATGTTGAAAAATCGATAATAAATATATGGAAAAAAGCGGGAGTTTTGAGTGAAGATAATATTTAGACTATTTTCTTTTTTACTTATTAATTTAATAGCTTTCTACCAAAAAATTATCTCACCTGTTTTACCAAGAAGTTGTAGATTTTATCCTACCTGTTCGGAATATGCCATTCAAGCAATTAACAAATATGGTATACTAAAAGGTATGAGAAAAGCCATAATAAGAATATTAAAATGTAATCCATTTCACCCTGGCGGATATGATCCTGTTTAAGGAGGGTTTTTGTGAGTACTCTTGTTCAAGGAATGACTCTTATCTTGGAGTGGTTGTTTAATCTCTCCTCAACTATTGGACTGCCTTATTGGGGTGTAGCAATTATTTTGTTTACAGTAATCATAAAATTATTGCTTTACCCCTTGACGGTTAAACAGATAGTTTCAATGAGGAAAATTACTGAGTTGCAGCCAAAAGTAAGAGATATTCAAAAAAAGTATGGTTATGACAAACAAAAAATGAACCAAAAAATTATGGAATTGTATAGCAAGGAAAAGGCTAATCCTTATTCGGGATGTTTGCCTCTTCTTGTCCAAATTCCAATATTGTATATATTTTATAGATCGTTGTTTGAGCTAACTGCAAGAGCCAGTAATGATCCAAGCTTTCATTTTTTAGGTTTTAATATTACTGAAACCTATGGACTTACGTTAGATTATCATTTATTATTGCCAATAGTCGCTGGGGTTACAACTTATTTAATGACTAAAGTATCTATGGCAAATTCACCCAAGCCAGAAATGAATCCTATGAATAATAAGAAAAATAATGTTGCTGCAAGTGCTGAGCAAACACAAAAAATAATGCTATATATAATGCCTTTGTTTATGGCCTACATTGTAATATCCTTACCTTCTGGTCTTGGTATTTATATTGTAACCATGAACATTGTGTCTATTTTGCAAACAATCTATATATACAAGGTATTATTTAAGAGGGAAGAAAAGAAGGCAAAGTTAAATACCGAACAATAATGTTTGGTACTGGAGGATTACATAATGAATGTTATTGAAAAAACCGGTAGGACTACTGAAGAAGCTATTGAGGCTTGTTTAAGAGAACTTGGAGTAACAAGAGACCAAGTCGTAATTGAGGTGTTGGAAGAGCCAGGAAAGAAAGGTCTACTTGGACTTTTTGGTACAAGGCCCGCAAGGGTAAAGGTTTGTTTAGACGATGATCCAAGTTCTTTAGCCTGCAAATTTTTAAAAAAACTAACTAGTGCAATGAATATTGAAGCAGATTTTGAAGTATTTCATCGTGAAGACCATATTTTGATTAATATTACAGGGTCTGATCTAGGAATATTAATCGGGCGTCGCGGAGATACTCTAGAAGCAGTACAATTTTTAACTAATTTAGCTGTAAGTAAAAAAGTACCTGGTAAAACAAGAATAATTATAGATGTAGAAGGATATAGGAAGAGAAGAGAAGAAACATTAATAAAACTGGCTAAAAGATTGGCAGAAAAAGTTAAGAAAACAGGGAATCGAGTGGTTTTGGAACCAATGACTCCTCAAGAGAGAAGAATCATTCATACTGCATTACAAAATGAATGGAAAATCTCTACATTTAGTGAAGGAGAAGAACCACATCGAAGAGTAGTTATTTCTTTAAAACAAAGAAGCAATAAAGATGTTTCATAAAGGGGTTAACCCCTTTTTTTATCATTTGGTTAAAAGTAGTAAATGTTTCATAATCGTGAGGTAAGACTATGGAAGATACTATTGTAGCTTTAGCTACCCCCCCTGGAGAAGGTGCTATTCATATCATTCGTTTGAGTGGTAAAAACGCTTTTAATATTGGAAAAGCTTGCTTCGAACCAAAAAATAAGAATAAATGGCAAGCGGATACAAGTTATACTCTTCATTATGGTTGGTTCTTGGATGGTACAAAAAAAATTGATCAAGTTCTAGTTGCTAGAATGAGAGGGCCTCAATCATATACTGGAGAGGATGTATTAGAAATACATTGCCACGGGGGAATGCTAGTTGCTAGAAGAATAATTGAAGCATGTCTTCATCAAGGTGCTCGTTTGGCTGAGGCGGGAGAATTTAGCAAAAGAGCTTTCTTGAATGGAAAAATTGATTTAGTACAAGCTGAAGCAATAGTAGATTTAATTACAGCTAGAACAAGCCTTGCTGCCGATTTAGCATTAAATCAGCTTACAGGAAGTCTTTCTACTAAAATCGACGATGTTCGACAAGATATTTTGGATATACTTTCGTACATTGAAGCTACAATAGATTTTCCGGAAGATGAAGTTGATGATCTCGCTCAGACCGAATTGTCGGAGAGACTAATTAAAGCTAAGGAAAAAGCTGTAGAAATACTTAAAGGTAGCAAAACTGGAAAAATTATTAGGGAAGGGCTGTTAACTGTAATAGCGGGTAGACCAAATGTGGGTAAGTCAAGTTTACTCAATGCATTTTTGGAAGAGGAAAGAGCAATAGTGTCTGAAATACCTGGAACAACAAGGGATGAAATTCATGAATACATAAAAGTTGGAGAAGTACTTTTGCATCTAATCGATACAGCAGGAATAAGAGACAGTAGCGATCCAATAGAAAAGATAGGCGTTGAAAGAGCATGGAAAGCTTTAAATAAAGCTGATGTAATTCTATTGCTTCTGGATGTTAATGAATATAATGCTAAACGTTTTTCTAAAGAAGAGCAGATTATAATGGAAGAATATGCGGAGAAAACTATTGTTCTTATTAATAAAATAGATTTGATTTCTTCTTATGAATTAAATGATTCTTATATTCCAAAAGATATTTTTGTTTTACCCTTTTCCGTAAAGACACGATTCGGTTTTGAAGAGCTTAAAAAAGAAATATTACGACGTGTATACGAAGGAAATCATGCTATTTCAGCGGAGCCATTGCTTTCTAATATACGCCAAATCAATGCCTTGGAGAATTGCATTAATAACTTAGAAAAAGCACAGGAAGCGGTATATGCTAATATTCCTTTTGATTTGGTATCAATTGATGTCAGAGCAGCGTTAGAAGAAATTTCATTAATAACCGGACATAATGTTCAAGAAGATTTACTTAATAATATTTTTAGTAGATTTTGCATAGGAAAGTAGGTTTACCGTGGAATACTTTGCTGGGAAATATGATGTTATTGTTATTGGAGCAGGACATGCCGGCTGTGAAGCAGCATTAGCTGCAGCTCGCATGGGTTGTGAAACTTTATTGTTAACTCAAAATATTGATAAAATAGCTAATATGCCGTGTAATCCTTCCATCGGCGGACCGGCCAAGGGACACCTTGTAAGAGAAATCGACGCTTTAGGCGGACAAATGGCTATAGTTGCCGATGAGACCTCTCTTCAAGTAAGAACTTTGAATACCGGAAAAGGTCCAGCCGTACGTGCCTTACGTGTTCAATCAGATAAGCGGCAATATCATTACAGAATGCTTAAAGAATTGTTTAAACAACCTCGTCTCACTTTAATCGAAGCGTTGGTGGAAAAGCTAAAAGTTGATAATTATCGGATCACGGGAGTTGTTACCAGAAACGGAGCAAGGTTTGAGGCGAAAAGTGTTGTTTTAACCAGCGGCACATATCTTCGAGGAAGAATTATAATTGGAGAAGCCATTTATGAAGGAGGACCAGGAGGAGAGGCTACATCTTCTGCCTTGTCGAACAATTTAAAAGAATTGGGGTTGGATCTGGGACGCTTTAAAACCGGTACTTCGCCGAGGATACAAAAGAATACTGTGGATTTCAGCAAATTTATAATTCAGCCTGGAGATTCGGAACCTAAGAGGTTTTCTTTTTTGCCTACGGAAAGTATTTTCTGGGGGAATGACCCATCAAAACAATTACCGTGCTGGCTAGGCTATACAACGAAAGAAACACATGACGTAATTAGAAATAACTTGCATAGGGCACCACTTTTTACCGGAGTTGTTGAAGGAATTGGTCCTCGATATTGTCCTTCTATTGAAGATAAAGTAGTGCGTTTTGCCCAAAGAGAAGCACATCAAATTTTTCTGGAGCCTGAAGGAATAAACAGTGAAGAATTATATCTGGCTGGAATCTCAACAAGTTTGCCGGAAGAGATACAGTATATGTTTTTAAAAACTATACCCGGTTTAGAAAAAGCTAAAATATTAAGACCAGGTTATGCCATTGAGTACGATATTGTAAAACCATACCAGCTTTCTCTTACTCTAGAAGTAAGATCACTGCCGGGACTTTTTACAGCTGGCCAACTAAATGGTACATCGGGGTATGAAGAGGCTGCTGCCCAAGGGTTATACGCAGGAATAAATGCTGCTTTAAAAGTAAAAGAAACGCCAGCATTTGTATTAAAACGTTCAGATGGTTATTTAGGGGTTATGATTGATGATTTAGTCAATAAAGATATCAAAGAGCCTTATCGTTTGCTTACCTCAAGGGCTGAATATAGGTTATTGTTAAGACAGGATAATGCAGATTTACGTCTTACGGAAATGGGAAGAAAAATAGGGTTGGTTGATGATAATAGATGGAGGATATTTAATGACAAGTTAAAGAAATTAGAAGAAATAAAAAAAATTTGGTACAATACTGTATTCTCAGTAAAAGATACAAAAGTTCAAAGGATTTTAAAAGAGTTAGGATCTTCTACTTTGAGAAGCAGTATACGGGCAGAAGAATTACTAAAAAGACCTGAGTTTACAGTGAGACATCTTCAAGAATTGATTCCTGAAATAAATAATTATGAAAGAGAAATATTGGAAGAAGCAGCTATTCAAATAAAATATAAGGGCTATATAGATAAGCAGCAAGAAGAAGTAGAAAAATTTATTAAGCTTGAAGAACAAGAGTTACCAGCAGATTTGGATTATGATAAGATTCGAGGTTTATCTAATGAGGCTAAACAAAGGCTGAAGGATGTAAATCCACAAAATGTAGGACAGGCTTCCAGAATAAGTGGAGTTAACCCTGCAGATATTTCTGTATTACTTATTTATTTGGAGCAAAGAAAAAGGGGAATGGCAGATGCCCGATCTGAATCAAACGATTGACTGGAAAATTCTAAAGAATAGGGCTAAAGCCAATTGGGATTTAGTTATTACCGATGAACAATTGAGACAATTTGTTGATTATACCGCAATATTATTAGATTGGAATCAAAGAATTAATCTAACTGCCATCATCGAGCCAAAAGATATTATTATAAAGCATTTTATTGATTCCATGGCTTTTATTAAGAAGATAGATTATTATTATCCCCAAAAAAATATATTTTTGGCCGATATAGGAACGGGTGCCGGTTTTCCTGGAATTCCAATTAAGATTCTTAGGCCTCAAATTCATGTTACTTTAATAGATTCTTTGGCTAAGCGAATCAGTTTTTTAGATTATCTTATTACTCAATTAAATTTGAGAGATATTCAAACTTGTCATGCCAGAGCAGAAGACTTGGGTAGAAACAAAAAGCACAGAGAGCTTTATGATGTAGTAGTGGCAAGAGCTGTCGCTGAATTGCCCGTGTTACTTGAATACTGTGTTCCTTTATTAAAGGTGGGAGGAAGATTAATTGCGGCTAAAGGCATTAAGCCAGAAGATGAGATTTCTTCTGCCAAAAACGCTCTTAATTTGCTTAATAGCCAAATTGAAACATTAGATAAGTATAAATTGGCAAATGGAGCAGATTATCGTTCATTAATTGTAATAAGGAAAAATAAAAGCACTCCGGAAAAATATCCCAGACAACCAGGAAAGCCAAAGAAAAATCCTTTATAAAAAACTAAAAATATATATTAATATAAATAAATTATCAATAAATAATTTATTATTTGGAAAGGCATTACAAAAGTGCTTTTTTTTTATTTTCATATTATGTTTAATAGTATATAGTTATAAGAGGAACTCAAAAAGTTCTTGTGGTGTTGACAGAGGAGGAAAAAATATGGCCAGAATTATTGCCGTAGCAAACCAAAAAGGAGGTGTAGCAAAAACTACTACTGCTGTCAATTTGTCTTCATGTTTGGCGGAAAAAGGAAAGAAAGTTTTATTGATTGACCTCGATCCCCAAGGGAATGCTACAAGTGGCTGTGGAATTATGAAACACAAACTGACAAGCTGCATTTATGACGTAATTATAAATGAAGAACCTATAAAAACTGTAATACATGATACTGAATTAGAAAATATGAAAATAGCCCCGGCTCGCATCGAATTGGCAGGTGCTGAAATTGAGCTTGTTTCTCAATTGTACAGGGAAGGTAAACTTGCCCTAGCATTAAAGGAAGTCAAAGACGAATTCGATTTCATTATTATAGATTGCCCTCCATCTTTAGGTTTACTTACCCTAAATGCTTTATGTGCTGCCACAGATGTATTGATACCTATTCAGTGCGAATATTATGCCTTGGAAGGACTAAGCTTACTGATGGGTACGCTTGATAAAGTAAGAAAGTCTATCAATCGTGATTTGCAGATTTTAGGTGTCTTGCTAACTATGTTTGACGCCAGAACAAATTTGTCAATTCAAGTAGTGGACGAAGTAAAAAACTATTTTCGTGATAAAGTGTTTCAAACAATAATACCACGAAATGTTAGGTTGAGCGAAGCACCAAGCCATGGCATGCCAATCAGCCTCTATGATAAAAAGTCAAGGGGAGCTGAAGTTTACAGAGATTTGGCGGAGGAGGTCTTAGGACGTGTCTAAAAAAAGATTAGGAAGAGGCTTAGGGGCATTAATAACAGAAAGTGAAACTGATAGTGGACAAATAAAAGAAATTTTGCTAACAGATATAGTCTCAAATCCAGATCAGCCACGACAAGATTTTGATGAAGAAAAATTAAAAGAATTAGCAGATTCTATAAGAGAACATGGTTTACTTCAGCCTATTTTAGTAAGACCTGAAGGAAACGGATATCAAATAATTGCAGGAGAAAGGCGTTTCCGGGCTTCAAAATTGGCTGGATTAGACCGGATACAATGTATTGTTCGTGATTGTACGGAACAGGAGATGACAGAAAAAGCACTAATTGAGAATATTCAAAGAGATGACCTCTCACCGGTGGAAGAAGGGTTGGCTTATGCAAAACTAATAGAAGATTATGGTTTAACGCAAGAACAGGTTGCAAAACGAGTAGGAAAAGGTAGAGCTACTATAGCCAATTTATTAAGAATTATTCAAATGCCACAGGAAATATTGGATTTATTAAATAAAGGACATATTTCATTGGGACATGCCAAGGTAATATTAAGTGTTGAAGATCCGGATGATCAAATAAAATTGGCAGAAAGAGTGTACGCAGAAGCCCTTTCCGTAAGAGAATTGGAAAATTTAATTATTGAGATAAAACAAAATGCGTCAATAACGAAAAAAACAAAGCAAAAGAAGAATAATAAATATAACGAATTTACAGAAATTGAAGAGAAACTGAGAAATATTTTTCAAACAAAAGTTGCTATTAAAGGGAATGAAACAAAGGGAAAAATTGAAATTGAGTATTATTCGAAGCAAGAGCTTAGCCGTTTATTAGAAAAGATGAATATCCAATTATAATGTTCCACGTGGAACAAAAAAAACAATCCCCAAATTTTTGTTCCACGTGGAACAATGAGTAAATAGAAAGGATGTACATTAATGCTAGGAACAGGAGTAAATGTTATAGCTATTGTCGCCGGAGGTTTGATAGGAACAGTATTTGGCAAGATTATTCCAGAAAAAATGAGAAGTACAATTCTTCAGGGCCTTGGTTTAGCCATTATGCTTATTGGGCTGCAAATGGCTATAAAAACTGGCAACATGTTAGTAGTTATTGCCAGTCTGGTATTAGGGGCTATAACAGGAGAATTGATTGATATTGAAGAGAAACTTAATCGACTGGGAAAACATTTAGAGACAAGGCTTTCCCGCCAACGTCACGGACGTTTTACCAAGGCTTTCGTTACTGCTAGCCTTGTTTACTGCGTCGGTGCCATGGCAATTGTAGGCGCATTGCAAGATGGTTTAAACGGTGATCATAGTATTCTTTTCGCTAAATCTGCCCTGGACGGCATTACTGCTGTTATTTTTTCAGCCTCAATGGGAATTGGGGTAATTTTTGCTGCTCTTCCCGTATTAATTTATCAAGGCAGTATTTCTTTGTTTGCTGGAGCTTTGCAAGGAATTTTGTCTGATCCTGTAGTATTGGAAATGGGTGCGGTCGGTGGGCTACTTATTCTTGGCATAGGAATTAATATGTTGAAAATAAAAGAAATAAAAGTTGCAAACTTACTTCCCGGCATTTTTATTGTTATTCCGGTCGTTATAATGTTTGAATATTTAGGGATGTATTAAGTCTCTGCTTGGAAACCTCCAGAATGACATTTTCTAAAATAGCTTTAGGGGGAATATCTTTGAACATATATCTCGATACACAAACGATATCTATAATTTTTATTTTAGTGTCAGCTTTGTTAATATTACTGTTGATTTTGGTTATAGGATTAATAATAAAAATAAAAAGAATTGAAAAAAGTTATATTATTATGCAGGCCTTTAAATCCAAAACAAATCTGGAGGAAATATTAAAGAGTAATCAAACTGAAATAAAGGAAGCCAAGCAAAAATTACAGGTCCAGGATGCAAAAATAAAGAAAATAGAGGATAAGGTAAGAAGTGCAATAGATAGTATTTCTCTGATAAAATTTAATTCTTTTGCCAATTTGGGGGGAGAGTTGAGTTTTGCCATGGCATTGTTAAATCAGGAAGGCACGGGTGTTTTGCTGACATCAATTCAAAGTATTGAAGAATGTAGAATATATGCAAAACCAATAGAAAAAGGAAAAGCGGCAGTCAAATTGACAGAACAAGAAAAATTGGCGATCGAGAAAGCCTGCTTAGGGGCTAAAAAAATCTAATTATTGAATTTGGAACAATAAATTTTGGAAAAAATGTGGCATATAACATCGGACATTTGCCAGACAGTATAGAGACGCGTATTCTGCAGTATTAAATATTGAGCAAAACCATTTACATTGACGACACCGGTCAGATGGATTTCTCCTACTTCGGGTAGTTCTTTCCCTACGGCTGTTCCCGGTTTCAACGGTCCCTGAGTCAGAGTAATAAAACCAACCGAATCAATATTCCCTAAACAAGCATCCAGGGCGATAATATATGGGTTTTCATAAAT
>Ga0134094_1000125_pt1 | contig 105617 bp, 98 predicted proteins | sample 5_1taG_FD_94458 | JGI IMG/M metagenome (GOLD analysis project Ga0134094, IMG submission 94458) | Switchgrass degrading microbial communities from high solid loading bioreactors in New Hampshire, USA - 5_19_20_110_A1 metaG | ecosystem: Engineered > Bioreactor > Semi-continuous > Anaerobic >... | reverse complement strand
TTATTATTCATATATAACTCATGGTACTCCTTTGCTAATGTTTTTCTTTGGTTATTAAACATTTTACAATGGATTACCATGAGTTTTCTATATATTACGGCATTTTATTTTACAACTTCCCGATAAAATAGTAGTCTGCAATAGGACTCTATTTTTTAGTTGTTTTTTATCTTTTAAATAAAAATGATAAATTTGAAAAAGCGTTTTACCGATAATGTAATTAGCAATTAAAGAGCAAATGCATTTGCCAACCTTCGAGGGTTAATTCTATTGTCAATAGACCTGTTGCTCATTGCAAACCTGTCAAACTTTATAAAAACCTTTATCTATGAGATATAGCATCGATGCGCTTCAGAACGTAGGGAGGGATAAAGTATAATGAGAAGAATTGTATGCTGTGGTGGTTAAAGAAGATGATTATATACGTTTGTGGTGATTTTCGAAGTAATTGATAACGCAACTGGATTAAAAAGATATGTTAAAGGGCACGATATTTTACATTTTTCAAGGGACATAAAATAGAAAAATTATTACCAAGATTATGACAAAACCTATATTGTAGTAATTTGCGTAAAAGGCATATCCTCTTGAATTGATCGTTAGCGCCTTTTCAAAGTTCATTGTCATTTCTGAAGAAAGTCTTGTCGAACAATTCCAAAATAATAAAAATGTTAATAACAAATGCATAAAAAAATTGGGAAAGTAAGCAACTATACTAAGATATTACATAGTTGCAAAAAGTTACTGGATGAAAATGAACTTGTAACGGTAAATGAGACAATTCAGCCTGAAAAAAAGGAGGATTTCTTATGTTTAAGTCATTTAATAATTTAAGAATTGGAGTCAGGATAATTATAGGTTTTTTCATTATTGTGGCGATAGCGTGTATTATAGGAGTTGTTGGAATTCAAAATCTTAAGAACGTTCAGGATTCATATGCACTTGATTATGAAAGTACTGTCGATGCATTGGAGTATGTTGAAAGAATCAGTTCTCATTTTCAGCAAATAAGGGTAAATGTCTTTGGTTTTGCATTGTCTTACGACTCAGATGAAAAAAGGGAGTATTATACTGAAAGGATTGCAGAACATATAAATACAGTCGATGAGAGTATCAATGGCTATCGTGAGATATTGAGTAAGTATGATGCATCTGAAGTTGAAACGGAGATGAAGCTGCTTGATAATATTCAAGCGGCATTAAATGAATTTGGAGTCCTAAGGAACAAGATGATGAACGACCTTCAGACCGGTTTGATAAGCAGGGAGGAATTTGTCTCTTCATTTTCAAAAGGCGGAGAAGCTCACAATTTGGCAAGTAATGTGGACAATGCCATCCAGGAACTGATTGACTATAATATTGATTATGCGGCAAATCAGATTTCAAAAAACAAAAAACAGGCGGACAACTCAATTGGATTAATGGTTATGGTAATAGCTGTCGGCGCGGTATTTGCGCTTGTATTAGGTCTTATTATCTCCAATGGTATATCCAAGCCTATTACCAAAGTGGTTGCTGCTGCCGGCAAGCTTGCCGAAGGAGATATGGATATAACTTTTGATATTAATTCCAAAGATGAAACAGGAAAACTTGTGGATGCTTTCAGAAATCTGGTCGAAAGTACGAAAAAGCAGGCATTTATAGTTGAAAAAATCGCTGACGGGGATCTTACGGTTGATGTACCCATTCGTTCCCAAAAGGACTTGCTGGGACAGAAGCTGTCTGAAATGGTGCACAATATTAACAATTTGATAATGAATATTGCTTCCGCGGCCGAACAGGTTTCAGCAGGAGCCAGACAAATATCTGATTCCAGCATGGCACTTTCGCAGGGTGCCACGGAGCAGGCAAGCTCGATCGAAGAGCTGTCCGCTTCCATAGAAGAAGTAGCATCAAAAACAAAGATAAATGCCGATAATGCAAATCAGGCCAATGACTTGGCTGAGAAAGCAAAGACTTTTGCACTTACCGGAAATGATCATATGCAGGAAATGTTGAAAGCAATGGATGAGATTAATGAATCATCCAATAATATAAATAAAATTATCAAAGTAATAGATGATATTGCTTTCCAGACCAACATACTGGCACTAAATGCCGCAGTTGAGGCAGCCAGGGCGGGACAGCACGGCAAAGGTTTTGCTGTTGTTGCCGAAGAGGTCAGAACTCTTGCAGGACGTTCCGCCAACGCGGCAAAAGAAACGACGGCTTTGATTGAGGATTCAATAAAGAAAGTGGAAGTCGGAGCTAAAATTGCGAAAGAAACTGCTGAAGCGTTGGAGAAGATTGTCAGTGGCGTAGAATCTGTGTCAAATCTGGTAAGTGATATAAATGAAGCTTCAAATGAGCAAGCCACTGCGATTGCTCATATTAATCAGGGTATTACGCAGGTATCACAGGTAGTTCAGAAAAATTCAGCCACATCAGAGGAAAGCGCAGCCGCAAGCGAGGAACTTTCAAGCCAGGCTGAAAGGCTCAAACAGTTGGTGGAAAAATTCAGGCTGAAGAAAACTTCTGTCACCATGGATTCTTATGGAGAGCTTAATCCGGAAATTATAGATATTCTTGGACAAATGAGCAAAAATAAAAATAAGGAAAAAGAAGCGGAAATAGTTTTGAATTGACAGCCGGGCTGTAAAATGCCAATTTGATTCCGTTAAAATTTATTACGTTTGAGGGATGGAATTCTCCATCCCTCAATTGCATATTCTGATTTGAATGAGCAGACAGTTATTTTGTTGCCAAAGGTGGTTGTATTCATTGTTATTGTAAAAAATCAAATGTTATTACGGATTTTATAAACAGCAAAGCTTTTGAAAATGAATTTAATAACTTGTATAATAAATAATGTAAGTTAATATTGCAATTTATCGCTTTCTTTTGTTTACATGGGGGTGATATTGTGATAGGTATATTAAGCATTGATTTTGATTATTTTATTAATGCTTCATCACAGGCCCGGGACATGTATTTTCCAAAAGGAAGTGATGAGATACCCGAAAATAAACTTAAGTCTGTGTGGAAAGAAAGATATTTAAAATATCCGGAGCTTAAGAAAATAGGGGTAATTGACGATTTTCATTTCTTAAAAAAATTTCTGAAGGAATTGAAGATACCCAAAGAAAATTTCATGAAAGCAGACAGTCATAAATATATAAAAAGTATTATTGAAAAATTGCCGGAAAAATCACAATTTAAGATAGTAAATATTGATTTTCACCATGACTACTATCACTATTATAGAGGTAATGACTATTACAATTGCGGCAACTGGTTAAGAAGAGTTCTTGAAGAGCGGCCTGATGCGAAGGTAAAATGGATCAGAAGAGAGGACTCGCAAATCTACTGTCTGGACGGAATATTCCCATTTGAACATACTGATGATATAAAATCTGTTTATAATGAAAAGTTTGATTATATCTTTCTCTGCAAAAGCCCTGAATGGACCCCGCCTCATTTAAATAGTAAATTTGAGGAATTATGCAGAACAATAGAACAGGATACAATTCTTTATTCCAACATGTTTTCAAGTGTGTCTTAATTTTATTTTTTTTATTTTTATTGTGAGAAAAATTAATTAAAAGTGATATAATATAGCTTGTGCAAGAATTAACAAACTAATAGTTTTCCAGATTTGTTGGATAAATAGATTTGCTGATAAAAAATAAAGTATTTGTGTCTGAAAGGAATAAAATACATTCAGACAAGTTTAGATAGACAGGAGGAAAAAGAAATGCAGGAAGTTTATGAATTTTTAAAGAAGTGCGGAACATATTATTTGGCTACGGTAGAAGGAGATCAGCCCAGGGTTAGACCGTTTGGCACGGTGGATATTTTTGAAGGCAAACTTTATATCCAAACAGGCAAAGTAAAAGATGTGTCAAAACAGATTCAGGCAAATCCAAAAGTGGAGCTCTGTGCCTTTGCCGACGGCAAGTGGCTGAGAGTGTCAGGCAAGCTTGTCCGAGATGACAGAGTAGAGGCCAAAAAGCATATGCTTGATAATTATCCGGAGCTTAAAGGTATGTATTCTGCGGAGGACGACAATACGGAAGTTCTTTACTTTGAAGATGCGACAGCTACTTTTTACTCATTTACCGAGGCGCCAAAGGTAATTAAATTTTAGTAATACTGCCAAGATTGATGAAAATGGTAGAATGTGGCGTATTTTTGGGCTTTTTCGAGAATGAGTTCTTTCTCGATAAAGCTCAATTGTTTTTTGGTAATCATAGTGACGGAAAATAAGAAAGATAAATAAAAAATGGGGGGTCAATTGTATGTGGATGATATTTGCAATACTGTCTGCAGTATTTGCAGCACTTACTTCCATACTCGCAAAAGTCGGTATAGAAAATGTAAATTCTCACCTTGCAACGGCGATAAGGACGGTTGTGGTTGTGATTATGGCGTGGGCAATGGTCTTTTTTACCCATGCACAGGGTGGTTTGTCCCAAATTAGCAGAAAGAGCTGGATATTTTTAATTCTGTCAGGAATTGCAACCGGTGCTTCATGGCTGTGCTATTACAAAGCATTGCAAACGGGAGATGTATCGAAAGTTGTGCCGATTGATAAAATGAGTGTTGTAATTACAATAGTCCTTGCGTTTGTTTTTTTGCGCGAAAAATTTACTGCAAAATCACTGATTGGCTGTATATTGCTTACAGCAGGAACTTTGGTAATGGTTCTGTAGAACAGGGGACGGATAGGGCAAAGCCTTGTTATATATTGACAATATTCCACTTGTGGAATATAATAATATTATACAAGTGGAATATGTGGTGATAAATATGCTAAAACACGGAATATTGGGTTTGTTAAATTACGGTGATATGACAGGATACGAAATCATGAAAGTATTCAGAGACTCCTTAAGCTTCTTCTGGACTGCAAATACCAGTCAAATCTACCGGGAGCTTAATACCCTGAAAAAAGACGGATTTGTGACAGACATTGTTGTGAAACAAACCGGAAAGCCCGACAAAAAAGTGTTTTCCATAACCGAAAGCGGACGGGAAGAGCTGAAACGCTGGCTGAGAGAGTACGACTACGGAAACAGGAATAGTCCTCTGTGCATGAAAGTGTTTTTCTCCGGAGAGTTACCGAAAGAAGAAAATATAGAACGCCTCCGGGAAATAAAAAATGAGGCGCAGCAGGCCATAGAGAGGTACTCTTCCGTATTTGAAACCATGAAAATTTATAAGGGGATGGTAGCACGTCCTGAGGATTCTGTTTATTGGAATATGACCGTAGAGTACGGAATACGTTATATGAAGATGTTGTCAGAATGGTGCGACTGCTGCATTAAAATTCTGGAGGATGTTGAAAAATGAAAATACTTGTTATAAACGGAAGTCCGAAAGGTGATGCCAGCAACTCTTTGAAACTTACCAAAGCCTTTCTCGAAGGTATGGGAGACAATGATGTAAGGGAAGTTACGGTGTCCAGGCTGAATTTATCGCCCTGCAAGGGCTGTTTTTGCTGCTGGAGCAAAACGCCCGGAAAATGCGTGATAAATGATGATATGAGCCGGGTTATAGAGGATGAATTGTGGGCTGACATTATCATTTGGAGTTTTCCTTTGTACTATTTTAATGTTCCGGGCCCGCTTAAAAACTTGATTGACAGACAGCTTCCAATGAACCTTCCCTTTATGACGGAGCGAGAAGACGGTATGGGAAGCGGAAGTCACCCTTCAAGATATGATATGAGCGGCAAAAGATACATTTTAATTTCCACCTGTGGGTTTTATTCCGCCGAAAAAAATTATGAAAGTGTAAAAAGTATGTTTGACTATATTTGTGGCAAAGGCAATTATGAGACAATTTTCTGCGGTCAGGGAGAACTGTTTCGTGCTCCGGAATTGAAAAAAAGAACGGACGAATACCTCGATATAGTAAGAAAAGCCGGCAGGGAATATATATCAACAGGTATTTCAAATGAGACAAGAAGCAAGCTGAATGAACTTTTGTATCCTAAGGAAGTATTTGAACAAATGGCTGATGCCAGTTGGGGAATTGACAAAGAAACCGGCAATGAAGTTGACAAGAGTCTTTCTTTCACCAGGCAAATGGCGGCTTTGTACAATAAGGGAAGTTATGACGGAAAAGACCGTGTGCTGGAGATATGTTACACGGATTTGGGCAAAACCTATCAAATTTTATTGGGGAAAGACGGCAGCAAAGTTTTTACCGACGGCAGTTTGCCGGCAACAACAAGAATTGAGACACCGTGGGAAGTATGGACATCCATTGCCAGAGGTGAGATAAGAGGAGATGTGGCACTTTTTAAAGGTATGTATAAGGTTACCGGTGATTTTTCTTTGATGATGAATTGGGATAAATATTTTAGCAAAACCAAAGAACAACAGGAAAATGAGATTGACAAAAGCCTGACATCAAAGAATAAAAAGCCGTCAATGATGACAATGCTGATTCCGTGGATTACGTTTTGGATTGCCGTATCCATTAATGCCAATATAGGTGCAATTATTACCCTTGCAGTTTGTGCATGCACTCCCATGGTTATGGCACGAAAAGAGCTGACCGTTTATGACAAAATTTCAATGGCGGTTGTATCACTTTTATCGGTTCTGACTTTACAGAATGACATAAAAATAATATCCATTGTGGCAGGATACCTTGCATTCGGGCTTATGTGGCTTCTGTCCTGCTTTACACGAGAGCCTCTTTGCGCCGCGTATGTCAAGTACGATTATAACGGTGAAGATGCGTTAAACAACCCTATTTTCATGAAAACAAATTATGTATTGGCCGTAGGCTGGGGAATTTTATATATTTTAACAGCGATTTGGTCGTGGTTTTTGATGCGTTTGAACATGATCGTGCTGTTGCAAATTCTGAATAATGCTGCGACCTGGGCTATGGGTATTTTTACGATATGGTTTGTAAGATGGTATCCGCAGCATATTGCATTAAAAGGCAGGCGTTAAGAGGTGTGTAACGGCAGCAGGCCTCTTTATAAAACGCCTGCCTTTTATTATGCCTTTCTATTGTACTGTCATGCCAAAAACCGGCACACCTCTTAACTCTGTATTTTATTCTTGACAATATACAGTTTGACTATATATAATATAACTATATAGTTCAACTATACAGTTATACTATATAGTTGAACTATATAGCCACACTATGGAAAGGAAGGAAAAAATGAATCTGGAAAAACATCTGCCATTGACAGAGACAACATATTATATTCTGCTTTCGTTGCTTGAGCCGGGACATGGATATGCGGTGATGCAGAAGGCGGAAGAATTAAGCGGAGGACGTGTCAGAATCGCTGCCGGTACAATGTATGGGGCGCTTGAGAATCTTTTAAAACAGAAGTTGATTGCATCCGTACCCTCCTCAGACCCGCGGCGCAAAATGTATAAGACTACGGAAGAAGGCGCCCGGGTACTTAAGTTGGAAGTGCAGAGGCTAAAGCATATGGTCGATATTTATAACAGGATTCAGGGAGATGAATAATATGAAAAAATTCAAGATGTTTTGGAATTTTGATGAGGAAGAAAAATATTTGAAAGACATGGCCTGGCAGGGATATATTTTTAAAAAGTACTCCATATTTGGTTTTTGTCATTTTGAATCCGGAAAGCCGCAAAATCTGAATTACAAAATTGATTACAGGATATTTAAAGACAAAAAGGAATTTGATAATTATATTGCATTGTTTGAAGATGCAGGATGGAAACATGTTTATGGCACCAAAAACAGTGGAAACCAATATTTTTTGCCGATGAATGAGAAGGCCGGGACAGATATTTTTTCGGACAGGGTTTCGGCTGCTGCACGATATAAAACTTTATACCGAATTTGTTTGGCGAATATTGCATGTTTTATATTTTACTTATGCATTATATTATTTTCCGTCGGCGGAGATCTTTCAAAACTGGCATTTTTGACTCCGGGCTTGTGGGAACGTACAGGAAGGGCATTCTGGTCCGCATTCTTTTTTGAACTCCCTTTTGTTTTGCTTCGCATGACACCGCTTGTTTTCTTCATGACAGTTATTGTTTTCTATGGTTATTGGGGCTCAAAGGCTAAAAAGAATTATGAAGCTGTTATGAATGAGGATACCGACAAGGAATGATATGTTAAATGCCAAAGGCTTCAACTTACTGTTCTTATTACTGTTCTTAATTGATGCTGTAGATTGTTTGAATAAACAGCCAGTTTTATACTTACTGAATATATGTCAAATAATAGTCAGGCATGCTAATGTTGTGTCTGATTTATTATTTTTTGTTAAATTGTAAGAGGCATTATACCGATTATAATATTAAAAGTTTTTTTCATCTTATATTTTTTGTATATTTATATTTTCTTCCTGTTGAGTCTGGATTAAACGTTCCGTCAAAGAATTGTGCGGACTTGCTATTTGATATGAAGGTAAAGCGTAACGTTAAAAATATTACTGCAAGGGCGTTGATAAAGAGTATTGGAGAGCAGGCACAGAAATTGATTCACAGGAAGTATTGATTGAATGATAAACAGTACTTCCAGCTTTAGAAAAGTAGGAGGAATATTATGAAGCCTTTCAAGGATTTTTCAAACCGGCTGAAAACAAGTATAATACGTTTTGCTAAAGTTATAAAGCGTTTTATTACCGGGGTAATAAGCAATACGAAGAAGTTAAGAATAAAATTACGTTCGAAGTTTAATGGTTTGACGGATAATAAGAGGGACATGGATGGCAGTGACAATGAAGGTATGTCTGCAAGAATTAATTTAGAAAAAATCCTTGATTTTTTAAGCAAGCCTTTTAGAAATATAAAGATTCGTACAAGACTTTTCGTGTCTTTTACAGCACTTGTGGCTCTTATTTTAATTTTTACCGGTATGTTGTGGTATAAAAAATCCAGTGAAGCAATTAAAACGAAAATAAGTACTTATTCAATACAGATTACAAATCAGCTGGGGGACTATTTAAACAAGGAAATGGACAGATACCAGAAATTCATAAATGATTTTTCTTCCGAAAGAACATCTTTTCAGGATGTACTGGTTCAAATGAAAAATCCGGACATTGATGCGTATAAAAGAAGACAGCTTAGCGAAAGTATAGGAGTATATATATCTCAAAAACTTGGTTTGATGGGAAATGACGTGGAATTGTTGAAGGTGGTTTTGAATGATGAAATAGAATGTCATTATGGAAATAATAGCATAATGTCAAAGGAGGCACAAAAGAAAATTATTGAAAATATAAAATCATCGGACAAGATCAACAATATTGAATTTTACATAAAGCGGGATGGAAAAGGTATTAAGTGCTATCCCATGACTTCGAGAAGAATTGTTTCTGTAAGTAATGCAAAAACTATAGGGTATATAATTTGTGTTATGAAAAGTGACTATATTTTAAAGCAATATGAAGGAATAGACTTGGGCGAAGATACGAACATATTCATTTTGGACAGTAACGGGCTTGTTATATCAAGCAACAGTGATGAATTTGTTGCGGGCTTGGAGTTTCCCGACAAGGATTTTGTTAAAGAACTGACTTTAAAAAATGAAGAGAAAATAAATGCTTTTCCTGCGTATATAAATAACAAGAGATACCTTATTACTTATACGTATTTGGATGAATATGGCTGGTACCTTGTAAGTAACATACCTTACTCTTATTTAAATAAAGAAACTAACAGGCTTTTAGCAACCATGGTCGTTATTTTTATAATATGTTTTTTTGCTACGATTTTGCTTTCCCTGGTGATAACCCGCAGTATTTCCGCGCCGCTAAGAAAACTTGTTGAATTAATGAAGCGCAACAGGGACGGAAATCTTACCATTGCCCAAACCGATAAAAATAAAGATGAGATAAGTGTTGTTGTAAATAATTTTAATGATATGATAGGAAACATAATAAAAATTGTATCAAAAGGCAATGAATCTGCAGTAAATGTATTATACAGTTCTGAAAAGATTGAGGAATCTGCAAATAAATCAAGGATTCTTACATCGAGTATTGCCGCTACCATGGAAGAAATTGCGCAAGGTGCGGCATCCCAGGCAATGAACATTGCCAATGCTTCCGATTATATGAATAAATTATATGACGGAATAAAAGAAGTTGAAGGGAAAACGGCGGTTGTTTCAAATATTGCAAAAAATACTCGAATGCTCAGTGAAAAAGCCCTTGGTACTGTTGAGAATCTGAAGGACAAGTCTACAGAAACCGGTGAAGTATCAAAGCAAATAATTAATGACATCATAGGACTTAACAATGACATGAAAGAAATAAAAAAGATAATAAAAATGATACTGGATATTTCAGGTCAAACCAAGCTTCTGGCATTAAATGCCACCATTGAAGCGGCGAGGGCCGGTGAAGCAGGAAAAGGATTTGCAGTGGTTGCATCCGAAGTAAAAAAACTTGCAAACCGTACGAAAGACGCATCCAATATTATAAACGACATACTGAACAACATACAGAAGAAAACGGAATTGATAGTTGATTATGCAAACAACACCAGCTATATTATTGCCCAGCAGTTGGATGCAGTTAATGAAACGGATAATGCTTTTAAAACTATTCTGGAAGGTATGTTGGATATTTCTGAACAGATAAATGAAGTGGATAGTTCTGTTAAAGAGATTGTATCACTAAATGAGATGACCAAAAATGTATTAAATACCATATCGGTGGTATCGGAGCAGGCTGCTTCAACTTCCCAGGAAGTTTCCGCAAGTACTCAGGAACAGCTGGCAGGAGCGGAAAAACTCCTTCAGTATGCCGGAGAACTTAACAAAATGGCTCAAGAGCTTAATGAGACCATGTCTATTTTTAAAATTAATAGTTAATAAATAGTAATATGATAATATTTTTAGATTGACTTTAGAAATTTTGTATTATTGTATTATTGAAGTTAGTTGAGGCTAAAACGAAAAAGATGAGTATTCATCTTTTTTATTTAGCCTTGAGTTAGTTGTGACTAACTTTATACAGGCGTTTATATTATTCAGATATGAATAAAGGTTTTCTCATGTTGAGTTTTTATGTAAATACCGATCAGATACACTCATATGAAAGACTCTTGTTTATTTTATGCTGATTACTCTCAATATGAGAGAGAAGAGTTGAGAGATTAAATATGATAAGATATACTAAATGGTGTAAAAAGCTATTAAGAATAGTTTATCTTTTAAACAGACATAAAGTATAGCAAGTAAAAACAATAAAGTTGGGGTGTTTTCAATGTGGTTTTGGATAATAATGTTTTTGTGCAATCTGATGATACCGGTTATTATGATTGGAGTCGGTTATATGATGTATAAGCATCCGCCAAAGAGCATAAATGCAATATATGGGTATCGAACCGCAAGATCGATGAAAAATGATGAGACTTGGAAATTTGCCCATGATTGCTGTGGAAGACTCTGGTTTAAGCTGGGATTCATTTTGCTTATTCCCACCATAATTGCCATTCTTCCGTTTATTAACGGCGATGTAAAAACAGTTGGAACAGTGACGATGATAATTCAGTGTGTTCAAGTCTTAGCGCTGGTCGGGTCTATATTTCCGGTGGAGTCCTCATTGAAGAAGAACTTTGATGACGATGGAAACAGAAGGCAGGACAAAAACTAATAAAGAGGTGTAAATTTATGGAAAGAATCAGAGTTACGGCAGGGATCATTATAAACAATGACAAAGTTTTAATTACCCGGCGTGCGCCAAACGAAAACTTTGCCGGTGGATGGGAGTTTCCTGGCGGAAAAATTGAGGCTGATGAAACCCCTGAGGAATGTCTTGCAAGAGAGCTTAAAGAGGAGCTTAATATAACTGTTTCCGTTGAGGGATTTTGTACAGAGGTTCCTTATGATTACGATGACATAAGCATTGATTTGATTGCGTATTATTGTACTATAGTTGACGGCGAAATTCAGATGTCGGTGCATGACAAATACAAGTGGGTGAAAATAGAAGATTTATTGAACTATGACCTCTTACCTGCGGATGTTCCAATAGCAAAAAGAGTTGTGAAGGAAAAAGGAAGCTAAATTCACAAAAAATACTCGGAAACGTAAAAAACAATGGAATTTTATGATATTATTAAATTGAGTCATTAATCATTTTTTTTGATTTATCAGACTCAGTTTGGGTATAGAACTTATGGACTATGAAATACGAGGAGGATGCAATATGAAGAAGCTAAAGATTGCAGATGGAATACACATGCTTACAATGAATGTTGAAGACATACTGTTTGAAGGAATATGGGAGCTTGCAAACGGAGTCACTCTTAATTCCTATATAGTTCAGGGAGAAAAAACTGCAATAATTGACGGTGTGATTGGATGGGACGGAATACCTGAAACTCTTTATAAAAATTTTGAAGATATAGGCGTTGATCCAAAGAATATTGATTATTTGATTGTTAATCATATGGAACCGGACCATTCAGGCTGGATTTCAAACTTTAGAAAAATTAAGGATGATTTTACGGTGATATGTACCGACAAAGCTGCAAAGATGGTAGCATCCTTCTATGGTGAGGACAAGATAAGGGTTGTCAAGGAGGGGGATACTCTGGACCTTGGAAACGGAAAGGTACTAAGTTTCCATCCGGTACCGAACGTTCACTGGCCGGACACGATGTACACCTATGAAAGAGAAACAAAAACCCTCTTCTCATGTGACATGTTTGGGACATTTGGCAGGATGGGAGAGCATTGTTTTGATGACGAGCTGACACCTGAAGAAGTGGATTTCTTTGAACTCGAAGGAATGAGATATTACTCCAATGTAATGGCAACTTTCACACCCAGTTTGAAGAAGGCCATTGAAAAAGCGAAGGAGCTGGAAATAAATGTTATAGCACCCGGTCACGGCCCAGTTTATAGAAAAAACCCGCAAAAAATTATAGATGATTATTCCAGGTTTGCCCTCTATGCAGAAGGAACGGGCAAAAATGAAGTTACTATATTGTGGGGCTCCATGTATGGAATGACTGAAAAAGTGGTTAATTACGTTGAAAGCATACTTCAAAGGGAAGGAATTAAATATAACAAGCTGAAAATGCCCCTTGCAACCGAAAGTGAAATGGTTGCAACCGTGTTTAGGTCCGCAGGTGTGATTATTGGAGCGCCTACTTATGAGTACAAGCTTTTCCCGCCGGTTGCATCGGCTTTGAATGAGCTTGGCAGAAAGAGGATTACAGGTAAGACGGCATTCAGATTCGGGTCATACGGATGGTCCGGCGGAGCAGAGAAAGAGCTTGCTGAAATAATTGAAAGAAACAACATGAAATGGAATTTTATCGAATCCGTGGAGTTTGAAGGAGCACCAAAGGATGAAGACCTTGCCAGAGTGGAGGAAAGAGTGTTGGAGTTTATAAAGAAGATGAGGGAGAAGGTTGCAGAATAGTTTTTCAATGACAAGGAGCATTGGATGATGAAACAGTGGTACGAAAAATTAATAATTTGAGCAAAAAAAGTCGAGATATCCTTCCAGGCAAAATGCTACCATGTAATCGTTGGAGGTGAGCAAATGAGGGAACAGATACTGGCTGTGCAGAGGATGCAGGATTATATTGAAGCTCATATTCATGAGGAGATTACACTTGCGGATTTGGCAAGAGTATCGCATCAAAGAGCTTTTGCCCGCGAATTTGGCTGCAATCCGAAGCAATATGCCGAAAATCCGGTTCCCCTCTGTTTGTTTAAGCCTTACAGCGTTAAATCCCGGTACCTTGGAAGGAGGAATGGTTCGATGGAAAAGGTAAAAACTGTGTTTGTCCAGTTAACCGAAAGGCCTGCCCGCAAAGTAATTATTAAACGCGGAATCAAGGCAACTCATTATTTTGAGTATTGTGAAGAAGTTGGCTGTGATGTGTGGAGCTTGCTCACCAGTATTAAATCCATCAGCGGAGAGCCGGTTTGTATGTGGCTGCCGGAGCGTTACCGCAAACCCGGAACAAGCGAGTATGTGCAGGGAGTGGAAGTGCCTGTGGATTATGACGGTATTATTCCTGACGGTTTTGACGTTATTGAACTTCCTGCAGCAAAGTATCTGATGTTTCAGGGAGAGCCTTTTGCGGAAGAAGACTATGAGCAGGCTATCGAAGAAGTATGGGAAGCTGAAAAGAAATATAACCCATCAGTTATTGGATATGAGTGGGACCAGGATAATCCTCGAATTCAGCTGGAGCCCATTGGTTCGCGAGGGTACATTGAGTTTGTTCCGATCAAGCCTGTGTAAATGAGATTGATATTGGTGAAAATTATGAAGATAAAAGTTTGGAGGTAAAAAAGTAGTATCAATTTCACATGAAATTCTTGACAATTAGTCAGTACGGGTTACAATTGTAGTCAGTACTGACTAATTTGTTATGAAAATTGCTATGGCATAAAAGCCGGATTTAAAATATGTCAGAGCAAAGTGTAAGGCGGGCATAAACAAGGAAAGTGCTAAAGCGTTTTTAGGGGTGTAATATGCTGTTTTGCGAAAAGTACGGAAAAGCGATAGATTTTCTCTTGGAAAAATCCAACATAGCGGTGAGGTATCGCGTCACAAGAGAATTGTGCGATGGTTCAAATCCTAATGATTTGGAAAATCTTCAGGAAGAATTGATTTATTCTGAAAGAGCGGTTAGACTGATTAACTGTTTGAAAAATCGAAAAGAGTACCATGGTTCAACTCTTTATGCAGTGGAGAATTCCCTCAACATGCTGGTTGATATGGGATTTCAATATGGAAAGGGATTTTCGGAGTTTGATGAAGTTATAAATGAGCTGGCTGATGAGGCAAGGGAATTGCCGGTTGATAAAAATCATGTATTACGCCATTTGTCCCATATTGTAGTTGTTCCTTTTCTTTTAAGAGCGGGATTTCGTGATGAATGGGTGAAGGAATTTACCATAAAGAGAATCTGTTTAATTCATGATTTTGTAACATTAAATCAATACGATATTTATGATGACATTTTAAAATATAAAAGCATACCCAAATGCTTTAGAAATCGTCCCATTGTTCGTCCGGACTTGTATGAAAACGGGTGGTTTAAGATTCCTCTTGAGTATGACATTTATGGATTTGCATGTCTGATGCCAGAGTTAACTGTTGATTTGCAAAGCAAAGTCAACGATATTATTTCATATATTTTAGACAGCAGATTTCAAGCTATAAAAGACGGATATGGCATATTGGCTGACAAGAAAAGGTATTGGGCTATGGGATGGGACCCGAAGCCTACAGATTTGCGCAAAGATTATCGCTGTAATCCTATTTTGCTTAAACTTGATTTATTAGGACGTTTTTCGGTTGCTGCAAATTCAGAATGGTTTACCCAGGCATTGAAGCTGATAAACGAATATACGGATGAAAGCGGTATATATCATTTTCCTAAAAGTTTTCTTACTGAGAAAGATTCCAACTGGATATTGGGAAGCCATATGGGACTTGGGGAAAATCGCAGACGGAAAGATGCTTTGACGATAGAAGGTACTTTTAGAGCATTGGTAATAATGAAGAATATTTTAAAGGAGATGTAGAGTTGAAGACACTGTTTGTATCTGATTTGGACGGGACCCTTTTAAGAAGTGATGAGACTTTGTCTCAGTTTACTATCGATACAATTAACGGATTGACGGAAAAGGGTATGCTTTTTTCCTATGCCACGGCCCGTTCTTTAGTGACAGCAAAGAAGGTTACAAAAGGACTGAATTCTCATATCCCGGTCATTGTATACAACGGTACGTTTGTCATGGATAATGTGACAGAGGAAATATTGATTGCAAACTACTTTGACGATGGGATTTACGATGTGTTTTGCGATTTATTCAAGGAAGGTATCTATCCGATTGTATACTCTTATATTGACGGGATTGAGAAGTTTTCTTATATTCCTGAAAAATGCACAGAAGGAATGAAGGTCTTCCTTAATACGAGAAAAGGCGACAAGAGGACTAATAAAGTAGGGACAATAGAGGAATTGACAGCGGGAAAGTGCTTCTATATTACCTGTATTGATGAACCGGAAAAATTGGAGCCTTTTTCCAAAAAATACAAGGACAGATATCGTGTAATCTACTCAAAAGATGTCTATTCTGAATTTCAGTGGCTTGAGATAATGCCCAAGGCAGCATCCAAGGCAAATGCCATTTTGCAGTTAAAGGAAAGATTGGGGTGTGACAGAATCGTATCCTTCGGAGACGGTGAAAATGACATTGATATGTTTAGGATTTCCGATGAAGCATATGCGGTGGATAATGCAGTCGAGAGTTTGAAGAAAGTTGCCACCGGGATTATAGGAAGTAATAATGACGATGGTGTGGCAAAATGGCTTCGTGCAAATATGGGAAGGTTGTAATGTGAAGAATGGGTATTCTTTTCAGGTACTGAAAAGAATACCCATTCTTACATATGTTTCAAGATACCATATAGATTTCAGATGCCGTACACATTTCAGATACTATTTAATCTCGTCTGTGCGGTAAATAAACTTGACATTACCGTCAGCGTTTTCGCTTATTCCGGCAAAAGACTTGTAATTCTTTGATACGGTTACGGTAGCTTTCAGCCGTTCGATAAGATTTTCGGCATCATCGACCGTATCGATTAATTTCTGAATACCTTCTTCATAGAACCTTGAAAGCCCGTCTGAAAGCTGCATTGCTCCGTCTTTAAGCTGTGTGATACCGTCTACGAGTGCAGGCAGACCGTTTTTCATTGTCAGTATTCCGTCATAAAGGGAGCAAACACCCTTATATAAAGTACCCGTTCCGTTCTGCAGTTCATTTGCTCCGTTTTTCAAATCAGAAGCACCGCTTGCCGCCTGGGCGACACCTGCAGTATACTTCATAAGTCCAAGATAGAATGAATTGTAGTCGTCAAGGGAAGTTTTGAGCGCAATAACTGATTTTGCCCCTTCCGATGCTGCAGCAAGTTTTGATTGCACTTCTTCACTTGCCATGTTTTCGGATATGACTTTTTGTATCTGTGCTTCTGTATTTTGTTCAATCAGTTGCTGAATATCCTTTTCTGCCATTTTTAGCTCAGTATTTTTCTTAATGGTATTCTTAATTTCTTCTGTCTGCATCTGTTCATCGACTTTTTGCGAAATCATTGCGGAAACTTGCTCGCTCTGCATTTGTTTGTCAATATTTGATGAGATTAAATCGGTAATTTCTTTACTTGCCATTTTGTTGTCAATGGCGGATTTGACGGCCTTTTGTGTTGCCGCATCCACGCGTCCGGCTGAAACTGCGGCATAATAGCTTGCCTTGTTCATACCTGTTGCAGCAAGAATTACTTGTTCTTCAACGTTCTCACGAACATTTGCAGTGACCTTTTCCGACACTTGTTCTTTTACTGCTTTTGTAACCTCTGCTTTAACCTGTTCCGTAACTGCGGCGGTGACATTGGCTTCGACTTCCGAACGCACGGCTTCAACGACCTGTGATTTGATATAGTCCCGTTTTTCTTCAACGGCTGCTGTAACCTGTTCGAGAGCCTGATTATATACTTTTGTACTGTCAAGGGATTCAATAATTTCATTGAGTACTGAAGCGTAATTTTTGATGGTCAATTCAGGAACTGTAAGCCCGGATGCTTTTAATTGTGTCTCGGCGGTGGAAAGGATAGTTTCAAAAACTTTTTTTGCACCGTCGTTTAATGTATCATTGTTTGCCGAAAGCGTATCAAGGCCCTGTGACAACGCTGCCGCTCCGGTATACAGTTTTTTCGCTCCCTCGTCAAGGGAATATGCTCCTTCTTTCAGCTTTCCGGCACCCTCTGCAAGTTGATTAATTCCTTCAACAAGTTCCTTTGACTTGTCAAGAAGCGTGCAGATGCCGTTGTACAGCGAAGAAGAACCGTCAAGAAGTTTTGTCATGGCATCATCAAGTTCATTCATTGAATCGGTCAAATCAGATATCGAATCAATTTTTTCCACATCTATATTGTTAAATAATGAGTTGGTTGCTACAGTAACGGTAATTCCCAGAGAAAAATCGGTGGTATCGGCTGTTATCTCCACATAAGACGGTATTTCAAACTTTTCCTTGTCTATTGCAAGATTTTCCTGAAGCCCCGGTAAAGCAAACCCTAAAACTGCCGTTTTGTTTCCATCGTTAATGATTTTTCCGTTTGAAACCTGAACATTGGTAAAGTTGTCGTTGTCAAGGAGCACTCCCGTCAGCATTACAAAGGGAACGTAGATTTTTTCATCTTTGCCGTTTATTTTTACGGTTTCATATTGCTTGTTTTTGTAGTCGAAGCGGATGGTTACTTTGCCGCTTTTGCCTATGAGCTCGTCTGCGGATACTGTTTTTCCGTCAAGTTTGTAAGAAACCGAAAGATCCACCGGCAGTTCTTTTTCAATTGTGCCCTGATAATAGATGTCATTTCCCTGCGCATCCCATACACGGGTGTTGTTACCTCCCAGGGTATAACTTTCGTCACCTTTGATATTTTCTGTATTTTCAAGTTCGGTTACATCAGTGATTTTTTCACTTGAAAGCGTGTTTTTTATCCAGTCGCTTACAATAATTTTTTGCACCGTACCGTCAGGGTTTGCAAGAACATATACTGTTTCATCTTTGAAAGTATCGCTTTTTGCCGCAGCTTCTTCATGTTGTTTTTCTGCAGTGTTTTCCGTAATGTTTTCCGCTGTTTTAACATTTTCAGCTTTGTCTTTACCTGATGCGAGGGCGTAAGCCGCTCCGCTGGCAAGGATGGCTATACACAGGCAAAGAGAAATGATTTTTATCATTTTACTTTTCATTTACTGACAACCTCCAATTCAAGTTATTATTAATCTTTGTCATACCAAGAGTTGTTTTGCAAATTATTTTGTCACAGAGGAGCAAGAGTGCCGGCAGCACGAAAATAACCATCAGCATACTGATGATGGCACCACGGGCCATAAGCATACACATGGAGCTGATTATGTCAATATCGGAATAAATGGCAACGCCGAAAGTTGCTGCAAACAATTCCATACCGGACACAATTACTGACGGAATTGATGTGGCAAGTGCTGTTTGTACTGATGTTGTTTTGTCATTTCCCTCAATACGTTCCGACTTGTATCTTGTGGTCATCAAAATCGCATAGTCCACTGTGGCGCCCAGCTGGATGGTGCTGATACAGATAGGCGCGATAAACGGCAGACTTTGACCGAAATAATGCGGCAGCCCGAGATTGATGAATATTGCAAGTTCAATTACGGCAATCAGAATAAACGGCAGGGAAATGCTCCTTAAAACCAATGCGATGATAACGAAGATTGCAAAAATTGACACCGTATTGACGACTTTGAAATCCTGGTCAGTGATTTCAATCATATCCTTCATGCAGGGAGCTTCTCCGATGAGCATTCCGTTTTTGTCATACTTTTTCAGTATGGTGTTTAACTCGTCAATCTGCTTGTTTACGCTGTCGCTGGCAACCTTGTATTCAGAACTTATGAGCATAAGTCTCCATTTATCACTTTTTACAATTGATGTAATCGACTCCGGCAGAATTTCTTCCGGTACGCGGGAACCAATAACCGACTCAAGGCTTATTACATATTTAACTCCGTCCACCTGTTCCATTTCTTTTATCATGGAGCGAACGTCTTTGGACGGTACGGAGGTATCCACAAGAAGCATGTGTGTAGAGGCAATGTTAAAGTTTTCCCGAAGCTTGGAATTGGCAATTACATATTGAATATCCTCCGGCAGACATTCCCCCATATCATAATAGACTTCACTGTTTGTTTTGCTGTAACCGTAATATGCCGGTGCGATAAGAAGCGCAAAAATTATAAGAAACAGGGGAAATACTTTTACTATGCCTTTTGCTGCCTTTTCCATGTTGGGAATTAAGGAGCGGTGTTTTGTTTTTTGCAGCGGTTTGTCGAGTATGAGAATGAGAGAGGGAAGCACTGTTACAGCTCCTATAACACCGAGAAGCACTCCTTTTGCCATTACAATACCAAGGTCCAGCCCCATCGTGAAAGACATGAAGCAAAGGGCAATAAAGCCTGCTATGGTGGTGGCCGAACTTCCTATAACACTTGCCAGTGTTTTGTTGATTGCAACCGCCATTGCATCTTCTTTGTCGGTGTAGGTTTCGCATTGTTCGTTGTAACTGTGCCACAGGAAAATGGAGTAATCCATTGTAACGGCAAGCTGCAAAACTGCGGAAAGTGCTTTTGTGATGTATGATATTTCACCTAAGAAAAAGTTGCTTCCGAGATTGAGCAAAATCATCATACCGATAGATGCAAGGAACACCAAAGGAACAAGCCAGCTGTCAAGGAACAAAAACATTGCAATACAGGCCAGGATTACGGCTATTGTAACATAAATCGGTTCTTCACGTTCGCAAAGTTCCTTCAAATCGGTTACAAGAGCCGACAAACCGGATACAAAGCATTGTTTGCCGCAGATAGAACGAATTTCTCTTATTGCATCCATTGTGACATCGGCAGAGGTTGAAGAATCGAAGAATACTGCCATTAGCGTTGCATTTTCAGTGTTAAATGCAGAATAGAGTTTATTTGGCAGCATCTCCATTGGTATTGACAAATCTGCAATGGAATCATACCAAATAACTGTGTCTACATGCTCAACTTTGGAAATCTTTTCCTTCAATGCCGCAACATCTTTGGCAGGCATATCCTCCACGATAACGAGGGAAAAAGCACCTTTGCCGAAATCATTCATCAGTTCATTCTGACCGATAACTGTTTCCATATCCTCCGGCAGATATTCAAGCATGTCGTAGTTTACTCTTGTGCCGATATATCCCAATATGGACGGAATCATTAAAAGCAGCGTCAATATCAGAATCGGCACACGGAATTTTACCACTGCTTTTCCGAATTTCATTTATTTTCGCCCTCCGTTTCAAAGTAATCTTCTTCAATAAAGTCAGGGTATTGATGTTTTATGATTTTTACCGTTGTAACCGCCACAAACAGATTCAGAATTCCTTCTGTGATAAGCGTTGCACCAAGAAGGATTGTCAGGACCCTGGCACTTTCGGACGGCTTGAAAACAAGAACGGCTGTAACAATTGCACTCATGATTGCCAGGGCGAGAATTCCCCACCATTTTTTAATGCCGAACTTTCGGGAATCAAATGCAATCTGAATTTTGAAAAGACTGTCGGCCAGCAAAGCTATGCCCATAGCCGCAAACAGCAGGCTGATTGCATCCGATGGCTTGAGAAGAACAATAAGCCCCACAACCAAAACAAGTATTCCAAATTGCAGGTCATATTGAAACGCCAAACGGAACAAGTCCTTTGAAAAATAGCCTGTAAGCTTGATACAGCCAAACAAAACCATGACTGCTCCGAGCATTTTTCCAATTGTTCGCATTGATATGTCCGGCAGGATTATAAATAATATGCCTAATGAAAGAAGAACAACCGATATAACGATGTAGCCTGTTTTTGCTATCCGCATCGGTATAACGGAACGTACCTTCATAGCCCAACCCTCCATTTGTGGTCTTATTGGAATTATAGGTTATGCTTCATGTCCACAACAACAGACAAAAAAATGCCCGTGCCTGAAAATTGGGCACGGACAAAATTTTTGACTAAAAATCAGACACCGACGGCAAAATGCCTAAAATTTAGGCATATCAGGGTCGGTGTTGGGATATATGTTATTTGTTTTCGATACATCTGCGAATCATTTCTTCAAGCATACCCTTCTGCAATTCGCATATGCGGTGAATTTTATCGTGAACATCGTCTTTCATTCCGCTTCTGAGCCAGTCAATGACCATTCCGAAACACTGTGCTTTGTAAAACTGTATTATTATATCACGGTCTTCTTCTGAAACGGGATGCTCTGCAAATACGGTTTTGCAGAATGAAACCACAATATAATCGCAGACCTTCCAAAGATATTGCTCAAAAATGTCACGGTTTACGGATTTGAAAATATTCAGTATTGCGCGGCGGTTCTTTTTGGCAAAATCGATTGCCGCGTTAAAACTCATTTCAAGAGAGTCAAGATTTCGGTATTCGGCAACAATGCGGTCTGCCTCTTCTGTTACAATTTCCTCAATGAGAGATGGAATATCGTGAAAATGATAATAAAACGAATTTCGGTTAATGCCGCATTTTTCAACAATGTCTTTGACTGTAATCTGAGAGAGCGGGCGTTCGTTCAATAATTCTATAAAAGTATCCTTGATTGCTTTTTTTGTAAAATTCGCCATTTACCTCACCTCTTTGGGGGTGTGTATTTCCGCGATATCATCAAGTCTGTAATTTTGTACTTGTATAAGCATTTCCGGCATTTTAGAATATCGGTATTATACTGCACTATTTTTATTTTTGCAACATATTTATCAAATACTTTTGTCAGAGTTGAAAATAGTTGCTGTTAGTAATATAATACAAACATGAGTTCTGTTATGAAGGTAGAGGTGTTTTGCTTAAAGCGTATACCCAAAGTAAAATAAAATTGACATTGATATTGACTTAAGCATCACTTCTTTTTGTGTTTTGTCCGGTCATGAGAAAACAGAAAACCCTAATAAGCTAAAACCAGGCTATTTATCCGGAAAAATTATCCCGACAGACAGATTTGCAGTAAATACAACCAATTCAGAATGCTTTAGTGTTTAGGTTGAAGGAGTTCAATTATATAACAGGAAGGAGATTACCGATGATATTATCAGATAAAACAATACTTAAAATGTTGGCAGAAAAAACTTTAGTTATAGAGCCGTTAGAGAAAGAGCAGATTCAGCCTGCAAGCGTAGATATTCGTTTGGGGAACACTTTCAGTATTGTTGAAGATTCGTGTACCGGCATAATAAATTTAGAAAAAGAAGTAAAGTATAAAACGATCACAAGCGACACATATATACTTTTGCCAAATCAATTTGTTCTTGCAACAACAATGGAATACTTTGAGCTGCCAAACAATTTGACGGCTTTTGTTGAGGGGCGGAGCTCACTGGGAAGATTGGGTTTGTTTATACAGAATGCAGGATGGGTTGACCCGGGTTTTAAAGGAGAAATAACTCTTGAGCTTTTTAATGCCAATCGCTGTGCTATTGAACTTAAAGCAGGAAGAAGAGTCGGTCAACTTGTTTTTGCTAAAATGGATGATACCGCTTTAAATCCGTACAAAGGAAAATATCAAGGTCAAAGAGGTGCTACGGGTTCAAGAGTTTTCCTGGATTATGAAGTCAAATGAAGCATTGGCTTATTCCTGCGGCCTTTTAAGTGACTCTGATTTGGAAAATATTCAACAAGTTGAAGCTTATAAAGGACAAGGTAAAATCTTTTGATGACCTTGATGATATATTGCTTGACGCACAATTAAATGAAGAAGAATTTACTTTACTGCTTAATACTCTCGGAGATGTTGAGCTTGCGGCAATTATTAAAAGGCATTCTTTTGAATCGAATATTCAAGCTGGTATTTAAAAAATTATATGAACCGACTTTCAAATGACAGACGGGAAAAAATTCTTCAAATTGCAAAGTATCTGAAATTAAATCATAATTGACAAATTAGTCTATATGATATAGACTAATGTTATGAAGTCTATAACGCATAGACCAGAGAGTAAAAGGAGGCGCAGAGATGGGAAGGCTGTTTCTCACTGTTTTAAAAAGGTTTTGGGTAATTATTTTATCAGTTGCCATTGCGACAGCAGTTGGTATTGGATTAATGGCAAATTCGAAAGCCGACGAATTTGGTGAATCCGGTCAAACTTATAATTTTGCGCAACAAGATGATACTTTATTTTCGCCGCAAATTGAAAACAACTACTTTTGGGAAAAAGCCAGTAACAACAAGATAATTCCTTTCCCGGGGTATTTAAAAAATGTCAGTTATAGAATGCAATATGAAACTAAAGCCAGGAACTTGTCTATTAGCAAAGATACCTTTGAAAAGCTGTTTTCACTTATATCCGAGGCCGGCAAAGTGAACCCTCCGAAGTCTTTTATAGAAGGGTATGAACTTTTACTTGAATATGAATCTGAAGACGGTCTGTCTTGTGATATAGAACTTATTGGCTTTAATGATGATAAGACTCTTTATTTTGAAATTAGTAGTACAAAAGAAGAGAGTTTTATTGAAAACAGCACCGGATATATAGAATCTGCGGAACTGGTTGCTTTTATTAAATCAATCATAGGATGGAAGGAGTTTGATATCCAAAACCTTTCCGGCACTGATGAGATATGTGTGCAAGTTGTATCAGGAATTGAAAAAAGCGATGATGTTACAATTATCTCCGGAGCGGATGCTGAATATATAATAAACTCCATAATCCGGAATTCAACAAGAAAAGATGCAGGTAATTGTGGCTATAATATAAAGATTGTATTTAAAAATAAAGATGGCAGAGAATATTGTGGATTTCTGACAGGGGATGGATGCCCGTATATTGCAATAGAAGGACGTGTCTTCCGCATTGATTCGGAGATACTTAACATGATATATGAGAAAATCAGTTATAATGTACCATTCGGTGACAAAGCTATCCTTCCATAGTACTCCAAAAAGTAAATAGCTATATTAAAGGAGGAAAAAATCACACATATAATATAAACATAAAGCATTATCTATAGGAGTTTGGAAGAATAATTATGATGGATGAAAAAGCTCTAAAATTACTTAAAAAATATCATCATGGCCATAAATATTCAAACAGGTCTTATGGACGAAGCAGTTACTCAGGGAGGTTACTATACTGATTTAACTGAATATTTTTCTTCTGTACCAGAAATTGCACGACCATTCCTTAGAAACGCAAAAGTTACATTATCCAAGATTGAAGAGATGCTTTGCAAGGGATTTGGCAGAGCGTTTGGATTTAGTAGACCCATCACCAGAGAATTATTGGTCGAATTTATAAACTATCATTTTACTATTCTCATATATCGTTTCATAGGAACGGGACAGAGACGAAGATACTTTGCGCCATTTTTCCGGAGTGTATTTACTGAAATTCTATATAGTTACATTATTAATATATAAATATCTATTGGTAATTTGGTCTATGCGGTGTAAGCTTATAGTGTAGGTCGATGTTGTATAGACCAAGGAGTATTGTCATTAATAGAATATAAACTTACTTTTAAAAGCTTTTATCGGCAGCCAAAATTGAGCAAGTGTAAGACTGTAGATATTGATTGAGGGGCATGGGAGGAGTAGTAATGAGTAAACTGTTTCTTACTGTTCTGAATATGAGCCTTACTGCAAGCTATGTGATCCTTTTTGTGATAATTGTAAGACTGCTGCTTAAAAAAGCTCCCAAATTTATCTCCTATGCTCTTTGGGGAGTGGTGGCATTTAGGCTTATAATTCCTTTTTCTTTTGAAAGCATGTTTAGCCTTATGCCTGGAAATACAAATCCTGTCCTATTCCCCCTGATATAATTTATCAGCAAAGTCTGAAAATAAACAGCGGGATAGAAGCAGTTGATTCCTTTGTAAACAATTCCCTTCCTGCACCGGCTGTAGAAGCAAGTGTGAACCGCCTTCAGATTTATGTAAAAATAGGATCATACATCCGGGCTTTTGGTATAATTGCATTGCTTTAATCCCAGGTCTTTTGCACACTTTCGGTTATAGGGCCAATGGTTCTGAAAACAGAAGATTCTTTGACTTGACTAAATATCAAAAAAATTTTTAAGGTAAAATTCTGATGAAAACAAACATAAATAGAGAGAAAATATGTTGTTAAGAATATTTTTACGGATATTCAGTTTTATAAACATTAAAAAAGTGGTAAAATTGATAATAACAAATAACAATCGAAAGTTGTTTGAGTTGTTGTGACTGATTAAGGAGTGTATTAGGATGAACAAAGTAAAAATACTGGCCATTGTCGGTTCCCTGAGGAAAGGATCCTACAACCGGCAGTTGGCTTTGGCAGCAAAAGAAATAGTAAAGGATACGGCTGATTTTACACTGCTTGACTATCAAGACGTACCTTTAATGAATGAGGATATTGAATATCCCGCACCTGACGCTGTAAAGCGTGTTCGTGAAGAAGTAAAGGCGGCGGATGGAATTTGGTTTTTTACGCCGGAATACAATCACTTTTTCCCGGGAGTCTTGAAAAACCTTATTGACTGGTTGTCCCGTCCGGTTAGTGAGAATGAGCCCCAGGTTCTTGCAGGAAAGCCCGCTGCAATAAGCGGAATTTCCCTGGGTATGTCAGGAACGGCTATTGCACAGGACCATCTGGTTACGCTTATTAGTTTTTTGGACATGAAAGTTATGAACGTTCCAAGGGTTACCGTACCCAACGCCTGGCAGTATGTTGACGATCAAGGCAAACTCATAATGGAATCGATCTATCCCCATTTGGAAAAACAGGCAAAAGCTTTTGTGAATTTCATACAGGCAAAATGCTTATAAAGCAGGATTGCCTGTATGTTGTCCCCTTTCTTTTTTATTTTCTCTACTGTTTTTATATTCAAAATATAGAATTTTACATTTTTCGAATGAAATAAAATTTATTGTGGGCATGCTTTTTACAGGATTTTTGAGGGTGGTGATTCTAATCCTATTTGCAGCATGCCCACAGTATTTTATAATAAATTAAATTTTGCCTGAAAATTTATGCCTGAAATTTATATGGGTATTTCACTGATGGCTTTCAGCAAGTATCTTTTCAAAATTGTCAAGTCAGTGGAGTCGACCTTGTTGTCCCTGTTTAAATCTGCCGCTTTTTTGAATTTTTCCTCCTGCTCAGATGTACCGAGTTCCAAAGATTTGAGGATATACCTTTTAAGCATTAACAAGTCTGTAGAATTCACTGCATTATCGAAGTTCAAATCTCCGTGTTTTATTGAAGGAGTCGGATCGGAAGTAGCACCAATCAGCTTGATATTGTCTACGACAAATTTTCCCGACTTGTTGTTGGCATACATGAAGTGAATTGAATCTATATTGTCAAGATCCAAAGTACCGCTCATATCCTGTCCAGGCGGCTGATAATCAAGTCTTCTTCTAAAGCTGGAGAACGGTATTTCTATAGTTTTCCACGAACTGTCGGGAGTTATTGAGTAAACCCAGTGTTCTCCGTCTCCCACACCGTTTATGCTTTTTTCAGCAATCATAAATCTGATTTCATTGGCAGAACCGTCAACGGACTTAATGTCAAAAGAGATTTTAAGCCATTTTGACCAATCGCCGTCCGGTAAACTGTATACTGTTCCCCAGTAGCCGTCCGTTGTCCCGGTGTAGCTGACTTCCATGCCGTTTCCTGTTTTTCCGGACACAATTTTTGTTGAAACTTTTGCACCTTCACCGGAGTATGAACCCCAATTTAACACACCCTCAAAATCATCCAGCATTTTTTCACCGACAGCCGGTGTTACGGGCGGTTTGGTCGGTCTTGGAGTTGGTGAAGGTTTCGGAGAATAAGACGGATATGTTCCGGGATTAAATAGTGCATTGAGGATTTCAGTGTCAAAGGTACGGGTATCTCTGTTGTAAATAGCCATGTCATTATCCAATGAACCAAAAACGCCGTTATCCCATACGGAACATGCAAAACCGCGCTCCAGGGCCGCATCACTTATAAAATCATACCATTTTACACGGGAAGTTCTGTCGGCATAAGCCATTACGGCAAATTCTCCAAGATATACCGGGATATTGTTTCTGTCAGACCAACTCTTAACAAAATCAAATACTCTTACTACAGTATCCATGTCTTCCTGAGTACCCCATGTACCTCTCCACTTGTGAGTAAATTCATATGGGTCATAGTAATGGAAAGTTCCGATTAAGTATGGGTCATCAGGAATTTTAATGTTTACAAGCGTATTATAACTGTTCCAATAACCTCCGCCTATTATAACAATACGGGTTGGATTGGTCTTTCTGATTATTTTTAATATTCTGCTGTTCATGTCGTCTATTTGTTCGTCTGTAATGTTACCGAAAGGCTCATTCATGATTTCAAACAGAAGATTTTCGGATTTGTTTTTAAACCTTTCCGCAATCTGTTCCCATATCTTTTCAAACCGTTCTATGTTTCCGTTATAGTCTTCCTTGATCCAGTCATCATGGTGAGAATTTATAATTGTAACAAAACCTCTTGAAAGTGACCAGTCAACCACTTGCTCAACCCTGTCCAAAAAGGCTTTGTCAATGGTATACGGGTATGTCCTCATTGTATGGTTGTCCCATCTTACAGGGATTCTTACGTTTTTATATCCTGCAGCTTTAAAATCATCAAAATAATATTCCATGGCAGACTTGGACCAGGAGCCTTCATAGGGAGCTTCGAGAGTGTTTCCGAGGTTTGTTCCCATACCCATTTTTCTAACCATTTCAAAGGGGTCGACAGCCTTTGGTGAGCTTGATGGTGGAGCAGAGGTCCAAGTTGGAGTAGGGGTAGGATTTGATGAACCGGCTCCTATTGCCTCCCTGTATGCTGCAAGGGCTTCAGGACTTGAGTTGATTCTCCAGTCGGTTTCTTTGTTCTCGTGAAACCATACTGCAGCAATTACCTTGTTGTAGGATGTTCTTATAGAGTTATATGCTTCTGTAATCCATCTTGCCTTGTTTCCGCCTATTTCAGCTGATGCAAACTCTGCTATAATGATGGGTTTGTTTATTGATGCCAAAGCTTGGTAGGCTCTGGAGAAAACCTGATCAAAGCTTTGCCATTGGCTTCCCCAGCTTTGAGTGGTACCCCAGTTGTATCCGTCAATTGAGGTGTAGTCTACATAATTATCTCCGGGATAATGACCCAGATAACTTGTGCCGTTACCTACATTGTCGCAGTTTACATTAAACACCCATTTGACGTTGGTGGCTCCGTTGGCACGGAAAATATCGACAATATGTCTGAAAGCGGCTATGTAAGTTTCGTTTGTGTTTACTCTTGAAGAATATCCTATGGCCCATGGATACCAGTCTCCGTTGGCTTCATGAAGAGGTCTTAACCAAATTTCCTTGCCATAGGCTTTCATATCTTGCGCCATTCTGGTTATGTAAGCATCCGCTTTACCGTTTTTGATATCTACAGTGTTGTATTCCCAAGGTTCCCAGGTAATCATTAATATTGAGCCGTTATTATAAACAGCGTCGGCATAAGGTCTTACCCAGGAAAAATCAGTTGACCAGTTAATAAACTGGTGGACAATATCAAGCTTTCTACCCTGAAGTTCCTGAAAACTCTTAATTGCTGATTCTGACGGCTGGGTTCCCACCCAAGCACCGATTTTTAAACCACTGTTGTAATTACCAAGCGACTGAAAAGAAAGTAATCCTACAATTATGCTTAACACCAAAAAAGAAACTAAAAGCCTTTTTTTCATAATGTCCCTCCCTTTAGAAAACTTTAAAAAGCAAAATTTTAATTAATTTAAATTGTTCTTAAATGCCGGTTGTTAAAGTATATCCTCCTTTCCCAATGGTATTTTGTCAAAAATGGCATTTTAAATTTTGGGTTTAAATAATTTTCCCCTCTACTAATTAATACTTTCTGAAAGTATAAAGGTAACGTTTTGTAGAAAGTAACATTTTATAAAAACAAAAATGCCGGATATTTTTAAATAACCGGCAGGAGAAAATCAATAATGCTTTTCTATTTCCAAAAATTTTGCAATGTTTCAAGAATGGGCTGATTGTCCAGTATTGAAATTTTTTTCAGGTTTTTACCTTTAAGGTAATACTCTTTAAGTGCTTCATCAAAATGATTTTCTTTTGCGGATGTGGCAACGTGTTCATTTACAAAGTAAAAGGGATTCAGGCCGATTTCACTATCCCAGCTGACATATTCTCCGTATAAAGCGTTAAAACCGGTTTTCACATTTATAAAAGCACCTACGGCATTTTTATATTGGAAGTATGAAGCCGAGATACCGTATTTATCAAAGATGTCGTGAACGGTTTCAAGCCATTGTACACGTTTGTCTACGCTGTTTACCCGGGAGATTCCGTATTCGGTAAGAAGCGGAGCCCTGCCGACATTTTTAGCCCATTCATAACGTTTTCTGACTTGAGCTTCAAGGCTTTCGGCATCAAAATCTCCGACACCGTCATTGACAAAGTTGTATGGTTCGAAAAAGTGGAACAAGTATACTACGTTTGATGAATCAACTTTTACCAAACCTCTTTCCCAGATAATACCTTGCTCACCGTTGTCTATTACATAACTATTTGTTTTTTCGTTCCAGTAGGATTCGCCGGGATTGGCCTCTCTGCTGTTATATTCGGGAACAAATATGATATGATTTTTGTCAATTTTACGTATTTCTCTGCATACATTGTTCAGGCGTTCCCTGAATATCCCGATTCCACCTTCACTTTCACTCGGGGCTCTTGGCTGGTTTATAAGTCCATATCCTGCCACACCTTTAAAGTCTTTAAGTTCTTCGGCCAAATACTTCCACATCTCAACCCACTGTTCGTAGTAGGTATCATCCTCAAACACAGATTTTATACGTTCTGAGCCGTGTTTGTACTTTTCGTAGGCGTCATTGATCGAATCCAGTCCCGGAGGAGCCATTAGCATAACAGCCGTATATATGTCCATTGAGGAAAAACGCCTTATATGTTCTTTGAGCTTTTTGAGATTTTCTTCCCTGTTTGGATTGTCTTCTGCAAAAAGCTGGTAATTGATATCATATAAAACCGTGTTGCAGCCCAGGTCTTTAATACGCTCAAAATCATCATCAGTGAGCACCCAGGCATCCTGTACAAGAGGGCGTATAATAGGGTCCATACCTTGACTTTGCAATTTTTCCGATTCTCCGTTGACCCAGTTGCCCCAAAAGTTGTTTGTAAGGGTAACACCTCTTATGTGGAAGATTTCACCGGTACCGGTAACAATATTCTGACCGTCTGTACGCAAAAAGGTCAGGTTTGTTGTTTCACCGGTATTGGAGCGGTTATTGCTGCTTTTGGCAATCCAGTTGCCGAGATTGTCAAAAATTCCGCCGGTTATTAACAAAGCTACTGCCACAAAGACTGCCAAAGTTCCCAAAGACGCTTTAAAAGCAGGCTTTAGCCTTTCCAATGAAGACAGAATCTTAAAAGTCAGTTTCGATTTCTTGTATCTGTCAGGGTCTATGGCATTGATAACCCGCATGTAAAAATATTTATCCATTTCCGGTTCTTTGGCAATATATTTTTTGGATATCATAAGTGCACCCAGATAATTTCTGCAGTCCATGCAGGTGCTTATATGTTTGTTTATTTTTTCGGATTTTTCATTAGGCAAAGAGTCCAACTCACAGTTTATTAAATAATCCATATATCTGCATTTCATTCGAAATCACCTTCCTTTCTCATGCCCGCGATCTTTTTGGCAAGTATGGATTTTGCCCTGTGAACTTTCATTTTGGCGGCTTCCTGGGAGATACCCATAATTTTTCCGATTTCTTTATAGGAAAAGTCCCTTATGTATCTTAATATAAAAGCCGTTTTTTGTTTTTCTTTCAGACTATCGATAATCTCAATTATTTCTTTGTAATGTTCCTTGACTTCTATCAGTAGTTCCGGGCTGTCGTCAAAGCTTGGGATTTCTTCAATGAAATCATCTATGTTACAGCCGGAAGGCCTGAGTTTCTTTTTTTTCAATGATGATTTTATTGTATTGAGAGTAATGCTGTAAATCCACGTGGAAAAGCGGTAATTATTATTATATTTGTACAAGTTGTTGTATACTTTTACAAATACATCTTGCAGGATGTCTTCCGTGTCTTCTTTTGATTTTGTCATTTTATATATAAAGTTGTACAGTTGTCCCTGATAGGCTTGTACAAGCAAAGCAAACGACTGTATGTCACCGTTTAATGTGTTGGATATTAAAGTGCTCTCATCCAGCAATTTATCAACTCCCTTGTAAAGAAAAAGTACAAAACTCAATTTAATTAATAACATATGGGAAAACAGGCAAATATTTGGAGTAGAAAATAACAGAGTAACTTACAAAAGAAAATTCGAGTATCCAATCTGATTATATCATTAAAATATGGATAAATCAAATTCTCTGTATATGTGGCAAAAAAATATTATAAACTCCGCTGTAAAAAACGTTACTTTTTTAAGAGCTCGGAAGTATTACTTATTAGACAGGAAGATTAAGAACTATTAGTGTAATTAATGTGTTTTGAAAAAAAGAGAAGGTGATTTATTAGAGAGAGAAATGGTATTTGGAGTAAAAAGAGTGATTATGATTAGTGATTATAATTAATAAAGAAAATTCGAGTATTCAATGTATGTTTTGCAATCTGTTGACGTTGGTACAGATTTTCAGGTCTCAAAATAATTATGCTTTTGCCGGAATGTGTATAACAAAGGTAGCATAATTGCAATTTCTGGGTTATGTGTACTGTGACCGGGCTATAGTATAATTATTTTGAGGTGATGATAATGATTTTTTTCTGAAAAATTGCGAAATAAAGATATACGAGTACTATTTCCGTGGAGAATTAATTTGTTAAAGTTGAAAAATATATAAAAGCATAAATCCTTGATTGGATTTATGCTTTTTCATGCCTTTTTATAATCTGCGTAGAGATTTTCAATTGACCTGTCATAAGTTTTTTCCCCGGCTTTGGAGAAGAAACATCCCGGTACTTCCCCCATTCTGCGGTGATATGCAACACATTGACAGCATTTACCATGGCGCGAACATGATGTATATGTGCAAGTGCAATTGATAGTATTATCGCAGGCCATTTTAACCCCTCCAAAATAAAAAATGACATAAACATTATAATAAAAGACGGGCTCTGTTTCAAGAGAGAACAAAATTAACAAGTAAAACCGGATTCACTTATGGAACTTGTCATTGTTTTACCTCCCCAGGTTACTTGTCGGGCTTATGATGAATTTGATGAAAGCTGCATTGAAAAATGCGATAACGGATGGTTTCGTGTAACGGCAAAAGTGGCGGAGGATAACTGGTTATACAGCTTTTTAAGGTCATTGGAAAAAGATGTTTGTATTATAAGTCCGGAGCACTTAAAAGAAAAATTTAAACAAGAAGATATAAAAACATTATAATATGACACACTGTTGTCATCTTTCCGATGTTATTATATAAGAAGAAAGCTATTGAGAACACAATGGCAGGACTGTATAGCGCGGGCAAACGACAGAAATGGGAGGAGTGTGAAATAATATGCCAAGACCTGCAACGAAAGAAGATTTAATTACTGCCGCAAACGAGCAATTTGACAAGATGTGGGCACTTATCGACAGTATGACGGAGGAAGAGCTGGCCATGCCCTTTGATTTTGGTGATGATCCGAAAGACAAGGAGGCTCACTGGAAACGTGATAAAAATCTGCGGGATATTCTCATTCACCTATATGAGTGGCATCAGCTTTTGTTAAATTGGGTTACTTCCAACCGGAAGGGTAATTCCGTCCCTTTTTTGCCTGAACCGTATACTTGGAAAACATATGGCGATCTGAACATGAAATTTTGGGTGAAACATCAATCCACACCGTATGAAGATGCAAAGAAAATGCTTTTGCAAAGCCATAAGGAAGTGCTTGCACTTATCGAGGGGTTTTCCAACGAGGAGCTGTTTGAAAAACAGTATTTTAAATGGACAGGAACGACAAGTCTTGGCAGTTACTGTGTCAGCGCAACAAGCAGCCATTACGACTGGGCGATTAAAAAGATAAAACGGCAGATAAAAAAGCTGCGTTCCCGTTCATGACAGGGAAGGGAGCTTTAAGAAGCAAGGATTCTGTATTCGGCATATCAGTAAAGCATTCCAAAGGGACTGCCACGCAGTTTTAAAATGATATGGATTGTGGATCAAGCAAAAAAGCTCATATATCGAAAATATACAGTTGATACATGGGTTTGAACGTAAATCTGATTTAGAGTTATGTTATACATTTTTGGTGGTATATTTTTGTTTTGAAAGGTAATTAACAAAAGTATACCATTTTTAAAATAAAGGGAGGATAAAATATGTTGGAAGTAGGAACAAAAGCACCGGATTTTGAATTGCCGGATCAGAACGGTAAAATGCACAAATTATCAGATTATAGAGGCAAGAAAGTAATTCTTTATTTTTATTCCAAGGATAACACTGCAGGATGTACCAAGCAGGCATGCGGTTATTCGGAGAGATATCCTCAGTTTGTAGAAAAGGGTGCGGTAGTTCTTGGTGTGAGCAAGGATACTGTGGCTTCTCATAAGAAATTCGAAGAAAAACATGGGCTGGCGATTACGCTTCTTTCAGACCCGGAACGTAAAGCGATTGAGGCTTATGACGTATGGAAGGAAAAGAAGGTTTGCGGAAAAGTTTGTATGGGCGTTGTCAGGACCACATATCTTATAGATGAAGAGGGGATTATTGTCAAGGCAAACGATAAAGTAAAGGCCGAAGATGATGCCGAGAGAATGCTGGCTGAGTTATAAAAAGATTATTTTGTTGGTTGATAGAAAGCTAATTGATATCTACTAAAAAATAATTGGATGTAAATTGTCTGATGGGCAAGTTAACGGTGAAACATAGCAATCCGGAAGGATTATTTAATAAAGGCTTACAGCCAGGTTGTTACAGTCAGCGGTAATGGGAAGACGATTTATATCGGTGGACAAAATGCTATCAATTCCGAAGGCCAATTGGTAGGAGGGGACAATTTTGAGCTTCAAACAAAACAAGCTTTGGAGAATATTAAAATTGCTTTGGCTTCTGAAAATGCAACTTTTAATGATGTTATAAAGCTCAATATTTACATGGTGGACGGGTGTGACCCGGCTATAGGGTTTAAAGCATTTATGGAAACGGTTGGCAAGCTTGAAAAGCCTCCTTTGATAACGGTTCTCGAGGTTGCAGGTCTTGCCAATCCTTTGTGTTTGATTGAAATTGATGCCATTGCCGTAGTGGAAGAAAAGGAAGATTGAAAAAGCTGATGCAAGTGGCAAAATAGATTGATTTCACACCATATTTGATGTAAAATATAATTGCAAATACATCGAATATGATGTATAAACCTATAAAGTAGGAGAAATGACATGAATGTATACCATTATGAAACAAGTGGAGGCAAAGATTTAATCCTTGAGTATATTGATGGGCTTCCGAAGAATGAAAAAGCAGAAGGATTAACAATCCTTGAGAAACTTGAAAAGGAAGGACTGGAAGCACTTGAGGTACTGAACACAAGACAACTGAGAGGAAAGCTCTGGGAAATCAAGTTTTATCGTTCTAACCGCATAATGTACGTTGTAGCAGATGAAGATAATATATATTTAGTGCATGCTTGTAAGAAACAAAAAGGTAAAGCTGAGAAGTTTGAGTTGGATACGGCAATAAAGAGAGTTAAAGAGCTTGAAAAAGAACTAGGTAAAAAATTTATTTGATGAATGAAATAAGAGGTGAATATATATGCCGTTTAAAAAGGTTAACGTGAAAGATGAAATTAATAAAAGATTGGAAAATGATGCGGAGCTTAAAAAAGCTTATGACTGTGCACAACTTGAGTATGAAGTGCTTAAGCAGCTTGTTAAAATGAGAAAGGAAATGGGCTTTTCTCAAAGTGATGTTGCAAAAAAATCCGGATTAACACAGCAAATGGTTTCCCGGATTGAAACCGTAGGAAACTCTCCTACTCTAAGAAACTTTATAAAGTATGTAGACAGTTTGGGTTTGGAAATAAAACTTGAGAAAAAGAATACCGATGTTGAGTACAGTAAAATGTAGATGGCTATACCGCGCAATTTGAGCAGTTTTAAGATTGGGCAGCAACGAGAGAATGTCGTTTTTAATATAAGGCATTCTCTTTTTTATACTTATATATTATATGCAAAAAATTATATATTATTATAAATAAAAAAATATTAGTCAATAACAAACTCAAGATGTCATAATATGAGCAAAATTATTTATATAAAATATTATTAATACCGTTGCTGCTTTTGGACGATAAAATAATGAATAAGAATACAATCGGCAGAAAAAGGTATTAACAACCTTTCTCTGCCGATTTGTTAAAAATTGTCTTTAAAAAGTTTTTCAATTGTGTTCACATCACGGTGTACATTTAAAGGCGTAACTGCCGGTCCTTCAATTATATCGCCCTCATAGGTAAACCTTGAGCCATGGCAGGGACAATCCCAGGATTTTTCGGCAGAGTTCCAGTATAATTCACAACCCATATGCGTACATGTTGTGTCTACGACGTGCAGAGTACCTTGTTGGTCTCTGTATGCTCCGAGTCTCTGACCGTTCACGTTGATAATTTTTCCTTCTCCGGCTTTAATATCGGTATTGTCCGCCATGGGCAAGATTTTTCCTTCAATTAGTTTTTCTGCGACGTTAAGATTTTCAACAATAAAGTTTTTAGCGGAGGCCAACACTGTTTTGCGTGACGGGTTGTAAACATCCTGCCAGGGACTTTTTCCCTCAATTATCAAATCCCTTAATATCATCGCGGAAGCTATGCTGTTGGTCATTCCCCACTTGCCGTAACCGGTTGCGATGTACATATTTGGAGTGTTTGATGTGAAATGCCCCACATAAGGCAGTCCGTCCAAGGTCATGCAATCCTGGGTGGACCACCGGTAAGGAATATCTTCTACCGTAAAAGTTTTAGTGGCATAATCTATCAACGCTTCATAATGCTTGATTGTATCCTCACCTTGTCCGGTTTTGTGACTTTCACCGCCGACCAGTATCAGTTCGCCGTCATCTGACCTTTGGCTGCGGAGTGAGCGCTTTGGCTCTTCCATGTTTATATACATTCCGCCGGGATAACTTTCTTTTGCTTTTATGGCAACAACATATGACCGTTCCGGATATAGTCTTGTAAAGTATAGCCCGGCTTTATTGTAACATGGGTAATGGGAAGCGATAATAAGCTTTTCCGCAGTTACCTTTTTGCCTTGATTTGTAATTAAAACATAGTTGTTATCATCTTCAATGTCCACAATTCTGCTTTGCTCGAATATTTGATTGCCGCTTTTAACAATTTCCTCTGCTAGGCGCAGCAGAAATTTTCGGGGATGGAACTGGGCCTGGTTGTCAAAGCGGACCGCGGCTTTAATTGGGAAGGGCAAAGGTATTTCTTCAAGGTATGTGGCTTTTATACCGAGGGATTCGGCAATCACGGCTTCATCTTTTATTTTGTCGATATACTTGTCTTGCATTGTATACACATATGCGGATTGGGGAACGAAATCGCATTCGATGCCATTTTCAGTTGCTATTTTTTCAATCATCCGAATGGCAGATTCGTTTGCATCGGCATATTGCTGTGCCAATTCCCTGCCCATTTGGCTGTATATTTTACTGTATATCAGGTCATGCTGGGATGTTATTTTTGCCGTGGTATGGCCGGTTGTGCCTTGTAAAATGCGGTCGGCTTCAATAACAGCCACTTTTACGCCGGCTTTGCCAAGCATGTAGGAAGTGGCGATACCGGTGATACCCCCTCCGATAATTGCAACATCAACTTTTATGTCTTCTTCCAGGGTTGGATAATTGGCTTTAGGGGTAGAAGCCATCCAATATGACTGGGGCGGTTTGGCAAAAATTTTTTGTTGCTCTATGCTCATAAAAGCTCCCTCCGATAATCCAGAATATATGCAATCCATAACAACATTTATTCTTTGCAGGCAAGTGCTGAAATATCCATTTTAAGTTTTTAGGGCATGTGGAGACTTTACTGAAGGAATATACAGCCGGTCAAAATTAAAGAGGGAGCAAAGATTTGGCTAATGCTGAACATATCTTTGCTGAAATGGAAATCAGGTCTATACATTGGTGGAAAAAATTAGAGAATTGTGATATCATTGTAGTAATAAGAATAATGGTGTTTATTGGTAACATGGATTTCATTTTATTTTTTTATAATTTTCTTCAGCAAAACCTTTACGCTTAATTGTTCATACATATGAAAAGGTAAATATTTGAACAAGAGATCGATCAATTGAATAAACAATAATCGGTAAATTGAAGGGAGATTTTCAATGAGTGCACAAAGTATATACAGTGTTATTTATGAAGGTATAAATTCGGAAGGGAAGCTTCCAAAAGATTTTACTCTTCCATTTAAAAAGACTTCTCCAAATGAACTTAAGTTTATGCCCGGAGCAAAAGACGGAATAGGTATATTTCACTTTGGAGCAAAAAGTTCGGAAAAAGTATCTAAGAAAATAGTAAAACTTTTAAAAAGTGACTGTAAAAAGGGTAGTATCAGCTCACAAAATGAAATTGCGGAACTTCTGAATGAATGCGGCACTTTGGCAGTTATCGATCCCATTCTGGATTCTATTCGAAAAGAACAAAAAAAGTTTGATATTGAAAATTTGTTTGACTATGCTTGCCAGTTTGCTTTTCAGTCTACGGACGAGGAGCTCGTCAAATTGGGCATAGGTTTGCTCGGTTTGTTTGATCTAAGTAATGATGATAAGATTATTGACAAACTTCTTGTTCTTGCATTGTATGAAGAGTTTACACTTTACGTAATTGTAGCAGTTTTAAAATACCCAAATGGGAATGATATTGTGTTTAGAATTGCGCAGAAAGTTGATGGGTGGGGCAAAATCCATGCAGTGGAGCGTTTGGAACCTACCTCTGATGAAATCCGGGAATGGATTTTGCGCAAAGGATGTGCAAATGAAATTATGGATGCTTATCTTGGACTGGAATGTGCCAATAAAGGTAATTTGATTGGTGCATTACGCCACGGTTCTATAGATGACGAACTTTTTGAAGGTATCAGTGTTATAATTGATGCTCTTTTAGATGAGGGACCTGTTGAAGGAATTAGCGTTTATGAATATGCTGAAGAAGCGTTGCGGCTTTATTTGCAGATTGCATCTGAACATGCAGTAACAATAACACAATTTTGGCGCATTCTTAATTTGCAGGATTGGCTGATAAATGCCCAAATAGCAGGCAGAGATGAATTGCTAAAGATGTGTGGCAATATTATTAATAAAGAGTCGTGGAGGGAAATGATTTTAAAAATTCTTAACAGCTCTGATGACGAACGTTTTTTCTATGCATATGATGCAGCAAAGAGACTGAATATGGATATATCGGAACTGATTTTTAAGGCTGTTAAGCGAAATCCTGTTAAACGTTGTGGTTATCTTTCTATTGTTTATAAAAATCCTGAATATGCTAATGAATTAACAAAAATATATGAAGAAATCCTACCCCTTGACGAGATGGCGACAGGAATGGGCGATTTTATATTTGCAGAAAGTTTGACAGAGGAACATTTGTGTATGGTTTTTGTGCTTGAGGAGCTTAAAAACTATCCTAAAATGGGTGAAAAGTTGGTACGGACTGCACTTAAGTCACCTGTTATAAGAGAACGAAACGGTGCATGTATTGTTATGAAGGAATGGTGCAGGATACTGAATCAAGACTTGCAAACCATTTCACCTGATTTGTTTTCGACATTAAAAAAAATTGTGGATATTGAAGTTAACGCTGATACTAAAGATAATATGAGAGAGTTACTTAACATTACTCCGGAATGAAACTTTATTTTATGAAATATACCGGTTTTGCCTATATGTTTTTTATATCAGCCAACCTGTCTGATTATATATTTATGAATAAACATAAAAAATTGGAGTAAAATTACAAAAAATATATCAGATAAAAAGGACTTTGCTTTATTATGTTAACATGATATAATGATAAAGTATTTTTTGATTGAAATTGGGGGAAGTTAAAATGAAAAAATTAAAAATGAAAAAATTAATTTCATTGCTATTGACACTGACCATGATTCTTGCATTAACTGCCTGTGGCGCAAAAGAAACCGGTAAATCACAGGATGAAAGTGATTTGAATTACGTTAAAAGTAAAGGCAAACTTATCATTGGCTACACAAATTATGCTCCTATGAATTATACAGATGAAAACGGCGTTTTTACCGGCTTTGACACAGAGTTGGCAATTCTAACGTGTGAGAAACTGGGAGTTGAACCTGAATTTGTTGAAATTAACTGGGATACCAAAGAAGTGGAACTGAATGCAAAATCCATTGACTGTATTTGGAATGGATTGACAATTGATGACGAACGCAAGGCGAAAATGGAAATTACACAGCCTTATGTGAAGAACGCTCAGGTGGTTTTGGTGAAGGAAGGTACTGAGTATAACGGAACGGAATCCTTGATAGGAAAGACCGTGGTGGCCGAGCAGAGTTCTGCCGGAGAAAAAACCATCATGGCTGATGAGAATTTAAAGAAGGCAAACTATGTTCCAAAGACTTTGCAGACAGACTGTCTGATGGAATTGAAATCCGGTACCGCCGACGCAGCCGTATTGGATTTGACTTTGGCAAAAACAATGACCGGTGAAGGCACCAGCTATGAGGATATCGTGATTGTAGATTACCTGGCAGAAGAAAATTATGGGGTTGCTTTCCGCAAGGGTTCTGATATTTGTGCGGAAGTCAACAAGATTTTCGACGATTTTTTGGCGGACGGTACAATGGCTGCATTGGCTGAAAAATACGGACTGGAGCTGGCTGAATAATTAGTGTATAATACATAAAAAAAGAGCGGATGGCGGAAGGCAGGTCTTTCGTCTATCCGCTTGTATATTGAGGTAAAAGGGATATGAATGAGGTTCTTGTAATTGTCGGTCGACTGTCCGAGAGTTTTATACTCAACTGCAAACTTTTTATATTAACGCTTTTGTTTGCACTGCCTTTGGGGATGATAATTGCTTTTGGTTCGATGAGCCGTTTTTATCCTCTTCGGTGGTTGGTGCGGACTTTTGTCTGGGTAATCCGGGGAACGCCCCTGATGCTGCAGCTTATAATAATTTTTTTTGGCCCGGGTCTTTTAAATATGCCTTTTTCCTGGCCGAGCGGTGAATCAGGACGTTTTGTTGCAGCAACCGTTGCTTTTGTTATCAACTATGCCTGTTATTTTTCGGAGATCTACCGGGGCGGTATTGAAAGCATTCCGGTAGGGCAATATGAAGCGGGACAGGTTTTGGGAATGACAAAGACACAGATTTTCTTCCATGTAACCCTGCTCCAAGTAATAAAACGTATTGTTCCTCCAATTGGCAATGAAGTGATTACCCTGGTGAAGGATACATCTCTTGCCCGCATCATTGCAAATAAGGAGATTATTATGATGGCCGGAGAGTACAGCAATAAAGGGCTTATTTGGCCTCTTTTTGCCACAGGCATATATTTCCTTGTTTTTGTCGGGGGTTTGACCATCCTGCTTAATTGGGTGGAAAAGAAACTTGGTTATTTCCGTGTTTGAAAGAAGGGGATTCCATGGCATTTTTAGAAGTAAAGGGTATTGAAAAAAGTTTTGGAACCGTCAAGGTTTTGAAAAAGATTGATTTTTCATTGGAAAAAGGAGAGGTAATTGCGATTATAGGTCCTTCCGGAAGCGGAAAGACTACATTGCTGCGTTGCCTTAATTTCCTGGAGCGGCCCGATAAAGGAAGTATCATCGTAAATAATGAGGTAATTTTTGATGCAATGGACCCTTCCACTCAACGGGAAAGCGAAGTGCGCAAAAAACGGCTGCATTTCGGCCTGGTTTTTCAAAATTTTAATCTTTTTCCCCAGTATACGGTTCTGAAAAACGTTACATTGGCGGCTGAGCTGCTGGCAAAAGAACGCCCGGACTATAAGCAGAATAAAAAAGCTATTTTGAAAGAGATTCAGGACCGGGGCAAAATGCTTTTGTCCCAGGTTGGCCTGTCGGATAAGTTGGATTGCTATCCCCATATGATATCCGGCGGACAGCAGCAGCGCGTAGCTATTGCCCGCGCCCTGGCTTTGGACCCGGACATTCTGTGTTTTGACGAACCGACATCTGCCTTAGACCCTGAGCTTACCGGGGAAGTGCTGAAAGTTATCAAGGGTTTGGCGGAACGCAACACCACAATGATTATTGTGACCCATGAAATGGATTTTGCCAGAGATGTGGCAAACCGTGTTATTTTTATGGATGGCGGCGTGATTGTCGAACAGGGTTCTCCGCAGGAAGTGTTTGGGAATCCTAAAGAAGAGAGAACCAGGCAGTTTTTGGCGCGGTATAAGAAACATTAAAGTAACAGCCTAAAGATTGATGAATTGCTAAGTATGGATTATTGACGTGAAGGAAATACTTTCACGTCTTTTAATTTTTTAACCTATAATTTAATTTTATAAGTATAATTATAAGAGAGTAAGTTGCTATGGCAGTGTTTAATACTAATTTTTAATTATAAAATACGGAGGATAAATTATGACCAAAGTGCAGAAAAGATTATTTGAGGTGGCAGACAAACAGTATGCCCTGTTTCAGGCAAAGCTGATACCAAATATTCCGCAGGAGAGGGTTATAGGTGTTCGGGTTCCGGTGTTAAGGAAAATTGCCAGGGAATTTGAAAAAGAGCCGGAATGCCGTGATTTTCTGAATACTTTGCCGCATGCATATTATGACGAAAACATGCTTCATTCCATTTTGCTAAGCAATGTGAAGAACTATGAGGAGTGCATTGCCGCAGTTGAAGCTTTTCTTCCGTATGTTGATAACTGGGCGGTGTGCGATACGCTCAGACCGAAAGTATTCGGCAAGCACAAGGACAAGCTTCTTCCCAGAATCAAAGATTGGATTGCTTCCGATAAAACATACACTTGCCGTTTCGGAATAGGTATGCTGATGATGCATTATCTGGATAAGGATTTTAAGCCGGAGTACCTGGAGCTTCCCCAAAAGGTTGACAGTGAAGAATATTATGTGAAAATGATGATCGCATGGTTTTATGCCACGGCTTTGGCAAATCAGTGGGATGCGACGATTCCGTATATTGAAGAGCATAGACTTTCTGACTGGGTACATAAAAAGACGATTCAAAAAGCCTGCGAAAGCTATCGTATAACGGATGAGCAAAAGGCGTATCTGAAGACATTACGATAAACGGGAAGATACCGGATTAAAACTCTTTAAACCGTCTGATTAAATTCCGTTTGAAAAGGTTGAGATTTTTTAGTGCAAGTATGGTATTTGCTTTGAAATTTGCGCTAAGCTTTAATTGATTATTATTCTTTGAATGGTTATATTATAAATATAAGGTATCAACAGATGGGAAGAGTGATTTATATGTTTTTTTTCGCAATCTTTGGCATACAGGATAAAAATAAGCATATTGGTAATTGCAACAATATTGTTTGTCCGTCATGCGGAAGATTGTCAATGTATGAAGTTTACAAATATTACAAATATTTTCATATATTTTTTCTGCCTATTTTTAAATGGGATGTTAGATATATTGTAAAAACATCATGCTGTGGCTGCCTTTATGAGTTGGATCCTTTGGTCGGAAAGGAATTTGAGAAAAATCCTTCCACAGAAATCAGGGAGGAAAATCTGCAAAGGATTGACCGTTATTCACCTTTCAAGTACTGCTCAAATTGTAGAACTGAAGTGCCGGTGGAATATAGTTATTGTCCCTATTGCGGCGAAAGATTGTAACCTGTGGTAAACAGGCAGACTTGAGCACTGCTTAAAATCTCCGGAATGGAAAAAGTACTCTTTGCTGTTGACGAGTTGACGGGACTTATCTGGGCAGCGGTCCTTATGCGTCCTTCAAAAAGCACAAAAGATATGGAGCTGAAATCCCTGAAGAAAAAATACAAGAGCAAAGGCTTTGCCGCCGGCTGTTCAAGAGAAGTCATTGAGCGGGGAGCGGAACAGCTTGGATAGGAACTTGACAAACTTCTTGCCATGACACTGCAGGCCATGGCTGATACTGAAGATATTGTCAGGCAGCAAATGGAACAAGTATGAAGCAGTAAAGATGTGATGGTTCTTTGTTTTAGATGATTATTCCTTGTTATCAAACAAAACCCGGTATTTTGCATTGAGTAGAGAGATATTGGTGGCGAAATAAAAACTGCCCCTGAAAAATTTGACTCTTGGGGCAGTTTATTTATGGAATATGCGTTTTTTATTTTGGTTTTTATTCACTATAGCTGCTGGAGGTGTCTATACGTATTGTTTTGGCAGTGCCGTCCCAGATTACGCCAAAGTCGAATTCTTTACCGAGGTCACGGAGTTTGAAGTAATTGAATCCGTTAATTGTATAAGCTGTTAACTCAACTCTCACGCCATTAATGAAAACAGTTGCAGCTGAAGGGTATGCGGTGGCAGTGTTCTTGCTGCCGGTTGCCATTTCACCGCCGGATACGGTATAGGGTTTGCCGGATATCAGATTTATTGCTTTAAGAGTATCGTCCCAGGTTACTTCAAACTGCTTGTCCGTACCGCTTAATATGTAAGCCAGATCCCGAAGCTTAAAGTAGTTGTTGCCGTTGATGAGATAAGCGTCAAAAGCCACAGGGGAACCGTTCACAAGCACGGTTGAAGTTGTTGGGGTTGCCGTGTAAGGAATGGATGTTTTAGAAATAATTCCAAATTTACCATCTTTCACAACAATGGCAACTCCGTCAGAAAAGTCAGTGGCTGCCTGATAAACAGGGTCAATTGCAATATTTCCACCGGCGTCCATATAACCCCATTTGCCATCTTCAACCATTCTGACTCTGACAAGACCTTCACTAAAATTCCACAAATTATAATATTTGAATGGGATTACAGTTTTACCTGTAGTATCCAGAGCACCCCATTTTCCGTCAATGGAATTGGTGACATATCCTTCACGGAAGGTATTACATAAATCGAACTTGAAATCTGCAACTACTTTCCCGGTGTAGTCAACATATCCCCATTTTCCCTCATCATTACACACACAAAGAAGCCCATTGCTTGGAAAACTGATATCGGTGTAGATTATTGGAACAACAACATCGCCGTTTTCATCAATGGCTCCCCATTTACCGTCTTTGCATACCACTGCAATGCCTTCCCGGAAATCACTGGCATAATCGTAAACAGGTGCAACAATTTCGTTACCGTTGGTGTCTATAAAACCATACTTGCCAAAGTTGTAGGAGCGGGCCCAGTAATACGGACCGCCGATACCCCAATCTCCACCGACAGCAACAGCCAACATCCCTTCAGAGTAGCCGGATAATCTCGCATAATCGTATTTGAAATCAAAGGCAGTGTTGCCGTTTTCATCAATAACAAAGATATCAGGGTCTTCAAAGTCACCGGCTGCTACAACTGCAAGACCATGGTTGAAATAAAATTCTTCATACATTGAACAGTCGTATGTAAGAGGGATAACAACTTTACCGGTTGTGTCAACAAATCCCAGCTTACCGTCTTTTACAACGGCGGCAAGACCTTCACTGAAATCACACACTTTGTCATAAATAATTGGGACAACGACTTTGCCGGTACTGTCAATAAATCCCCATTTTCCATCAACATAACCTTCTTCGTCATACCATGTACCGCCTTTTGAAACTGCGGCAAACCCGTCGGAAAAATCTCTTACATAATCGTATTCCAGGTTGATGGCAACGTTACCTGTTTGATCCATGAATCCATACTTGCCGTTTTTAACCACTCTGGACATTCCTTCTGAAAAGGAATACACATCGTCATAGTAAATGTTTTTGACTGTGGGCTCAGCTGCCGTTACTGCAATGAGGTTCAATGACAGTACTGAAACGAGTGCTGATACGATGATTAGCAAATGTTTTTTCATATTTCCACTTCCTTTGTAAATTATTATAAAATGGTGTGCTTCAATACAGTTGCAACGTTAAGGCAAAATAAAAAACTTACCCTCTTTTTACTAAAAGGGTAAGTATTATTGCATTGCAACTGGCTGGCATGGCATAATGCTTTAGCCCCTTTAGCTTTGCGTCGCCATCTTTTGATGGGTTTGCCTTTGTAATGTTCCGCTTGGATACTGAATTGTGTGTTTTGGAATTTCTTCTTTTTTGATACTCCTTTCATGTGAATGATAATTTTTATCTAAATCAATTTTATCAGATTCCCGTTTGAAATTCCATAGACTGGCGCAATAAATATTTTGTAAGGAAAACTACACATAAAGGAGGCAATTTTACTCAGGTGTACAATAATGCTAAGTAAATATTTTCCAACAGGCCGGAAACTTTGTTCTACATTTTTGAATAAAAATAAGTTAAAATAATGTTGCAAATACATTCAAAAGGACGGATTTGATGATTGTTTTAAGAGATGTTGCAGGCTCTGATGAAAGCATGTATCAAGCTTTGCAGAGTGATTTGGATTTGACTGATTATTTGAGCAGGTTTTGTCCGTATAACAGCAGTGTAGCTAATTATGATACTTCGAAAGTGTGCTGGTTTATCATTGAAGAAGACACAAATTGCATTGGCTCCATATGGCTTGAAAGAGATGCACAAGAGCCTGATACTGTGATACTTGGCATTTTTATTTCCGGAAAGAATAGCAGGGGTAGAGGTATCGGAAGCTACGCGATTAAAGAAGCGATACGGATTTCAAAACAAAGGATGCCTTTTAGATATGTAAGGCTAAATGTTCGAAGGAATAACTTGAGAGCGATACGATGCTATGAGAAATGTGGTTTTAAAGTTTGCGGTGGAGGGCAAAAAAATGCCAAAAACGGTGCAATTATTGACTATTATCGAATGATTATGAAAGTAGAGGATTGAAGATAATGGATTAAGCGAATTTAATAAATTAGCTGCAATCTTATGGTATATTGCTGTTGTAGCCGGATATGTAACAACTATTATATGGTTTATTGATCCTGTGAAATATTTGGGAGGACTAAATTTATAATGAAACCTGTTATCTGGTTCCTTAATGTGTTGACCTTCATATAATGCAATAAAGAATATAATGGGAGGTCAATATGCAAAATTATTATAGCAATCCATGGATTAATTATTATGAGAATTATACGGATAACAGGTTTAATTATGCCAATAGACAGAATACTTACACCATTGACAGGCAAATAGGAGATGTAAACGGTGACGGAGTACCGGATATAGTTTATCTTGTAGGCGATAAAAACCAAAACAATTTTTATGAAAACATTAGATTAATGATACAGGACGGCAGTACTCTGCATTGGTATGTTGTTCCTCTGTATCCTGATTACAGTATGGCCTTCGATGCGTGGCTGTTTTTAGGCAGCTTTACCGGTTTTAGCTCCAAGGAGATAATGGTAAGCCTCTCTGTTGGAGGAAGCGGAGCACTGACGTATTATTATGTTATATCGTTCTACAATAACAATGCCGAATATATGCTTGGTCCTGAGCAATCTGCGGATCTTATGCAAACCCTGAAGCTTGAAGTTAAATATATGAACAATTACAGAGTGCTTGTTGAAAGCAGCAAGCTTAACCAGTCTTATATGGTGGATGTAAGTGACAGAAAGGAATTTTACGAAGGAATGGTCTATAACAGCGAAGGTAAACTTATTAGCCCCCTGGAAGGGTTCGTTATCTATCAACCCCATCTATATCCCATTAAAACCGATGGTATTGCTCCATATAAGCTGCAAGCACAAAACGATATAGCCGGAACTTCTCATGCTGACCGGCTTGGCTATACGGTAACATACTGGAAATATGATAGACAGAGTAAGTCCTGGGGTTTAGATCCCGAGTATTTTTGGGTTATGCTCGGGTGAATAAAACATAAAACAGGGGACGGTTGTCTGTTTTATAATAAGAGGTAAGCCGGTATTTTGAATGCGGGAAAATTATCCGGAAGAAAAAATGCAAAGATGTGCAAAATAGCCTGAACAGACAGAAATGTATTCCATAATTTAAAGCTTTATGGGCGGACATGTTACAGAAAGATAATATGTCCGCTTTTGTATTTTATTGCGTTGAATCCTCTATTTTACACATGGATATCCAACAACATAGGAAAGAAAATTAGTTGACAGCTCAACTATTTTTCAATATAATTCTTTTGGAGGTCATGAGATTGAATAAAAGTATAGGAAGATTAATTAATCTTTTGGCAAGAAAAAGTCAGATGTATCTTGGCAAGGTTCTCAGTCAATACAATCTTACGGCAGCAGAAGAGCCGTTTTTTATGGCTCTGCAAAACCGTGAGGGAATAACCCAGGAGGAATTAACCTCCATTGTTTGTGTTGACAAAGCAGCTACTGCGCGGGCTGTAAGATCTTTGGAAGAAAAAGGCTATCTTTTGCGAATACAAGATGAAAAGGATAAAAGGCAAAACCGGGTTTATCCGACTGAGAAGGCAAAACAAATCGGGCAGGAAGTAAGAACGGAATTGATGAAGTTTAACAAGCTTTTAACCCGAAATATAAAAGAGGAAGATCTGGACAGGCTTTATTCTTTATTGCTGCAGATGGAAGAGAATATGAATAAAATTTTTAAAGAAATGATATATCAGGGAAATGAGGAACAAGAATGAAAGACATATCTGCAAATACAAGTTCAAGTGGCAATCCACTCGGTTATGCACCTGTACTTGGATTAATTGGCAAGTTTGCCATTCCGTCTATTATCAGCATGCTGGTTGCAGCAGCCTATAATATTACAGATCAGATTTTCATCGGTCGTTTGGTTGGTATGCTTGGCAATGGAGCTACCAGTGTAGCCTTTCCTGTTGTAACCTTTACAACGGCTTTTGCCCAGCTGATTGGAGTTGGAACTGCAGCAAACTTCAATATTAATATGGGTGCGAAAAGAGAGAAGGAGGCAAAGCATTTTGTCGGAACAGGTATTACACTGATGCCTACCGTCGGACTGTTAATTTTCTGTATTGTATTTGTTCTGAAAAAACAAATTCTTCTTCTTTGTGGTGCCACGGAGAATGTACTTCCCCTGGCTATGACCTATCTCGGCATTACAGCCATAGGACTGCCTTTCCAGCTCTTTACTACTGCAAGCAGCAGTTTGATTCGGGCTGACGGTAGCCCCACATATTCTATGATTTGTAATGTTACCGGTGCTATATTGAATGTGTTCCTGGATTGGTTGTTCATGTTTGTATTTGGCTGGGGAATTCAAGGTGCTGCGACAGCAACAGTGATTGGGCAGATTGTATCCTTTCTCCTTTGTGCAATCTACTATTTTAAGTTCAGAACCTTTCAAATAACCCGAAGAATGTTGGGTATAAAATGGTATTATGCAAAACGGATTGCAAAACTTGGAACTTCTAATTTCATTAATCATACCATTATGATGCTTGTAAACATTGTTTTGAATAATAGCCTGAAAATCTACGGCGCCATGTCCATTTACGGCAGCGATATTCCATTGGCAGTATCCGGTATTATTGCAAAATTAAACAGTGTTCTTTCTGCCTTTTCCATTGGTTTGGCACAAGGATGTCAGCCAATTTTAGGTTTTAATATGGGGGCGAAAAATTATTCCAGAGTGAAGGAAACTTATAAAAAAGCTGTCTCCATCGCTATAGGTATTAGTGTTCTGGCTTTTATTTTGTTTCAATGCTTTCCGAGACAAATTACCGGGATTTTCGGAAGCGGAGATGAACTATATGGAGATGAACTGTACTTTGAGTTTGCAGAGAAATATCTGAAAATTTATATGTTTATGGTATGCGTTTTTGGTATACAGCCAGTGACAATCAATTACTTTACCGGTACGGGAAATGTGAGGCAGGGAATTATACTTTCATTATCAAGGCAAGGTTTCTTTCTCATTCCTTTGCTTTTGATTCTGCCACAATTTCTGGGACTGACCGGTGTTCTTTATGCTGGTCCCATAGCAGATTTCATGGCCTGCCTTCTGTCTCTTACCATGATAACCTTAAATTTTAAAAAATTAGATTCCGGGCGAGAGGTAGCTGATAAATGATATGATTCTAAACTTTGAAATTGGTGGTAATAATCCATTTTATCAGTTATTATTGTATTAGGATATGGAGGTGATTAATTATGAAGTTGTCTGAGAAAATAGTAAAATTGAGAAAAGCAAAAGGATAAGATTTTAAAGTATCATATCGGAAATCAGGCGGAAAAGATTATGTATGTAATGAATGCCGCAAAATGGGTATTTCAGACAATGAGATGAACTAGACGGAATGATGCTTTAATGTTTTTACAGTCCTTGTATATTGGTATAAATATATTCTGAGCGAATAAATTTATATACATATTAAAATCTGTGTCATGCGGTAGTATTTATGGGGGGTGTTAACTTTGAAAATAAAAAGGATTGTAATAATCTTGACAGTTATAATTTTATTGGCCGTTTTCCCCATTTTATATTATTACAAATCCTCAATTGGGTTTAATATTGAAAGAATAACCGGCACTCAGCAAGGAATGATAAATAAATATTTTCATACAAAGCTTAATGATGAGTCATTAATCAAGAACTTTGTTATAAAAAAAGATATAGAGTTTCACTACTGTATAGAGGCTGAATTGGCGGTTCCTGAAAATAAGATAAATGAAATATTTGCTTATTATGATAAGCATAAAAAAATTACAGTTGAAGAAATGGATGAAGACTATTTTAGAGCTCAAATGTATTCAAAAATTGGTGTAAACAAAGATAATTTCGATTATCAATACAATATTTTTGATTCCGTCTACAGAAAAGCACTTTTGGGAGTAAGCGAAACACATACGCAAAGAACTTCAACTCTTATTTTTACAAAACCGGTTGACGGATATGTCCGCGTATATCTGTATATTGATAAATTGGGTTGGAAACTTGCTGATAAGACTTGATTGAAGGAAAATAAGACTTCTGTTTAATATATGTAAAATGACTTACAAGGGACTCCTGAAAAAAGAAGAGACTCCTTCTGTCGGCAATCAGCATTGGATTGATAACGGGTCGATATAACAGAAAAAAGTGAGGGAAGTAAAGTGAGAACAAAAGAAGAGGTTCATTTAGAGGTATACAGGGTTTTAAAAAATAACGGTATATACTCAGTAAGTCATTGTAATCCATCTACATATCCCGTTTGATTTAGCGGAGGAAAAAATTAATATTTAAGCCTCAAGTGGAGTTGAAATCTCCACCTGAAGCCCTCCAATGATTTCACATGTTCTGTACCCCTTAAAAATAATTACTTTTCTGTAACTTCTCCTACATACAAGAAGCCATCAACATAACTCCATGCGTCATAGTTAGCTCTGAAATAAAATTTTGATCTCACATAAGGCTCCGAATTTTCATAGAATAAAGCTCTCACAATAATACCGTCAATAGTGCCGTCGTTTTTTATTCCGGCACCTATTATTTCAATTTCATCCGCTGTAAATTCTATATATTCACCTGTGGTGTTAAGCACTTCCAGAACAGATTCATTTATCTTATTAAAGTTTTCTACATCTTCTTTTATATATGTTTCATGAAGTATATACTCTAAATATTCCAGATAATACTTTGTGCCGTAATCCAAAATATAGTCAAAGGCGTAATCAAGATCTCTGTATAAATCTTCTTTGGCATAATACTTGTTTAAAGCCAGGTCATATATTGTCTGTAAGTCAGAGGTATATGTTGCATCGTTGGATATTGGTTTATCGGAATTAACAAACCTGTATTTTGAAGATAAAAGACTCTTGCCGGAAGAACTGCTTTGATTGCTATTGGAAGATCCGGCTTGCCTGGTAATGGAATTAATATTGCCGCCTGCACTGCTAAGGGGAACTGCATTTAATTGATTATAGGGTATATTTTTTATATCCTCACAAATAGGTATTATATGGGTTGAAGAAATTGCGAAGTTTAAATTTGCCTCTCCTATTCCTGAGGATGTGATACCGATTAATTTACCGGACTCGTTGAATAAGGCACCTCCGGAGTTACCGTGGGTAATAGGGATGGAAATTTGAATTAAGTTAACTCCATTGGCCTCCCAGAAATTAGATATAATTCCTGTGGATACTGTATTAAACAGTCCCAAAGGTGATCCAATAGCAACGGCGATACTTCCTTTATCGGAATCGCGGGCCTGACCTATGGTTACCGGCTCGATGCCGACTTCATTTACCAATTTCAATACAGCAATATCAACATCAGAATCCGTGTATAAAACTCCTTCCACATCCACGTAATTTCCGTTGGAAAGGAGAATTTTTGCACTTTTTCCGCCCTCGATTACATGATAATTGGTAACTATTACACCGTCTTTTATAAAAAATCCGCTTCCTTGAGATTGTCCTCCCGGTACATCAACGTACACGGCAACAACTTTGTGGTCATTTTTCTTAACGATATCTTTTACGGACATAATGGTGTCTTCGTCGGTTGAATCAGGCAAGTAGGTTTGGATGGTGTCTTCAGTGTTTACATCACCGGATTCGGCGATTTCACGATATGAAGACTCCAAGTTCTCATTTCTTGCATTTAACTCATCTTCAAATATTCCTTCCATGTATAAGTATTTTAATCTGTCATTTGGTGTTTCAAGTATTACCACATTATTGTACAATAATGCTTCTCCTTTGCGGTGAACAGTTTCATTATTCTCCGTATATTCATAATCCGCATAGCAGACAAAATCTACTTTGAGGAGATATTCTATTCCGTGTTCTTTTTCGTTTTTACCTAAAATAGCTACTTCCTCAAATCTCACCACATCCAAATCCATAAGTGAAAAGAATACGTTTTCCTGAATACGCATTAGATCATATTCCGGTGCGTTATATGCATAGGTATCATAAAATTCACGAGAGGCTTGCAATCTATCCAGCTCTAAAATAGCATTTTTTGTAAATTCAATAATTTCTTCTTCGGTATATTTACTGCCGTCAATACGAATGTTTGAACCTATTACTGGATTGTCAGACGGTCTGTGCGAGTTTATTAATGTCGAAAATAATAGGTTTTTCCCAAGCATGAATAAAATTGACAATAATATGATTCCTCCTGCAATACTTCCGCCAATAATAAGGGGAATTTTGATTTTATTGGAGGATTTAACTTGAGGATTGGGACGGACATTTTGCTTTATTGGGTAGTTCATATTTCTGTCCATATTATTGACTGTGTTGTTAAAGTTAGGATTCATTTGGTGTTGTGGAGGCAAATTTGGGTTTTGTGGAGGTTGAGAATTAGCTGAATTAATTACCCCGTTAAATTGGATTGACTCTTGGCTGTTGTTATCCGAAGCATCTTTTATGATGTTTGTATTATTTTCTAATGGATTGGATGGCGCAAATGTATCTTTAACAGTATTAATGTCATTAGCATTATGTACGGAAGATTGGTTATATATTTGCTTAATAATGTTCTGAAGCTTTGCAATATTATCATCTGGAAGACCGATTGTTGCATCGACTTTGTACGGGCTGCTCAAATAGTGTTCAATTGGCTCTGAGGGCATTGCCCTGTCAACGCAGAAAGGAATAATAGTTTTATTCAGTGATGATGCTTTCTGCAATTCATCAATTACTTGTATGGATGTATTTGAGTGTGAAGAAAAAATAAAAACTACGATGTCGGATTTTTCAATTGCGTTGGCTATAGCTTCCACATAGTATTGACCGGCCATAATATCCTGTGACGGAATCCAACATGTAAGACCCGTTTGCTTAAGCGAAAAATATATTTTTTTCCGCAATAGCTCTGTCGTTTGGAGCGTGACAAAAATAAATCAATTTAATCACCCTTACTTTATGTGTTATAGTATTACTAATATTTTGAGAAAATTTAAATGTTACAAGTTTGTTACAATATTAATGTAATTATATTGTATGATTATTAAAAATACAAGAGTTTCTATTGATTGGAAAAGAATTTTTTAAAATTGGGGAAACACACACATTAAATGAATTGCTTAAATGATAAATTAATTTAAATGTAAGGCATGTTGTGGTAAAATAGTTATATCGTGCAAAACAACGGTTATATTGTTCATATGATTGCACGTAATTGATTTGTATATTTCCATTTCAGCAGCGTCATAGAACGGGAAATAGAGAAAGGAACAGTGAAAAAACTACCCACTCATATGCTGTATAATACATGGCTTGTCTGGTTCATTATTATCTGATGAATAAGGTTTTTTCTCGGATTCTAATGAGTCAGTTATAAAAAGATACGGACAGGAATTACTGTCTACGTATCTAGAACTATATAGCTTAGGCTTTCAAAAGGCTAATAACTTCAAGTTTTTATCTACTCACAATACAGAACTTTCTATGTAAATGTCCTGATATTTTGGGCAAGACATAAAATTATATTTATGAAAACCTAAAGTATATAATTAAAAATGAAAAGGAGGAATATGATTGAAAACGTGTATTGCTTGTGGAATGCCTATGAAGGATATTTCAGACTTTGCGGCAAACGATCCCAACAAAGATTATTGTGTTTACTGTTCACGTCCCGACGGAGAAATGCAGTCTTTTGAAGAGAAGAAAGAGAGCCTTACCAAATTTATAGTAAAAACGCAGGGAGCAGATGAAAACGTTGCCTGGAAAATTGCAGAAAATATGATGCACAAGTTACCGGCATGGAAGGAATATTTTAATTAAAAGAAGGGTGTGCATTATCAACTTGACATTATTTTGTCTTCATGTTGTCAGTAAATGCGTTATTAATGCTTTACCTTAAACAGTCAATACGTTGACATTCATCAACTTCAGTCACGTTAAGACAACAGCATTTATAAGAAAGGAAAGTAACTAATGTATATTGAATTAAGAAATGAAAGATTGTTGCTACGTCCGTTCAGTGTTTTAGATTTACATACAGTATACGAATATGCGTCATATGCAGAAAATACGAAATATATATGATTCATTTTCCTCATAAAAGTATAGAAGAAATACATAGCTTTTTAGATGTCGTTAGTGCGGAATGGCAGAAGAAAGAACCATCTTATTATGAATTTGCTATTGTATATGACTCTGTACATATTGGAGCAGTTTGCGTATATCTAAATGAGGATAGAACCGAAGGCGAGTTGGGCTGGATTCTCAATAAGAAATATTGGGGAAGGGGATTTGCTACTGAAGCTGCGCTTGCAATTAAGTCATTTGCAATCAATCAGTTAAAAGTGAAAAAACTGCTTGCCCGTTGTGATTGCCGAAATCTTAATTCTGCACGTCTCATGGAGAAAATAGGCCTTTCGTTTGAAAGTAAAAGCGAGAGACAGTATCCTGATGAACGAGGAGTGGCAGGTGAGTTAATATATTCCTGTGTTGTAATTGACGAGTAAGGCAAATTCCATATATCTTTGGAAATTAACCGGAATAAACCGAAAATCAAGGGTTATTCCGGCTTTTGTTTTATTCCGGTGTTTTATTTCTATCCAAAACTCAAATTCCAATTAATAAAAGTAACCTCCTACGAGAATAGCGAATCCTTATAAATTCCTTATAATTGCCTATTCTGCTTTAATTAAATCCAAGGTAGGGTCTGAAGAAGTGCTACATATTGTGGGCCTTGAGAAATCCGGAAAAAAGAAAGTAAAGAATTTCAATTTTAAGGTTTTCGCCTATAGTAACTATTGTTATTGAACGCAATATTCCGTAACAATTCATAGGATGTTAACATAAACTGATATTAGGAGTTGACCTGTTTATGCAGAGGAACAAGCCATGCTTTCAAGTATTGAATTTATAAAACAGTCTCTGGGTTTACATCTGTTTTTTGCAAGGATTATGAAAGAGCACTCATTTTTCCTTGAAGTGGGGTTTACGTCGAAAGATTCAGGCTTTATCCAGCAGGCAGATGCTTTTCGCAGGGAATTTGACGGAATTTTAGGAGAAACTATTTCTCTTTCAAACAGTGTCGTTAATCCCGAAATACTTCAATCTGGAGAGGTAATAACACCTTTTACTTTGAATGCAGAAATGGCAACCATATATTTTACAGGGGTACGGATACCAACTCAACTGACGCAGGCAGAAGCAAGACTGGCAGGCAGCGATATAATAACAGCCAATCCAGTGCTTGAACGACATGTATCCGTGCTTAACCAAAGGGCAATAAATGCAACTGCTGCATTAATACAGTTTAAAAAGAATATCTTATCTAATGTTTTATACTGCAAAATGTTTACATTTAACTATCCCTTATTGATCCTGCACATAACTCGTGAGGCAGAATTGTATCTTCTGCAGCTTAGGAGACTTCAAAGAAGAGAAGAGATAGATTTGGTAAAAGAAGCTTACGAATTACAATTTTTCTGGAACAGGCAAATGGCGGAACATGCCAAGTTTATCCGAGGGTTGCTTGACCCTACTGAAAACGATCTGATTAACCAGGCCAATGATTTTGGAAATGAGTTTGATCAATTGACTGCAGAAGCAAAGGCAGCAATGGATGCAACCTCTCCAATGGCTAAAGTTACTGACGAAAGCTTAAAAGCAACCGAGGATTTTCGGAACTTCAAAGCCCAAGGCACTCAGGCGATTCTTGAATGTAAAGTAAAATCGATAATCATACCGCTTCTGGGTGATCATGTTTTAAGAGAAGCGAATCATTATTTGCGATTGCTTAAAATGTTTGAAGGAAGATAGTAATACAATAACCGGCCTGTGGGATTGTTCCGCGGGTCTGTTTTATTTTTTTTGATATTGTTCGCTTAAGCGTATATGATTAAATTAAAGTTTCATGTTAATGCGTGGGAGGATTTATGAGATATTTGATACCGAAGGAAGTGGCGGAAAAATGGGGAATTCCGGTGCGTCGCGTGCAGATTCTGCGTAAACAGGGCAAGATAAAAGGTGCGGAATGTCACGGCAGAATATGGTTAATCCCCGAAACGGCGGAAAAGCCAGAGGATGCTTTTTCCTTGCCCAAAGTACCTTGCGCGATAGTTCCCAGGCCACGTCTGACGGAAAAAATTGCTCCTCCCGGCAGCAGTCTTACATATATTCATGCCGATGCGGGCTATGGCAAAACCACCCTCATGATGCAGTATGCCGGTGAACGGAACGATGTGGTCTGGCTTTCCCTTGACGAGAGGGACAGCAATATGACATACTTTTTGCGCCATTTGGAAGACGCCTTTCGCAAAAAGTTTCCCCGCTTCGATTTTTACGCCACCGATCTGCTTCCTTTCGCAGCCAGGGATACTTTTGTCTCCAGAGCACTGTCGGCATTGCTTTGCGCCATAGGACGCCGAAAGCTTACCCTGATTCTGGATGATGTCCATGTTATTACAAACGGTGCGACGATGGACTTTTTAAACAGATTGGTCAAGAGCTGTCCTTCAAGTCTGACCCTTGTCATGGCCGGCCGCTATGAACTGTGGAGCGGACTTTTCCGGCTCAAGATGGAAGGACGGATTGTCGAACTCACCAAGGCTGATCTGTGCTTTAGCCGAGAGGAAGCACAAAAGCTCTGGGGTTTTTTTGACGAGGCTGCCTATACTGCCACAGAGGGATGGGCACTAGTCCTGCAGTCCTACCGGGTGGCAGCAGAGAACGGGAAGCTTTGTCTGCCCCAGGCTGATCGGAAATTATACAGTTATCTTATGGAGTTTCCCTGGAGGAGAGCAGCCGTTTGCTCGACAGCCTTCTGCCTTTGCCGGAGGATGCTTCTATGGAAGATTGGTACATGGTGATGATAGAGAAAATCTATAACCTGACTTTAGCTACTCGCCTGTCGGAGGCTTTGGTACTGACCAAGGCCATGGCAGAGAAATGTGCGGTACAGGGCAGCTCACGGGTCAGAGCTTGGCTCGAGTGCTATCTGACTGTTATTTATTTTTATCAGGGTGATTACATAAAGTGCCTTCAATATTACGAAAAATCCCTGTCCCTCCCGGAGGAAGAACAGGACTGGCTTTCACGACACTGTATGGGGGCCTATGCAGCCAAGACCTATCAGCTAACAGGACAGGAGGAAAGGTCCATTCCATTGATGGAATCGGAGATTTCCCGTCTTCGACGCTTAGGGCTTTATGATGAGCTGAGCCTCAATTACCTGATATATGCTGAAATTCTCCTGACCGAGGAAATACGCAAACTCAGCCAGGGGAGTTTTGCCGATTTTTTAGCTTTTCGAAGGTATCTGGAGATGGCGGAGGAACATGCTGCCTTAAACCGCAGTACCGAAGATTATTTACTCTTTGCAAAAATACTGCGCTTGACTTCCGAGGTTTTAATCCGGCCCAATAAGGCTCTGCACGATGTTAAAGATATCCTTTGACATGACCGAAAACAAATGCTTGCATACGGCGGTTACACAGCCCAAAAAAGTTTACATAAATACATTGGGTGCTTTTTATATTGCTCCGGCTCATGACCGATGCTCCCGGGTCAAAATCCGCACGCAGAAATCCAGGGAACTACTGGCCTATCTCCTGGAACACAGGGAAGACGTAAGCCGAGAGAGGATTTTTGCAGATCTGTAGCAGGACAGTGAGGGAGATGTCACCGGCATGTTCCACACCCGACGGGGTGAAATCTGACGTGCCTTTGAGAGCCTTGGAACCAAAAACCCCATTAAGCATAAAAAAGGGATATACTTTCTGGACATGGAGGAAATTGTTTGCGACTATGACGCCTTCCGGCAGGCGGCCTTCGAATTTCGGAGAAATCCCACTCCTGAAAATGCTCAAAAAGTGGTTGACCGTTACACCGGACGTTATCTTGACGACATGGAAGCTTTGTGGGCGGAAAGTACAAGGTTAAGCTGCGAGGATATCTTTCTTCAGGCAGCGGAAACTCTTTTGGAAAGCTATCGGGAATCCGGTGAACGGACAAAAATCATGGAGCTTTTGCACCGCTGCACCGGCTTGAGCTGTCACAGTCATCGTGTTGATGTAGTACGTGTTGATGCCGAAAAGGAAGGAAAAAAGAAAAAGAATAAAACTTTATAATGGAACATGGTAATATGCAGCATTTTTCCTATGCAATCCGAAGGGGGATTTATTTTTTTTAAAAATTTTTTTAATATTTTGATATATTTTAATTTTTAATAAAAGCTAAAAATCTAAAACTTTTTATATGTATCCATACGTCTATAAAGTGTACAGCAGTTAAGATACGTATACGTATCCAAAATAAAAGAAGGGATGACAACTTAAGTGTTATTAAAGAATAAATACCTGGAGGAGCAAATAGCAGAATATGCTGTTAAACACAAGGAGAATTTTTACAGGCTGGCATACAGCTATGTAAAAAATGCAGATGATGCTCTGGATATTGTTCAGGAATCTGTATACAAGGCAATTTCATCTATGGATTCATTGAAAAATCCCGATTACCTAAAAACATGGTTTTACAGAATAGTGGTTAATACCTCACTGGACTTTCTTCGCAGGCAAAAAAGAAACGTTGCTGTCGGTGAAGAGATTTTGGGAAGTTTTGATTTTGGAGCAGTTGACAGTTATGGGGATTTTGACTTGCAAAGAGCATTGGACAATTTGCCGGAAAAATATCGTACCATAGTTGTACTGAGATACTTTGAAGACTTGAAAATAGATGAAATTGCAGAAATCCTCAATGAAAATGTTAATACAGTGAAGACCCGGTTATACAAGTCCCTTGAAATACTGCGTGTAAAGTTAAGCGAATGTGAGGAGGTTTAGTATGAAAGATAAAAATTTGGATTTTCTTAAAAAGCAATATTTACACACACCCATACCGGAAGAGTTGGATTCTGTAGTGAAAAAAGCATTAAAAGACGGGAGTGAGCATAGAATGAAAAGAAATAAGTTGATAAAAAGAACAAGCGTGGCAGCGGTTTTGATTGTTGTTTTCGCAGGAGTACTTACGGTTGGAATTAACAGCAGCCCGGCTTTTGCATCTGCTTTGGAGAAAGTTCCGATTGTGGGAGGTATAGTAAAAGTCCTTACCTTTAAAGAGTATACTGTAAATGAGGACAGATTTAAAGCAGATATTAAAGTGCCTGCTATAGAAGGTTTGGAAAACAAGGAATTGCAAAATAGCTTGAACGAAAAATATCTCGCTGAAAACAAAAAATTGTATGAAGAATTTATGGCCGAGATGGAAAATATGAAGAAAGAAGAAGGCGGTTATCTTGGAGTAGACAGCGGATACGTTGTGAAAACTGATACGGATAGAATATTGTCCATAGGCCGCTATGTTTTAACCGTCGCAGGTTCTTCTTCAACGGTATTCAAATATGATACTGTTGACAAGAAGGAAGGAATTTTGATAACCCTGCCAAGTTTGTTTAAAGATAACAGTTATATAGAAATCATAAGTGAAAATATAAAAGATCAAATGAGAGAGAGAATGAAAGCCGATGACGGTTTTATTTACTGGGTGGATGTGGATGAGAATGAAGAATTTATCGAGCCGTTTGATAAAATATCTCCAAATCAGAATTTCTATATTACGGAAGAAGGGAAATTGGTAATTTCATTTGACAAATATGAAGTCGGACCGGGATACATGGGAATTCAGGAGTTTGAGATTCCAACCGAAGTAATAGCCGATATTTTGGTTAGCAATGAGTATATCAGGTAAATAAAATGAATGAAATAAAAAGCAATATAATTAAGAAATGGGTTGCCGCTAATTCGGCAACTCATTTTTATATATTTTGTTAATAAGAAAGTACAATAAAACCCTTTGAAAAGTTTTTAAATTTATATTTTTGCTATTGATATATGAGGTCTAACACGATAGACTTAAATTAAGTCTATTACAATAATTGCATCCTATGTAGCCATCGGTATTATTCTTCTCCGTTTCCTTAGTTTTGGGTTGTAATAGTTGCGGTTGCAGCTGTTCTCACAGCTTCGATTGTTTTTGCCACAAATGAATCCAGTGAAGGGACAATTTCAGCAAAGGAAAGAAAAAAACTCACCAAAGTTATAAGCGAATACTACCTGAAATCGGATCCGACTAATGAGGGTTCTCTTGTAATATATAACATAAAAGATTTTGGCAGCGGTTACTGGGTGTTAACTGAAAAATATTCCGGAGAAGGCGAAAAATTTTCACTTTTGCTTTTAGTAGATTATGATTTTAATATTTTAGCAAAAGCTTCAGGAAATACTCCCTTAAGTTCGTGTTTTTCAGCCAATGTGCTCAAGTATCTGGGAAAAGTACAGAAAACCATAATAATAATTTTGTTCACGACGGCGACGTGTGGGGGATGAATTTTTTTTTGTTGTGGTTGTTAAAGATGATGACGGAAAGTGGCGTGTAGATACATATACAACCGGATAAAAGGGTGTAGGTGATACGAGCTGAATAATTTTATATGATATAATGTAAATAAATATTTTCTGGAGAGAGCATTATGACAAATGTATACTTTGTGAGGCATGCGGAACCGGATTACAATGTCCGGGATGATTTTGCCAGACCGTTGACTAAAAAGGGTAAAGAAGATGCCAAATTGGTTTCGTCGTATTTAAGCGACAAAGATATTCATGTGGTAATATCAAGCCCGTATTTGCGGGCAATTGATACGGTGAAGGATTTTGCCGGTGAAGTTGGACTTGATATAAAAATTGTTGACGATTTTAGAGAACGAAAAGTGGGCAACGTTTGGATAGAGGACTTTAATTCTTTTGCAAAAAAGCAATGGGAAGATTTTGATTACAAGCTGTCGGACGGAGAGAGTTTGAGAGAAGTTCAAAATCGGAATATAAAAGCACTAAACGAGGTTTTACGCATGTATGAAGGAAAAAACATAGTAATTGGGACACATGGGACTGCATTGAGCACCATAATAAATTACTATGACAGTACTTACGGGTATGATGATTTTGAACGAATGAAGCTGATAATGCCCTGGATTGTAAAAATGCAGGTTAAAAAAGATAGATGCATAAATATTACAAAAATAGACATTTTAAACGGAGGGCGCTCTTTATAAGGCAAGTTGTTTGATAATCCGGGATATGTTGATTTTGCCTCCTTAAACGAATATAATTAATTTATAACTGAAAAATCTCAAAAAACGTTTATTATTTTATTATTTTTTTAGTATCTCATGTCGAATAAAATTGTGTTTGTGTATATTCGATGGTTTATGGGGGAGTATAATGGAAAAGTTTTATGTTTACGTAGTCCTTACAAGGACAAATACAGTAATATCCAGACTTATACAACTTTTCAAGAAAGATGAATTCACCCACGCCGCCATTTCTTTGGACAGAGACCTTGCAAACATGTATAGTTTCGGAAGAAAATATACTTTCAATCCGTTTATCGGTGTATTCAAGCATGAAAATTTAAACAAAGGAACGTATAAATACTGTAAAGTGTTGCCCGGAGCGGTAATTGAGCTCGAAGTGACAAAACAGCAGTATCAAAGGGCTAAAGCCCTGCTGCAATGTTTTATTTCCAATGCCGGGCGATACAAATACAATTATATGGGACTTGTCAACGGCTTGCTAAACAGGGAAGCATGTCACGATTCAAGATTCGTCTGTTCTGAATTTGTCTATTATATCTTGAATGAGAGCGGTATTGCAGACTTTAAAATATCAAGAAATCTTGTAAGACCTCAAAGTCTTTTAAAATTAAACGGACGAATAATATTTAAAGGCGATCTCAAGAATACAAGATTGTTAAAGAAATGCTTGAGAAGTCATAAAATTCATGTCAATCAGAAACTATCCGTTGCTTTATAAATAATATATATCCGTATTTTACAATATCCATACGAATATGGATTATTTTATTTTGTTATATTTTTAACAAAAAAATTATTTAAACTTTTTCAATGGTGGTATTATATATATTGGTCACAGTTTCAATGAATCAAAAAATAAAGAGGTGTTTAATATGCAAAAAAGAGATTTGTTTTCCTTAAAAGGCAGAGTTGCAGTAGTCACGGGAGCATCATCGGGACTTGGTGTTCAAATGGCCAAAGCTCTTGCAGCCCAGGGAGCTGATATTGTTATTTTGGCGAGACGCAAGGAAAAACTTGAGAAGGTCGCGGAAGAGATCCGGCAATTTGGAGTAAGATGCCTTCCCATAGAGTGTGATGTAACGAAAATCGAAATGGTCAGAAAAGCTGCCGAGCTTGCCGAAAAAGAATTCGGAAAAGTTGACATTTTAATAAACAATGCAGGCAGCGGTGGTATAGCCTCGGCTGAGGAAACAAGCGATGAAATGTGGAGCAATACAATTAATGTCGATCTCAGCGGAGTTTTTATGGTTGCCCGGGAATTTGGCAAAATTATGATAAAAAACAAGTATGGAAGAATTATTAATATTTCTTCCATATACGGCATGGTTGGTAACATGGCACATCCAAGCGCTGCTTATCATGCGGCCAAAGGCGGTGTGATAAATCTTACAAGAGCTTTGGCGGCAGAGTGGGCAAAATACGGCATTACGGTAAATGCAATATGCCCGGGTTATTTTGTTACGGAGCTTACCGAGGACGTTCTTAACACTGAATATTTCACCAATTACATGAAATCCACTGTTCCTATGGGACGCTACGGAAAAGAAGGAGAGTTGGATTCAACCGCTGTCTATCTTGCATCTGATGCATCTTCCTATGTTACGGGCGCTGTTATTCCGGTAGACGGTGGGTATACATGCGTATAAGACTGGATAAACTCCTTCCCGGTTTTTATTGTTTATGATTCTTACCGGGAAGGAGTTTATTATTTATCTTTAGTTATTCCAAAGAATCAATAACATCCGGCAAGTCGTCAATTTCAACATGTTCTCCAAAGACATTGTAATAAATGCCGTCCTTTAAAAACATGATCTGTATGTTAACGGCATCTTCACATGGGTCATATTTTTTATTTCTTCTGTATCTTTAGTTATTTTTTCCTCATACTTCATGTCATCCTTAACCGGTTCGATATTCTGCCCGTCTGTTGATGCTTCAAAAACAACTGCACAACACTAATAAATTGAGTAAACGGTAATGCCGTTAAAATCATATTTTGTTACAAAGTTTTGTTTGAGAAATTCCTCGTTTACCGGGTATTCCTGGCTTTGTCTGAGTTCCGGACTGACCACGATATAGTCAATACCTTCCTGCTCAATAATGCTTTTTATTTTTTCAAAACTTTCTTCGCCCCTTAATATGGTGTTTAGAATGTTGAAGCGTTCGGCGAGCTTGTATGCCGAGTCGGCTGCATTATGTACATACATTTTACCGCCTGCCATCAGTATGTTGGATACTGCGTTGTCATTATATTGTATGGTCGGCAGAGTAAGGAAAGTTGAGCCCGGTTCGGTGTTTTCAATAATCCACTGTGTGAAGTCTGATTTGTCTGCCACATTGACTTTGGGAAGATTCTTGACTGACATTAAGTCAAGCACTCCGGCAATCATAAGGCAGAGACAAAGGATAACGGATATGAATTTAAGTATTACATGTTTTTGGCGGAAAAGTTCTACTAAGTAGTAAGCTGCCAGGCAGTTTATAAATATGAGTGATGAAATCATGAGTTTGTTATTGTCATACAGCACCACGCCAAGCTGCAGTAAATTGGCCAGTACAAACGGCACTGAAAGGATAAGGAACAGTATTTTTTTTCTGTTGGGTACAATCAAAAATGCTATAACAATTATAATTAATTTTAATCCCAGGACTTTGAAGTAAAATTCTGTTAAATCCAATATGTCAAAGCGTCCCACTTCATAGCCGATATGAAACTTTGGATATTCTGTCAGGCTCGAAGCACCTGATTTAAATCTCAGAAGCTGCGGCAGTGAAACAAGTCCGGCTATGGCGGTTGAGATAAACATTGGAATAAAGACATCTTTTTTTCTTATATTTATAATTGTATACAGTCCCAAAAATGAAAGCAGAGCCGTGTTTACAACAGAGTTCCAGTAAGGCATGATACCTACAGCAATTCCTATAAGACAGCTTGATAAAAGCCATGAATAATCGTTACGCAGGTTCAATGGGATTATTTCACCGCTTCCCGGTTCCGGATTTTTTGTCTCTTTTTCATTTTCATACATAGAAATCACATATGTAACGATGAAAACAAGAAATGCCAAGGAGAAGGCAAAGTGCCGCTGATTTACGAAAACATTCAGGTTAAAAAGCCCCCAGCCTTCAAACATGGTTGAAGCCAGCCAGCCGGTTTTTTCATACATTTTCTTGAATATATCCCAGCCCCAGTTTTCGGCAACCCACTTTAAACCGCTTATTGAGCTGTGGAACAATAAAAAGAGGGCGCCGAGAATTCCCACGGCATCATTTTTAAATACTGTTCTTCCAAACTGAAATATCATTAACAGCAGGAAAGAAAGACTCAAAATACACATAAGATTCAAGGCGTGAACCGAATGCAGGCCGGTTTGGGTTATTTTACCCACATAGTAGTCAAACAGAAAGTGATATTTTGCCGGAGTATTGGCGTAAAAGATATGCTCAACCGGAATGTTTTGGCCAATGCTTATGGAACGTACAAATCCGTTGTGAAGAGTTAAATCGCTCCATGCTCCCCCGGACATGGTGATGCTTCCGTTTGACAAACTGAAGGTATCATAATTGAACCACGTTGAAAATAAAACAAAAGCGATAAAGCAAATTATTGCAACTCTGTCACGGCAGAACTCTTTTATCGTGTCAAGAAGCTCTTTGAATATTTTGCTGTTTGTTCGGTATACGTATGCTATAAAAGCAAAAGATATTACGAGGTATGCTATATTGCTGAGATAGTAGTTGCTCAGGGTTTTAACGAAAAGTATATCAAGCCAGTATAGCAGTGTGCCGGAAAAAACGGACCCTATTAGAAAAGAACCAGAAATAATCATTATCGGGGATTTTATTTGAGTTAATTTTTTAAGCAGGCAAAATCCCATTAAGAATGATGCAATCAAGAGAAAAACAAACATATCATCCCACTTCCCGACAAATAAATTTCTATCTGCGCAAATACAAAAAAAATTATATCACAATAAATAAGAAAATAATAGTTTTTTGTCAAATTATATTAATTTCAATTCTATTAACATAATCATTCGATTCAGAATATTATGTTACAAAGAAATTATGTTTGGGGTGGGATTCTTATGTTTGACGAGGTGAGAGACGTAACGGCTTTGTTAAATTCAAACGTATTGCTTATCGCCGGAACTATAATTGCTTTAGTTGTAATCGTTTTAATTGCCCTGATTGTCAGAAAAAAACTTTTCATAAAACTTGTTTCGTTTTTGAATAAACATATTGACGCGCTTTTGTTTCTCATAGGAATAGGCAAAAAAAAGGCAGACAAGCAAAAACTCAACCAATCCTTTGCCATTGCCGGTTATGCGTATGACGAAAAGCAGGACATTTTTTATTCCACAAAAGACGCATGGCAAAGAAAATTTGGATATTGCCGTTTGTATGATGAGGCGGCGGCACCTTTAGGAATGATAGTGGATTGTGAGCCGATTCATTTTGAGTACAAGGGAAAGAGATGGTTAATTCAGTTCTGGAAAGGGCAATATGATTTGCCTACCGGTGCTGAGGTGGGGGTATATGCAACCGACAAACCGGATATAAACATTCCGGGGTTATTTAAAGGAACTTTTTATAACAGTATAAAGGATGATGAGTTTTTATGGATGTCATTTACTTTAAAAAAGAATGGAAAAGTACTTTTTGAGCGCGGAGACCGGCATTGGTGGTTGACAGGTTTCAAACTTGGTGAATTCTCCCAGCCGTGGGAATTGACCATGGAGATTACCATAACATTAAAAGATGCTGTGATGTGTTCGGCATTTATTGACGGATTGAAGAGAGCGGGATATACAAACAAGGAGATAAAAAGATACGGAAATTCCGTAAGGGTAATATTTGACAAGCCTCGTACTCCCCAGCCTTTTACACGAACAAAGGTAACTGATGAAATCATCCAGAAAAAAAACAAACTTTTATGTGACCTATATAATGAAGTTACAAAAGGATGCGTTACTTTGGAAGAAAAGATAGCTGCAATCCGTGAAAAAGCGCCGGAATTGTATCAGCACATTCTTGGTTTGGGAAGACCAAAAGAGTTGTACAGCTCCTATAAAAGGATTCAAAGGCATTTGACGGAATAAGCATGCCGGAATAGGTTTTGCGGTATTTGTGGGGGTGTTTGAAATGTATGAATTCAAGAGGTTGTCGGAAGTTTTTGAGTCTGCGGAGGAGATTCCTTTTGATGATTTTTCCAAAATTATCATAATGAGCGATTGTCACAGGGGAGACGGAAGCTGGGCGGATAATTTCAGTAAAAACAAGAACATTTACTATGCTGCACTGACCTATTACTATCGCAATAATTTTACTTATATAGAACTGGGGGATGGAGACGAGCTGTGGGAAAATGACAATATATGTGACATAATAAGTGAACACAGAGACGTCTTTTCCTTGCTGACCAGGTTTATTGATGAAGGCAGGGCTTACTTTATCTACGGCAATCATGATATTGAGAAGAAAAAGTATGCATTGAGAACCCTTAGGGAAAGAAAAAGTTTTAAGTATTTGGAAGACGGCGACAAAAGAAATGTAGCCGCATTTTTTAAAACAAAAGTACACGAGGGTTTGATTTTACGGCACAGGGTCACGGGAGACAAAATATTTCTTGTACACGGACATCAGGCGGATTTTGCAAACGACAAATTGTGGAGGGTCAGCAAATTTTTTGTAAGGTATTTATGGAGACCGCTTGAGTTGTTGGGAATTCGGGACCCAAACAGTGCATCGAAAAATGACCGGAAAAAAACAGTTATTGCAAACAAGATTGTAGACTGGGTCAAGAGCAACAATCAGATGATTATTGCAGGCCACACTCACAGAGCGGTATTTCCGGCGGTCGGCCAGCCACCATATTTTAATGACGGCTGCTGTGTCCATCCTTATGGCATAACGGGAATAGAGATTGTACATGGAAAGATAGCACTTGTCAAATGGAGTGTAAAAACCAAGGATGACGGTACCTTGTACGTCGGCAGGGATGAAATAGAGAAGCCGGTGAAGCTTAAAGAATACTTCAGATAAACATATAAACGTGTAAAGGGGGTGGCGATAATGGTTACTTTTAAGCTTAATGATGAATTCATGTTTGGAACCGCTACCGCAAGTACTCAGATTGAGGGTGGGGATACGGGAAATACATGGTATAAGTGGTGCCAGGAAGGACGTATCAAGGACTCCAGCAGCTGTATCACTGCATGTGACCATTGGAACAGGGTGGAGGAGGATACGGAGCTGTTGAAGAACTTGGGAGTTCAAACCCACAGAATGAGTCTTGAGTGGAGCAGAATAGAGCCTTCCAGGGGCAAATTTTCCGATGACGCAATGAAACATTACAGAGATGAGATTAAGCTTTTGGTGGAGAACAACATAAAGCCTCTGGTTACGCTTCATCACTTTTCCGAGCCCATTTGGTTTCATGAAATGGGGGGATGGAAAAAAACGGGCAATGCAGATATTTTTATAGAATATGTGAAGTATGTGGTTGAAAATTTGGGTGACCTTGTAAGCGACTGGGTAACCTTTAACGAGCCCAATGTCTATGTTGATTTTGGTTATGTAATCGGCATTTTCCCTCCGGGGGAAAGAAGCCTGTCTGAAGGGTTAAAGGTTACGGCAGAGCTTATAAACACCCATGTAAAACTATACCGGCTGATACATAGGATAAGAAGAGAGCGCAAATTTGCAGGCAGGACAATGGTAGGAACGGCAATGCACCTTCGCATCTTTGACGGGATAAGTTCTACCGGAAAAATGATAGCCAAAGTTGTAGATTATCTGTTTAACGAAATGTTTATGGAAGGCATGACGACAGGGCACATGATGTTTCCTCTTTCCAAAAAGGGTTCAAGCCATAAAAAAGGCAGGTATGCGGATTTTTTGGGAATTAATTATTATACAAGAAATATTGTTGAGTTCGTATTTGACCCGTCCCTTTATTTTCACGAGCTTGTATGTGACAAGGATTTGACCAAATCGGACCTCGGGTGGGACATATATCCGGAAGGCATATACAAAGTATGCAAGAGGTACTATAAGAAATATAAACTTCCCATTTATATAACCGAAAACGGAATAAGCGATAAAAATGACACCAAACGGCCGAGCTTTATTGCCAGCCATCTTGCTTATATTGCAAAAGCCATAAAAGAAGGGATTCCGATAGAACGGTATTATTACTGGACGCTGATGGATAACTTCGAATGGCTTGAAGGTGAGTCAACGGATTTCGGCCTTTACGACTGCAATTTCCGCACGCAGGAGAGGATACCGAGAAAAAGCGTCCGGCTTTATGAGCAAATATGCAGAAGAAAAGAATTAACCGCGGAGATGATTGAGGATTTTAAGAAGTACAGCGGGATTACTATAGAAACAATCCGGTGACATATACGGTCAATATTGCTCCCAATGCCACTATAAAAAGGCTTTTTTCCATATAAGCCAGAATTAAAGCGACAACAGTGCCGCAGATGGCAGTGCCGTAATTGTTGGTGGAACTAAAAATGTCCGGAAACGTAAGTGCTCCCAATACTGCATAAGGGACATACCGTAAAAAAGATTTTATATAAGTTGATTTGATTTCTTTTCTAAAGACGGCAATGGGAAGTACCCTGGGCAAATATGTAACAAGCGCCATTAACAAAGCGGCAATGAGTGCATACGGCATGATTTTACTCCTCCTTTAAAACGGGATTTTCTTCTTTTATGGGCCATATGGCGGCACCGATTCCGGCACCAAGTACGGTGGAAATAATAATAGCAAAACCGCTTGAAATAAAGCTAAAGAGAGGGATATATTTTAAAGCCAGATTTATCGCAACTGAAATAAGTACAATCATCAGAACCGGTCTGGATTTTTTTGCAGGCGGAACTATTATTGCAATAAACATGGCGAACAAGGCAATACCCATTGCATTGCTCAGGGATTCGGGCAATGCGGAACTGGTGAAGGCACCTAAAGCCGTTCCGAAACTCCAGCCGAAAATTGGTCCTGCGATTAGCCCCAACATATAGAAATAAGACAACCTTCCTTTTTCCATTGAAGCCACCGAAAAGGTTTCGTCGGTTATTCCAAATCCGAAGACAAGACGCTGCCAAAGTGTAATCTTTGGATCGATTTTTTGAGACAGAGAAAGAGACATCAGCATGTACCTGATATTTATAACGAAGGTGGTAAGGGCAATTTCAAGATAACCCGCACCCTGGATAATTAAATTTGTACCGGCAAACTGCCCTGCGCTGGTAAGGTTGGTCAGGGAAATAAACACTGCCATTAACGGATGAAGTCCGCCGCCGACAGCCATAAGGCCGAAAGTAAAAGCTACCGGTATGTATCCTAATAGAATCGGTGTTCCTTTTTTAAATCCATAGACAAAATCATTTATTTTTGTTTGACTTTTGTTCATGAATAAAAACTCCTCAATAAAAACATTTTCAAGTTAGTTTGAATGTGATATTCTTATCAAACATTAGAACATTATAATACTAAATTGAAAAAATATCTATAGTGTTTTTGATTGAAAAACAGATTGAAAAAATGAAGTAAAAATAGTGAAACACTGAGGGCACGCAGTTTAGGCTGATGTGACTGTTTCATATTTTATGCAAATATAAGGATATATTCGAACAGTTTGAGTCGAAATTATACGCCGGTAGTGTAAGAAATATTGAACGTTTTGTTTTAGTCTTAGAAGCAAAAAACGCAAAAAGCCTTCCGTGAAAGGAAGGCTTTTTACGCAACACTTATTAAAGCAAATCCGTTTCGCTTTTTTAGAAAATTGAGTACATAAGGAACAATGATGCAAGCAGCGAAGAAACCAGTGACACAACGGTAATCTGCGTATTGATGGAAGGACCGGCAGTATCTTTGAACGGGTCACCTACGGTATCTCCCACAACGGCAGCTTTGTGTGCTGTTGAACCTTTTCCGCCGCAATTTCCTGCCTCAACATACTTTTTGGAGTTGTCCCAAAGACCGCCTGCATTGGACATCAGAAGTGCAAGCAGGAGTCCGGAAGTAATGTTACCGGTCAAAAATCCTCCGATTGCCGATGCACCGCCGATAAAGCCGACAAGTATGGTCGAGAATATTGCAACTAATCCGGCAGGGATCAATTCCTTAAGAGAGCCTGTTGTAGCGATATCTATACACTTGTCGTAATCCGGTTTGGCATTTTCCTTTCCTTCTTTAAGCCCCGGAATTGTATCCCATTGACGATGAATCTCAGCAACCATTCTCTGAGCGTTTTTGTCAACACCCAGCATCAACATTGCAGAGAATACTGCCGGGATTGCCACACCAACTATAAGTCCGAAGAATACAGTTGGATTCATGATATCGAAGTTCGCAATTCCCTGAACACCCAATTCGGATGCAGCAGTGTTTACCTCACTCATGAAAGCACCCAAAAGGGATATAACCGTAAGACCTGCGGCACTTATGGAGAATCCTTTTGTTACCGCCTTGACAGTGTTTCCGGCTGAATCCAGTTCGTCGGCAATGGCAATAACCTTTTCACCAAAGCCGCCCATTTCAGCCAGACCGCGGGCATTATCAACAATCGGACCGTAAGCGTCGTTGGAAATAATCATTCCGACTATTGAAAGCATACCGAGAGCTGACATTGAAATACCGAACATTCCATAGCCGCTTCCGAGAGGTTCACAAATATAATAGGATATTAAAGCAGTTACTGCTATACCAATCAGTGAAGGAAGGGCACTTAGCAATCCGTAGGAAAAACCTGAAAGTATGGTAAAAGCAGGTCCTGACTTTGAAGCATTTGCAACGGCTCGAACCGGAGGTTTTGCGTCGTTTGTGAAATAGTCAGAGGTAAGACCTATAATGGTTCCGACTATCAGACCTATGGCAGTTGCGCCCCAAATACGCCATTCGAAGTTAAAGATGTAGGTTGACAAAGCCGTAAGTACGGCAAAAATGGCGGTGGTCACATAAGTGGAACTGTTGAGAGCTTTTCCCGGGTCACCGTTTTTGCCGATGCGTGCCGTAGCCACTCCAATAACCGAAGACAAAAGACCTATTGCCGCATAGGCGAAAACCATTGCTACGTTTTTGCTGTCAGGTCCTCCGAGAGCAGTGGCCATAACCAGTGCAGCGGCCATTGAGGCAACGTTGGAGTCGAAGAGGTCTGCGCCCATTCCGGCAACATCACCTACGTTGTCTCCGACGTTGTCGGCTATAACTGCGGGATTTCTCGGATCGTCTTCTTCAAGACCGAGCTCCACCTTACCTACCAGGTCGGCGCTGATGTCAGCAGTTTTTGTAAATATACCGCCTCCGGCTTTTGCGAAGAGAGCCAGTGAACTTGCACCAAAACTGAAACCAAGGACTGCGCTGGCATCTCCGACTATCAATAGAACAAGGGTAACTCCCAAGAGGCTGGTACCTACAACAGCCATACCCATTACAGCGCCTCCGCGGAATCCTGTCATAAAGGCCGGTTTAACACCTTTTTGTGCTGCTTCGGCAGACTTAATGTTGGCAATAGTTGCAATCTGAATACCTATTTTTCCCGCCAGTGCTGAAAGAACCGTACCAAAAATATATGATACAGCCATCCAGATATTTTGAGTAATATTACCTGACCAGATAGGATGAGGAAGGAAAATGAGAATCAGTACAGCCGCTATAGCAGTAAAACGGGCGAGAATAAGATATTCACGTCTTAAAAAGGTATTTGCTCCCTGGCGGATATATCCTCCGATTTCAGCAATACGGGCATTGGATGAAGGCTGGGATTTCACCCATGAGTACAGCCATGCAGCAACACCAAGAGAAAGAAGCGATATCAATATCGCAACAATCTGAATTGTTTGGGTAGTAATCTGAATCATTTACAGACCTCCTTGGTGAACTTAGATTCTTTTACATCAAAACAGCAATTACATAAAACTTAAATCTTATTTCGGCTTTTCATTTGATGAACATAACATGAAAAGCTGAAACGAAAATAAAATTTGCTTTTTGATTAAGCACCTGACTAAATACCGGAAGCAACCTTACAACTGCTTTTTTAAAATAAACCTCCCTTCTGTTTTTTATTATTATGGGCTTTAAAATTATGATAAATTTAAAAATAACGTCCGCAGTTTATTTAAATTTTTTTCCTTCGCTATTATATTTTTCCTTCGCTATTATATCATAAGAGGCTGTAAAAAATTATAATACTGCGATTATTTTTTTCTATTTCCCGTCATTTTAGTCGCTTAAACAGCTTAAAACTTTTTAGCTTTTCTTTGTCTGACACTAATATATAAACATCTGTAATGAGCAGAAGGATAATGATTACAATAAGAAGAATGATAATCCCGGGATATTTGCCTTCAAAGCCATTTTCAGAAGTATGTCTTATTAAAATACCGATAAAAGCCCATATTACGGGAAGTCCGTAGATAAAATCCTGGTTTTTGAATGTTATAATACCGCAAATCAAAAGAGTAAAAATCAAAACTAAGCTTGTCCACAGCGGTTCGGAAATACCGAACCTATTCCATCCTATGCTTGAAAGGAATGCAATGGTATTGGCGATTGCAGTTATTGTAATCCAACCGAAGTAAATACTGAAAGGAAGTTTTATGAAAAGTTTTTCCAGAGTCTCAAGATTAGCTTTTCTGATTTTTATATTAATATAAATCAAACATGCCAGAATAACAGCGGTTAATACAAGAGACATGCCAATTGCGTGGTAATGCCATGCAAATATCCATGCCGTGTTTGCGATGGATGAAATTGAAAAGAATATTCCCAGGTGCTCGATTAAATTTTTGCTGAATACTCCGTCTTTTTTCTTGAAAATGCCGAATTGATAAATTGTATATGCTCCAAGCAAAAGATAGATAATTCTCCATATGGAAAACGTCATACCTGCGGGTGCGAAAAGATTGGGATATAAATCGGATATTTCTCCGGTTGTCATTTTATTAAGAGGAATGGTATTGGCCAGAAAGTTTATCAAAACCATTACAATAAATGAAACAGTGGTGTGAACTTTCGTAAAAGTACTTACGCTGTTGTTTTCCGGGTTGTTTTGAGAATGAATTTCCCCTGGAGTTTCCGCAGTACTTTCAATTTCAACAGGAGTCTCTAAATTGGCTTCCGAATTTTTCTCAATTTTACCCTCCAGATTTTCTTCCATATTTTCACTCCTTATACAAACAACATCAAAAACGCGTCAATGTTTATTACTATTTTACGGACATAACATATAATCACCCAGTGCTTATACTAACATATTTTACGACATAATACAATAAAATCATAATATTTATAATATCCGTGATGCAGACAATTTTTAAGGTTTTATTGATTTATATGTTATTGATTATTTTCTCCACATTTACTACAATAAATTTTGAAAATTGCAAAAGTATATATTATCCTTATTGTCCTTCCGGAGTTGTTCATAATATAATAAATAAGAATAATGTATATGATAACCGGCTTTATTTCTTGAGGAGTTGATTTTATTGAGTGATAAAATGACAAGAAATCTCATAATTGTTATTACTTATGCAGTGGCTTTGGTTCTTATTGTCATAAATTTTGTACCGATTATGCGCGCTGTATGGAAGTTTATTGTTTTATTCAAACCGTTTTTTATGGGAATTGCCGTTGCTTTTGTCCTAAACAGGCCATGCATGGCGGTTGAGAGGTTTTTGAATAAAAGGTTGTTCAAAAATCGATTAAAAGTACTTGTCAGAGGAATAGCAATTACTGTTACATATTTAGTGGTACTTTTGTTGATTACGCTGATAATAAGTTTTATAATACCGGAACTTATAAAAAGTATACAAGTGTTTTTAAGCAATATGGGAGCATATATAGATAATTTCAGGGATTTGACCAATGAGCTTTCCGAACTCTTGGGACTTGAAAGGATTGACCTGTCGTCTTTGGACAAATTGATTCTTGAGTACACAAACAGATTGGGAAGCAGCTTGACCGAGCTGATGCCGAAAATTATCAGCATTACGACGGGGGTTTTGTCATTCTTTGCAACATTGGTAATAACGGTGGTGTTCTCGATATATATTTTGGCGGGAAAAGAAAGACTTATCGGACAATGCAAAAAAGTTTTCAGCACTTATCTTCCCGAGTGCCTGTACAAGAAGGGAGCTTATGTGTATCGTGTTGTGGTGGATGTGTTTAACAAATATATATATGGACAGCTGGCGGAGGCTTTCATTTTAGGTTCGCTTTGCTTTATTGGGATGGTTATTTTTCGGTTTGAATATGCACTTCTCATAAGCGTTTTAATTGCAGTTACCGCATTGGTGCCGTATTTTGGAGCGTACATAGGCGGATTTTGTGCGTTCATGCTCCTTTTAATGATTTCGCCCACTAAAGCTATATGGTTTTTAGTTTACCTGGTAGTATTGCAACAGTTGGAAAATAATTTAATATACCCAAGGGTTGTCGGAAGCAGTCTTGGACTTCCCGGAATATGGGTTGTTTTGGCGGCAATTGTCGGTGCCGGAGTCGGGGGCCCGATTGGTGTTTTGACTGGGGTACCGATTGCAACAGTTCTTTTCACTTTGCTTAGAAATGATGTTTTAAGAAGATCCGGAAAGCAGAATGTTAAATGAAGGATATGAATAAAGATAAAGTAAAAGGAGCAGGAAAACAGCCTTCATTCATTTTAGAGTTTATGGAACAAATGAATGAAGGCTTTATTTTAAACAGCTACGGCATTTTTCAAGTCAAAAGGATTCTCCACCATGGGAGAGACGGTTTCATACCACTCCCGGAAGACTTGACTTGAAGATAAATAATTATTGGCATAATCAATGTTGTCACATTCAAATACAAAAAAGAACTGGTTGCCGTTGTTAAAGAAAGAAGAGTTTTTATATCCCGCTTTCTTTTGCTCTTCGAGCATCTCCGGCGAAGGTTTTAAATGCAGTTCCACGAAATCTTTCAAAAATTCCTCTTTTATACTCCATGTCCACGCGTATTTTTTACTGGGATATTTTTCCGCTGTTTTAACAGGTACTTTGAAATTGTAAATAACTCTTGTGTCGCAAAGTATGTCATGAAGTCCCCGCTTTTGTTCATCAACTGCTATCATGAAATAACCTACAAACATAGCAATTCCGGACAAGTATTTACCTATTGTTTCTCTGTATAATACGTTGATAAATGTTAGTTTCTCACCGTTTGCACTTATCACTTTAAGATTGAGAAATTTTTTTCCCAGTGTCGAGCCGGAGTAGTATGTCATTAAAGTGTAGTACAGTATACTCAGTAAATAAATGACAATGTCGAAGATGTTAAATTGAAAAAGTATAGGTGCTGTAATAAAATCCGGAGTTCCAATGATATTGGCTATAAACATCGGTATTCTTACAACCAGCAGAGCAATTCCCACCAGCAGAGAATCAACAAGATATGCTGCCAGTCGTGCCCCAAAACCTGCGTAAATAATATTAGTATTGTCCCGGCATTGCATAATACATCGGCACCCCATTTCCTTTAGCCTTTATCAACTCGGCTATTATTTCAGTATCAGAGCGAGGTTTCAAGCTGTTTATATAGCTGAACAAAGAGCTAAGTCCAAACGGGTCTTTCTTTTTGGGTGTATATATTTTAACATTTCCAAGCTCTGCGCTGAAAGCTTCTTTTACTTCATCATACGTGGCAATTTCATCAATGAGGTTCAACTCGAGTGCCTGTTTTGCGGAAAGAATTCTTCCATCGGCAATTCTTTTTACTTCTTCCACTGTCATTTTTCTGCCTTCCGCCACAATTTCAACAAATTGCTCATATGCCTCATCCACAAGGCTTTGAAGTATATCACGCTGCTCATCTGTCAATTCCAGATCGGCAGCACCCATTGCTTTGTTTCTGCCGCTTGTAATATAAATACCTTTAATTCCAAGGTTATCGTACAAGCCTTTGAGGTTTGTCAGGGAGATGATGACGCCGATGGAACCGGTCCATGCGTTTCGGTTTGAAAATACTTTGTCGGATGCCATAGAAATATAATAGCCACCGGAACATGCCTGATTTGACATATAGGTCCAGACCGGCCTTCCGGTTTCTTCTTTGTATTCTTTCAACTTCAAATACAATTCATCACTTTCATAAACGCCTCCGCCGGGGGAATTCACATACAAAAGAATGCCTTTGTTGCTTGCTGAATTTTTCATATCCTCAATGAGCTTCAACGTTTCTTTGTGGTTGTAACCGTTGCTTAAGAAACTTGTGGTTGAGTTGCTGTCCATAATGGTGCCTTCAACACTTACAACACCTATATAGGGAGTAAGAGGAAGACTGCTTTCGCTGTCGCTTAAGTTCAGAGACGTTCCGAGTCTTTTTGAAACGGTGTTTACCAAAACACTTGAAGAACAAACAAAAACAAATACTACTCCTGCCACAATTAAACCGATTAGCTGTTTCTTGTTCATTGTTCGACCCCTTTTCTAAAAAATTGCATTTCTTCGAAAATAATTATCTCATACTCTATTTTAGTAGTAAAGTGCCAATTGAATGACAGGTATTTAAATACCGTATAACAGCTTAGTATAAACGTTGAAGTAATTGTATAAAATTTGATATAAAATGCTGTGAAAATTCTCTATGCAATTTGCCAAAATTATGTTAGTATAAATATTATTGAAATTTCGCGGCGAGGTTTATGCAGTGCTTGTTGCGCGGCAAATTGACGTACGAAGGAGTAAAAAATAATGAGTAGTATTGAACTGCTGATTATTGCGGTTGGACTTTCAATGGATGCTTTTGCGGTTGCAATCTGCAAAGGTTTGTCAATGAAAAAAATGAGTTACAGGAATGCGGTTTTAACCGGCTGTTTTTTCGGAGGATTTCAGGCTTTAATGCCTCTTTTGGGTTATCTTCTGGGAACACAGTTTAAAGATTATATAACTTCAATTGACCATTGGATTGCTTTTGGTCTGCTTTCGCTTATTGGCATTAATATGATAAAGGAATCTAAAAATACCTGCGAAATAACTGACGAAGATGACACATTCAGCCTTAAGAGTCTTACGGTGATGGCTTTTGCTACAAGTATTGACGCTCTGGCAATAGGAGTGACTTTTGCATTTTTGCAGGTAAATATTATTCCGGCAGTTACGATGATAGGGATAACTACATTCACTTTTTCATTTCTGGGTGTAAAGATTGGCAATTTATTTGGAGTAAAGTTTCAGTCAAAAGCTGAAATTGTAGGCGGACTTATTTTGATTGGAATGGGTTGCAAAATTCTTTTTGATCATCTCGGAGTTATTTCTTTTGTTTTTGATTCTTTAAATAAATTTAATTAAAATTGAATATATTGACATAAAGTTTACTTAATGGCAATATATATATCGTTCGTACACACCTCTTGTAATAATTGAACATTAATTAGCAATTAAAGGGGTGACGAGAAATAATGAAAAAAGTAAGAGTTACTGCTTTAATTATTTGTATAATTGTAACTATAAGTATGACCGGTCTTTTAGTAAATGCAGGTGCAAACGAGGGAAGTGGGCAAACACCTGAATTTGGAACATTTTCTTGGAGTTTGGGGCATGAGGTCACCCATCCTATATCCAGAACTTATAATGTCAGAGTAGAAGGTATTACATCAATTACTAAGTATTCAGCCGGCACAACAGTTATAGTAAAAATTGAGGTGCAGGACAATAAAACAGGTACACCGTTATATACTTGTATTGATAGTAAGACCAATGCACCTACTGCCAAAACATTAACTAAATCCAATATATTGCCACATCATGAGTTTGCAGCATTTGGTTGTCATGAAGCAAGAGGAAAGAATGCTATTGTGAGATATACATGCACAACATTTTAGCAATTTGTATAGCTAAAAGAAAAATTATTAATAGATTTTTGTTGCAGATATGAGATAAAAAATAAAAATTACATAATTATAATTGCACGGTAAGGTTTTCGGCAAAGACTTTATTAATTTAATAAAATAGACATACTTATACAACTATATAAAGGTGATGTACGGCGAAACTTAGTGGTATGAGTAATAAACTTATACCGCTAAGTTTATGTTGAAAAATTTTAAAAGAGCAGCAAAAAAGTGTAATGGGGGACTACTTATGAAGAGAATCATTCTAGCCATGTTTGTTATTTGCTTCTCTATTCTATGCATTGGATGCAACAGCAGAGAAAAGAATTACAATCAAAAAGACGAATTGATGGAGGAAGATAATCAAAATATTGAGGATATTTTTAATGAGAATGATACTAAGAGTCAGACAATAGCACAATTTGGTTTTGGATTTATCAGTGAGAACTTCTCTGAACGTGAAGTTTATGAGTACAATGGGAAAGAAGTCTGTATTCCATATTATGTGGAAGGTATGGAAGAAAAGGTTAAGGCAGACTTTGGGTTGATGTTTTTTGTGGATGGGATTCCTCAACCGTATAGAATTAGACGAAAAAATGGTACAGTCACTGAAGAACAATTTATGCATAAATTTTCTTTGGGATATAATGAAAGAGAAGAATTTGATGTTGTATTTACACCTGTTGCAGGGAAAAAAGGAGATAGGATTGGTGTCATTTCGGCAACCATTTTAAAACCTGACTTTATACCGGAGGATGAAAACAGACCTGTGTATGGTGTATATCATTCGCTAGCCGCGAACAAGCCAAGTGAAATATATTTTAAATCTGAATTTGTTAATGAGAAAGAACTGCGTGGATATTCCAAATACGTGCTTGAGGATATTCCTGAAGAACTGAAAAGTAATGTCGGGTCTGAAGCAAATGCATTCGATGACATAGACACAATGACCAGGACGGAAATAATTTATGACGATAAAAGTAAGAATGTTATTTATGCTAAAAATGGAAAAGTTAAGTTTAAATTTCGTATATATGGTGGACCTGAAATAGAATACAACACTACTATTTTTGTTAACCATAAACCTGTACGGATTATGAATTCAGACTATTTAGCAGCTAAAATTGAAAAAGGAAAAATGTGTACTTTTGATTTGGAGCTGGATATTAGTGATTATGAAAGATTAAATACCATATATGCAATATCAAATCCATCAGGAAAAGGCTATTTTGCAGACATATACTTTCCAATAAAAACGAATTCCATTCTTTTAGTGAATGATTTGAAAAGTAGCACACAATCTCAAGGTAATAAAAACAGCGCTCACAAAAACTATTTGGATTTAAGTAAATCCGGTACTCTTGCTCAGGACAAGGATTATTCGAGATACCTTGATGTTGACTATGAATCAGGTTATATGCTATTGATGGAAAATGGAAAATCTTCACCGGTAAAGCAGATTACCATTGAAAAAAACAGTTTTATTGAAAAGGCACTTGAATTTGATAAGGGTTATATTATTGTCACAGCTTATGCTGACAGGCCTGTGGAACTTACAGAAGAATCCGGTTTTAAATTTATAGATTTTCCTCAGGATGTAAAACGAAGGCTTGTCAAAATTTATGATAAAAACTTAAATTTACAAAAGGAAATTGACTTTGTGGATATATTTCCACAAAAAAACAATTATCATCAAACGATTGTTTCAAAAATGACTGTTTCGCGGGATGGTAAAAAAATTATATGGGCGGAGTCTTCGCCCAAACTATATATGTATGATGTAGAGACAGGCAAAACAAGCGAGATTCTTAATGAAACCAGTAATAATATATGTTTTTCAAGTGTGCTGTTTGCCGGAGATGATATTGTTTTTTACGGCATACGGGTGAATGAAGAAGGTACTTTTTATTATGGAGCGTTTGAACCTCAAAGCAAAAAGATGAATGTTTTTGCTGAGAAGAATTTTAATTGCGTAAGAATGAGAGTTTCACAAAAGTATGTTGTATTTGAAAAAGTATGTTGTATTTGAAGAAGACAGAAACCCAATGAAAAGCTCCAGTGGCAGATTACTGGGTATTGATTTGCAGACAAAGAAAAATTTTAAAATGCAGTTGGATGGAGAAGAAAATAATATGGCGATAGCTACAAATGACGGAAAATACCTGATTGCAATCAAGTCAAATTCTGATGGAAGCCATTGCATACGGCAGTATAAATTAAAAAGCGATAAAATTGTCCATGAAGAAATTGTGGCTCCTGAAATGGGCATACCTATAGAGATATATACCAGAGATGAACCGTCAACATGTATAATTCTGTTTCAGAAAGACAACGGAGAAGTCATTTCTTGTAAATATAATTGTAAGGAAGAGTGAAATGGAACTTAAGCTTGAAAATATAACCAAGTTTTATGGAAAACAGTGCGCATTGGATAATTTTAATGGTGTTTTTACGGAAGGCATATATGGATTGCTGGGACCCAACGGGGCGGGAAAAACTACGCTGATAAATATAATTATTGGGGTTTTGGAGGCCAGTAAAGGAGCAATTTTACTGGATGGGTCTGACGTAAAAAAAATGGGCACAAAATATCTGGATAAAGTTGGATATTTACCTCAGGAACCGACTTTTTATAAAAATTTCCGAGTGGATGAGTTTTTGAAATATATGTGCGCAATTAAGGGTATCCCGTCAAAACATGTAGATAGCAGGATAGAAGAGGTGCTGGAATTAGTAAATCTTACCGACTCATATAAGAAAAAAGTAGGTGCTTTGTCAGGAGGAATGAGACAAAGACTGGGAATTGGACAAGCAATTCTTAACAGACCGGATATCCTGATTTTGGATGAACCGACTGCAGGCTTGGATCCCGGTGAGAGAATACGTTTTCGAAATATTATTTCAAAGCTTTCCAAAGACAGGATTGTGCTTTTGGCCACACACATTGTTTCAGATGTTGAATATATTGCAAAAGAAGTATTAATTCTGAAAAAAGGTAAGTTAGTGAAAAAAGGTACTACAAAAGAATTAGAAAGAACTGTGGAAGGCAAAATATGGAATGTGACTGTGTCAGAGACAGATGTAGAAAAATATATGCATAAGTATTTGATTGCAAATATCAAACGATTGGAAGACAAATTACAACTGCGCATTGTTTCCGAAAGCAGGCCGGATGGGATTGCCGAAGCTGTGGCACCTTCTTTGGAAGATGTTTTTTTATCGATAATGGAACAATAAATCAGGAGTTTGGTTTTATGATAAGGATTGTTTACTTTGAGATAAGAAAAAATTATTTAAGAAGTTATGTTGTAATAGCTCTTTTGTCTTTTTTGTTAATAAATATACTTATAATTTATAAAGATTATTTATATGGCCCTAACGATTTGTATGGATATTTTTTGCCGCATACTGCGGAATATCAGAAATGGTGGCAGTCTTATCAGGAAATGTATGATAAAGTGTCGGGAAAATTAACGGCTGACAAGGCAAGATTTGTGGTTAGTGAGTACAGACGGCTTGATGCAATGGTCGCGGACGGCACTTATAGCAGAGAGAAACAGGAAGGAACATATACAGGATACATTTGGGGAGATTATGTTTTTATAACCAAGTATTTTTATAGACCCATGAAGTATGTTTCAACGTATGAATCTGCGATTAAACAGGTAATTGAGAATGCAAAGGCCAACATTGAATTTTACAGCCAATGTGGCAATAATTTTGACAAATCCAAAAATGAATTTATTGTAAAACATTATAGTGGAAGGAAAATAGATGTTTTTCATAATGGTAAGTTTTGGGGATTACTGTTTGAATATGATTTTTCGGATTTGCTAATAGTTTTACTTTTACTTTTAGGGGTTGCACCTATGTTTGTAAATGAGAAAAATACAAATATGGACAAGCTTATACTTTCAAGTATAAAAGGAAAATTTAGTATGACTTTTGTAAAAGTATTTTCGATATTTTTGTACACAGCATTTTTAGTAATTGTTTTTTCCGGTATTAACTTTTTAGTATGTAAATTTTTATATGGACTTTCAGGGATTCAAATGCCCATATATGCGGTAGAGGCTTACCAATATACGCCTCTTAATTGTTCTGTGGGAATGTTTTATGTTTTACAAACACTATTGAAAGTGGTGGGGTTGTTTGTGTTTGCGACTTGGATTTGCCTCCTTTCTGCTTTGTTTCAACGAGTTGTCTATCCTTATGCGATAAGTACTTTGAGTGTAGTTCTCGGGATTTATGCCAGTGGGTATGTGGCTTCTGTCGAAACCTCAAAAACAATATGGGCGCTTATGAGTCCGTTTACATTATTGAGAGCAAATAAGTTGTTTAATGAATTGCTGGGAATAAACATAAGGGATACTTTTTATTTAAGGGCACATGTAGCATTAATTGTTCAAATTTTCATTGTGTTAATGATATTTATTCTTATTTATATGATAGTCTCTATCAGAGATTTAAGAGTGATAAAAAAATTAATTACAAGGGAAAGTTCATAGGATGATAGTTTTTGAATGGAAGAAAGTCCTGATAAAACAAAAAGGATTGCTTTGTATAGGTATTATGTTTCTTCTCAAAATTGCCCTGTTATTTTACCAGGGATATGATTCTAACAGCATTATCAATAGCAACGAAGAAGGTTATAAATACTATATAAACCTCTATCAAGGTAAACTTATACGGAGGAAAAAGAAAAGTCCATTAAAGCTGAATATGATAGTGTAACAAATGCACAGGCTTACCTAGAAGACTTGTCTCACAAAAAAAGAAATGGAGAGATTGGTTTTAAGGAGTATGAAGAAAAATCTAAAAAGTATTATGAATGCTTAAAAAACGCAGATGTTTTTAATTTGGTATATAATCAATATTACTACGCGAAAGAAGCTCCGGATGTCAGATATATTATTGATTGGAGGGGCTGGCAGACACTTCTGAGCCATGACGCGCCGGATGTATTGCTTATAGTGTGCTTGCTAATTGTTATGGTACCATTGTTTTGCAATGAATATGAAAGTGGCATGTATTCATTGCTTGTATCCAGTGTTAGGGGAAAGTACAAGGTTGCAATCGTAAAGCTACTGAGCGCATTTGTTTTAAGTGCTGGCATAGTGATTTTGTTTTCAGTAGCAGAATATATTTGCGTGGATTTTATGGTGGGACTTGATAATAGTACATTTCCATTGCAAAGTTTGAAATTTTTTGAATATAGTGACTGGTATGTTTCTTTAAGACAAGCTTTTGTCATAATCGTATTATTTCGCATAGTTGGTGCGGTGCTGTTTACAGCTTTTATTTCAGTTGTAAGTGTAATAAGTAAAAAAACAATTGTTGCTTTGTTTACTTGCAGTACATTGGTGTTTTTACCGTATATAGTATATGGAGGAACAACTACATTATATTATCTTCCACTGCCGTCAGGGCTTCTTGTCGGAGCAGGGTATTTGTGGGGAGATAATTATCTTTCGGCTATTACTGAAGAAGGAGTGGATAGAATAATATTATTTCAAAAAATTAGTAAAAATATGATTACTTTATTGATGTTAATGTTTGTAATTGAAATTGTATTTCTTTTTTTGACTTGCATTGTGAAATATTCAAGGCATACTTTTCGCCTAAATAATTTCGGTAATAAAATACGTAAGTTCTCATGTGCTTTATGTGTGTTAACCATTCTGCTTTTAATTCTTACAGGTTGCCGGACAGAAATGAGTGAAAAAGATAATTTCACTTTCAATGCTTCGGAAGAATGGAGATGTGTAAAAACTGATGAGTATGTAATATCTTTGGATCCGGAAAAAAATATAATAACTGCGGAGAATCTTGATAAAGGAGAGCAAATTGTTTTGCCAAAGGATCCTTTCAGACAGGATATATATGAAACTGAAGACAGATCATTAAAACGAGGATACAGAATAAGGTCGATATTTGTAAGAGACGGATGGTGCTATTATTTAAAAGAAATATTGCAAACTGATGGATTTCAAATATATGGTATTGATTTAAAAGATTTTAAAGAGGAATTGATTTATAATGGTATCCAAGAGAATGATAAAAATTTTTTTGGAGCATTTTTCGATAGAAGACAGGCTCAAACTAGTCTGCCGTCAGTTGATTATTTTTTTCTCAATGCGAATTATATATATTATCTGCAAGGCAAAAGACTGGTTAGAATTGACAGAAATACAAATTCAGAAACAGTATTGGCATTGGATGTGAAAGAAAGAAGTGCCGTTTATCATAACGGGGATATTTATTACATAGATACTCTTAACAGGCTTAGTGTGTATAAGGAAGAAGATGAAACCGTCAATAAAATAGATTCTGTTTATACTGATCAGATCAGTATTGAGGGAAAGCGTATCAGGTATACTGATTTGTTAAATGATAAAAATATTGGATATTATGATATAGAAACCTGAAAATAGGGGTCAAATTTTGCTGTTGACAAAAACAGTTATTTAGTGATATACTAAACTGTAATAGTATATATAAATAAACCTATGAGCAAGAGTAGTAGGAATAACGGCTTGCACAAAGAGAGCTGCCGGTTGGTGGGAAGGCAGTTGCAAAGGTTATTCTGAATGGACTTGTGAGGGAAGCCCGAAATTGGAAAAAAGAGTAGGCGCTTACGGGTGCCCTTCCCGTTATCAGCAGGGTGTATATGTTGGTATACAAAAATGAGTGGGCGATTTATTCGCCAATGTGGGTGGCACCGCAGAAGTGAACAGCTTTTGTCCCTGTCGAGGGATAAAGGCGTTTTTTATTTATATAGTTTATTTTTCAGAAGGAGGGTGACGTATATGTCGAAAGGAAGATTTGGAATCCACGGCGGACAATACATTCCGGAAACATTGATGAACGCCGTGATTGAGCTGGAAGAGGCATATAACCACTTTAAAAACGACCCCGACTTTTTGGCGGAACTTGACGACCTGTTGAAAAATTATGCAGGACGTCCGTCTTTGCTTTATTATGCGGAAAAGATGACAAAAGACCTGAACGGAGCAAAAATTTATCTGAAACGTGAGGATCTCAACCATACAGGTTCGCATAAAATAAACAATGTTTTGGGCCAGGTGCTTCTTGCAAAACGTATGGGTAAAAAACGCGTAATTGCCGAGACCGGCGCCGGACAGCATGGTGTTGCGACGGCAACCGCTGCGGCGCTTATGGGATTGGAATGTGAAATTTTCATGGGCAAGGAGGATACCGAGCGTCAGGCGTTGAATGTATTTAGGATGGAGCTTTTGGGCGCGAAAGTTCATGCGGTGACAAGCGGAACACAGACACTTAAAGATGCGGTAAATGAGACTTTGAGAGAGTGGTCGAGAAGGGTTCATGACACTCATTATGTGCTGGGTTCTGTCATGGGACCACACCCGTTTCCTACCATTGTAAGGGATTTTCAGAGCGTAATCGGCCGGGAAATTAAAAAGCAGATTATGGAGAAGGAAGGAAAACTTCCTGACGTTGTTATGGCCTGTGTGGGCGGAGGCAGCAATGCAATCGGAGCGTTTTATGAGTTTATTGGTGATTCAAGTGTTCGGCTTATAGGATGTGAGGCTGCCGGAAAGGGATTGGACACTGACAAGCATGCGGCAACAATGTCAAAAGGTACATTGGGAATTTTCCACGGCATGAAGTCTTATTTCTGCCAGGATGAGTATGGACAGATTGCACCGGTTTATTCTATTTCCGCAGGTCTGGACTACCCAGGAGTGGGCCCGGAACATGCGTATCTGAAGGATATTGGAAGGGCTCAATACGTAGCCGTTACCGATGATGAGGCCGTTGAGGCGTTTGAATACCTTTCCCGAACAGAAGGTATAATTCCGGCAATTGAGAGTTCCCATGCGGTTGCATATGCAATGAAACTTGCTCCGACGATGAGCAAAGATCAGATAATTGTAATTTGCCTTTCGGGAAGAGGCGATAAAGATGTTGCGGCGATAGCGCGTTACAGGGGGGTTCAAATCTATGAATAAATTAGAACGGGCGTTTAGCAACGGAAAGGCATTTATTCCGTTCATTACGGCGGGCGATCCGTCACTGGAGATAACCGAACAGTTGGTGTATAGAATGGCTGAAGCCGGGGCGGATTTAATTGAGCTCGGCATACCGTTTTCCGATCCGGTGGCGGAGGGACCTGTTATTCAGGAGGCAGATTACCGTGCCCTTTCGGCGGGTACTACAACGGACAAGATTTTTGACATGGTGGGACGCATACGTAAATCCTGCGATATACCTATTGCTTTTATGACATATGCCAATCCGATATTTACTTACGGAAGTGAAAAGTTTTTGAAAAGATGCGGCGAAACAGGAATTGATGCCCTTATTGTTCCCGATATTCCTTTTGAGGAAAAGGAAGAACTGGCTCCTTTCTGCAAAGAATATGATGTCAGATTTATCTCAATGATAGCACCCACGTCAAAAGAGCGCATCAGAATGATTGCCAGGGAAGCGGAAGGCTTTATTTACTGTGTGTCGTCCATGGGTGTTACCGGTGTCAGAGAGAAAATCGGTGATGATGCCAAAGAAATGATAAAAATTGTAAAAGAGGTCAGAGACATTCCGTGTGCCGTTGGATTTGGTATTTCCACTCCGGAGCAGGCTGCTCAGATGGCCGGTTTCTCCGACGGAGTGATTGTAGGAAGTGCAATTGTAAAGATTATAGCCCAATACGGTGCCGAATGCATACCGTACGTTGAAGAATATGTGCGTAAAATGAAAAACGCAATAAAATAAATGTGTTCAAGCACATCTGTGGGTAAGTGTCATTCCGCAGATGTGTTTTTTGCACCCTGTTGAATATACTAAATGTGGGAAACAATTTTGATGAATACGGTAGTGTTTGGAATGGAGGCCTTGCGTTGATTAAACTTTTAATCAGGTGGTTTATCAAGGATTATCAAAATGTGGATAACAAAAAGGTAAGGGAAGCTTACGGAGTATTGTCGGGAGTAACAGGCATTATTTGCAACGTATTTTTGTTTATTGTAAAAATAACTGTGGGACTGGTCATGAACAGTATTGCAGTAATTTCTGACGCTTTCAACAATTTAAGCGATTTAGGTTCGTCATTGGTTGGAATACTCGGTGTCAAGCTTAGCAACAGGCCTCCGGACGAGGAACATCCTCATGGCCATGGAAGGTATGAGTATATATCATCTCTTGTGGTGTCGTTTATTATATTTGGTGTTGGCCTTGAACTTTTGAGAAATTCTTTTTGGAAAATAATCAAACCTGAAGAAGTGACATTGAGTACAATATCGATATTATTGCTCGTTATCTCAGTGGCTGTAAAATTGTGGATGTTTTCATACAATAGATATATAGGAAAAATAATCAATTCGGGAATTAACAAAGCGACAGCCCAGGATAGTCTGAACGATGCCATTGCCACAACCGCAGTGCTTGCAGGAACTCTAATTGGAAGGTTTGTTTCTTTTCCCCTGGATGGAATTATGGGTTTAATCATATCCGCACTGATTATGTATACAGGATTTGGTATTGCGAAAGATTCGGTGGACCTGCTTCTGGGCCTGTGTCCTAACTCTGAGCTCATCGAGAGCATAAATTCATATTTTTTGGTCGGAGAAAAAATAAAGGGCACTCATGACTTGAAAGTTCATGATTACGGTCCCGGCAGAATAAGCGCGTCTATTCATGCCGAAGTGCCTGAAGGGGCAGACATAGTTGAAATACATTCAATAATTGATGAAATCGAGCAAAGAATAAAAAATGAGCTCGGAATTGACATAGTCGTTCATATGGATCCTGTTGAAGAGAAAAAAGAGGATTGTTGTAACGACGATAAATAAGTAAGCCGTATGAAACAAGAATTTATGTTTGCCTGAAACTTTTAGGATTGTTTGACAGGAAGCACAATGGTAAATACTGCACCGGATTCTGAGTTTCGGGCCGTGATTTTTCCGTTATGCCTTTCAATTATGTTTTTGCTGATGGCAAGACCCAGTCCCACATTACCTTTTTTGCCCTTGTAAAACCTTTCAAAAATATTGGGAAGTTCATTGGAATCTATTCCGGGGCCGTCATCCCGGATGACAATTTCAATTTTGGAGCGGTCAATAATTTTTGGAACAATGCTTACGGTATTGTTGGCATATCGGATGCAGTTGCCAATGATATTTGCAAAAGCACGAAAAAGCTTTTCCTCGTCGGCATATACCACAACGGGTTCATTTATGTTTTCAACCTCAAGATTGATGCCGCTTTTTGACGCTATGCCATACATACGTTCCTGGCAGGCATTTATAAAATCCTTGAAGTCAAGGTCGGCAAAACGATAATTTTCCTCAATTGTATCAAGGCGCGAAAGGTACAGCAAATCTTCCACAAGGTGGGTCATCCGTTTTGTTTCGTCAATTATAATATCTGCGGCGGTATTTTTGTCCACCACGTCGTATTTTATACCTTCTGCATAGCTTTGGATGGACATAAGGGGGGTTCTGAACTCATGAGAGGCATTTTGGAAAAAGGTCTTCTGGGCTTTATCATAGGACTCCAGTTTTTCGGACATAATATTTATGCTGTTTACGAGCTCTTGAAGTTCCGCATCCACCGGCATTTCGATTTTCACGCCGAAATTTCTTTCGGCAATGGCCCTGATATGCTGATTTAAAGAGGAAAATGGGGCTGATATTTTTTTTGCCGCAAGAGAAGAAAATATGGCAAAAATCAGCGCCGATAAAAGCACAATGACAATAAGTATCATATTTATACCCAGCTTTAGCTGATTGACTTTTTGAAGGCTCGAGTAAATAATCAACCAGCCCAATCCAAAGGAGTTTTTATCGGAAACGGGTTTGACAATGGAAATATAATCGGTATTGTTTACATTAAAGTAAACATACTCCTGGACCTTGGAACCATCCAATTTTTTTATTTTACTTATTATTTCATTTGCTATTTCACCGGAAGGTTTGAAAAAGTCTCCTTCCGGCGGCGTGATTATGTCCATGTTGTTGTCAAGAAGTATAAAATCGGCGTTTAAAATCGAAAGAGGTTCTCTTAAGGAACGGTCCAAAAAGAAATAAAACCTGAATAAATCGTTATTTTCCCGAAACATACCGTTTTGCCTGCCCGGCAAAGGACGGGGCCTTTGCGGTTCCTGGGGAGGGAAAAAGTCGGGTCCCCTGTACAAAGCAGTGTCTTCAACGCGTTGAGCAATTGTACTTAGCTGCTCCTTAATGTCGTTTTTGATATAGGACTGGATGGTAATATTGAACACGATAGTTGTCAATGCCAATAAAACCGAAATTGCAATAATGTTGTATTTGAAAATTCTCCATTTAATTGTATTTTTCTTCATAAAATCATCCTTCTTCATTAACTTTGAAACCAAAACCCCACACCGTTTCAATTTTAAGAGAAGAACCGCTGTCGGAAAGCTTTTTTCTAAGTCTTTTTATCGTGTCGTCAGTGGCCCTCGTTTCCACATAATTTTCAAAGCCCCATACCTTGTCCAGAAGTTCACTGCGGCTTACCGCCCTGTTTTTGTTTTTGGCAAGGTAATAGAGCAGATTGAATTCCGTGCCGGTAAGTCCGATGTTTTTCCCGTTAAATTCAGCCTGTTTTTTATCGACATTTATGACAATATCTCCAATTCTGATTTCCCGTACCGAGTCATTATGCATTTTGTCCAGTTCTATTCTTCTGAATATGCTTTTTATCCTGGCAATGAGTTCCATGGGACTGAAAGGCTTTGTAAGGTAATCGTCACTGCCCAGCGTGAGGCCTGCTATTTTGTCCGGCTCAGTATCCTTGGCGGATACAATTATAATTGGAACGGAGCTTTGACGGCGGATTGTTGAACAAAGGGAAAATCCGTCTATTTCTGGCATCATTATATCTATTACAAGTAAATCTGCAGGCTTTTTATTGAAAGCTTCCAGTATTGAACGCCCGTCGGTGAAAGTTTCAACGTCGTATCCTTCTTTAACAAGAAAGGACTTTATAATGTTGCAGATATTTATCTCATCGTCGGCGATATAGATTAGTTTTTTGTTTTCCATATAAAATCCACCTCAAAATATATTTTATCATGGACAAAATGAAATATCATGGTCTTTAATCTTGTGCCATACATTTGCCACATTTTTGCGGAGATTTGTATCGGTGTGAGGTGCTAAAATTATTCTGTAGATAAAAAGGGTTGTTTATATGATTTGAGGTAAGAGGGGTGATTCAATGGAAAAAGTAAAATTCCGCCATGAGATAAAGCATTATATCAATGCGGGGGATTGCCTGTTACTGAGAAGAAAATTAAGATGTGTCATGAAGACGGATTCAAATGCGGGACCTGACGGGTCTTACCTTGTACGGAGCTTGTATTTTGATACTCCGGCAGACAAGGCACTGATGGAGAAAATTGACGGAGTGGATAACCGCGAAAAAATCCGTATCCGTCTGTATAATCATGATGATTTGTTTATAAAGCTTGAGAAAAAGATAAAGGTAAACGGCCTTACAGCCAAATTCAGCGCAAATATCACAAAAGAGCAATGCAAAGATATATTAAATGGAAATATTGAATGGATGAAAAACTCAGATGATCCGTTAGTGGTTGAGATATACCATAAGATGCTGCATCAGCAGCTAAAGCCGCGTACCATTGTGGATTATATCAGGGAAGCCTATGTTTACAACCCTGGAAATGTAAGGGTTACAATTGATAAATCCATAAGGACGGGGCTTGTGAGCAATGATTTGTTTAACAGGGAACTTCCCACGGTGGAAACTCTCCCTCGGCAGCTGGCGTTGCTTGAAGTAAAGTATGATGAATTTCTCCCTGAGATAATAAATGATATTCTACAGATTGGTGACCGTCAAAAACTTTCAGTGTCAAAATACGCTCTTTGCAGGATGTATTATTAACAAAATAACATTTTTTAAGGAGGAAAAGTATGAGAAATCAGATAAACTTCAATGATATTTTCAAATCAAGCTTTTTGGAGAAGGTGTCGAGTGTTTCGCTGTTGGATGCTGCTATTGCTTTTGGATTGGCGTTTTGTATCGGCCTGTTCATATATTTTGTGTACAAGAAAACTTATAAAGGAGTCATGTATTCAAGAACCTTCAGCATTTCACTGATAGCTCTCACAATGATAACCACCCTGATGATACTTGCAGTGACTTCCAATGTGGTGCTGTCCCTCGGTATGGTTGGTGCTCTGTCGATTGTAAGATTCCGTTCAGCTATAAAGGACCCTATGGACATTGCATATCTTTTCTGGTCAATAGCAGTTGGTATAGTATTGGGAGCAGGGCTCATACCTTTGGCTGTGTTCGGTTCACTCTTTATCGGAATAATACTGGTATTGTTTGTAAACAGGAACAGTACCGACAATCCTTATATTTTGGTGGTAAACTGCGAAGATGACAAGGCAGAAAGCAATGTGATGAATATAATCAAAGATAAAGTAAGGAAATATGTTGTAAAGTCAAAGACCATAACGGGAGGAAAAGGAATAGAGGTTGCGGTTGAAGTACGCCTAAAAAGCATGGAAACGGAATTTGTAAATGAGATAAGCAGACAAAATGGGGTTTTAAGTGCTGTTATGGTAAGCTATAACGGAGATTATATGAGTTAAGATGACTTGTCGGTCAGTATGAAGGAGAGGTGATATATTTGGATGAAAATGTAAATCTAAAAATGGTTTTCAAGATAGTGGTAACGATACTATGCATAGCTCTCCTTATAACCGGTATGGCTCTTGTTCCAAAAGCTTTTCCAAATGCAGCAGAAGCTGATGCGCAGCCGGATTATATATACAAGATATTTAACGACAATGTGGTAAACGAAATAAACATTGAAATGGATGAGAATGATTTCGAATGGCTGTTGGAAAATGCCACTTTGGAGGAATATAGAAGCTGCAATATAACAATTAACGGTGAGACCTTTTATAATGTGGGTATCAGGCCAAAGGGAAATTCCAGTCTTTCACAGATTGCGAGAAGTGATTCGAAGCGTTTTAGTTTCAAGCTTGATTTTAGTGAATATATCGACGGACAGACATATTACGGGGCGGAGAAAATAGTTTTAAACAACATTATGTCGGATAAGACGTATATGAAAGAATATCTTTCCTATAAGCTGTTTGATTTTATGGGGGTACCTTCGTCGGCATGTGCGTATTCCAACATCAGAATAAACGGTAAGGACTGGGGATTGTATCTTGCGGTTGAAGTAATTGATGAAAGCTATATTGAAAGGCATTTTGGAAGCGTAAACGGCAATTTGTATAAACCTGAGGCTATGGAGATTGGAGGAGACCGCGGAGAAGAGCGAGGTGGACAGCAAAACGGCGGCCCCAATGCAATGCCGTTTATGAGGGGCCGCAGAGAACAGATGCAAAATGCCCCCGGAGCGGAACAGAGGCAAAATGAAGCCGGGAGAGAACAAGTGCCAAATCAATTTGGAATGCGGCAAATGCCGGGTGGAATCGAAAGAGAACAGATGCCAGACAGACCGGGAAGAGAGGAGATATCAAATAGGGACGGAACAAAGCAGATTCAAAATCAAGAAACAAAAGAGCAAAACTCAAATGAATCCGGGATGCAGCAAATACCGAATGGATTCGGGGCTCAGGGGAGATTTGGCGGTTTTATAGGCGGATTTGGCAGAATGGGAGCAAGAGGCGGTGCCGACCTAAAATATATAGATGATTCTCCGTCCAGTTATTGGGCCATAAGAAACAATGCGGTTTTCAGAACCACTACGGATGCAGACTTTAAAAAAGTGATTGAGATGATTAAGAAACTCAATGAGGGGACCGACCTTGAGAAATATCTTGATGTGGATGAAATACTGAGATTCTGGGCGGTGAATACATTCCTGGTCAATCTGGATGGTTACAGTGGAGGTATGTATCACAATTATTATCTTTATGAAGAGAACGGGGTGTTTTCAATTTTGCCCTGGGATTTCAACCTGTCATTTGCCGGTTTTGGAATAAATGATGCTTCTCGTGCGGTGAATTTTCCGATAGATAATCCTGTAACGGGAAATTTAGAGAACGCTCCGCTCATAGGCAAGCTCTTGGAGGTGCCTGAATACAAGGAACGTTATCATGGTTATTTAAGAGAGATTGTGGAAAAGTATATTTATAGTGGTGTATATGAAAATTCCATAAACAGAATAAATGCGCTTATCAGTGATTATGCAAAGAATGATGCAACTGCGTTTTATACGTTTGAGGAATATCAGAAGGGTGTACAGGCGATTCTGACCTTTGGAAAGGACAGGGCAAAAAGTATTTTGGCTCAACTTGAAGGAAGCCAGCCTTCGACCTCATATGGCAGCATAGAAACGACGTTGAATCTGTCGGATATGGGAGGCATGGGCGGTATGAGAGGAGGCATGCAGCCGCCCCGTAACATGCAGATACCGGACGGAATGCAGATACCGGGTGATATGCGAATGCCGAACGGAATACAGATGCCGGAAGATATGCAAATGCCGGACGGAATGCAGATACCGGGTGGTATGCGAATGCCGGACGGAATGCAGATACCGGATGGTATGCAAATGCCGGATGGTGGACAGATGCCGAACGGAATGCAGATGCCAAATGGAATGCAAATGCCGAACGGTATGCAGCCACCTGGCAATATGCGGTTCCGTGGTGGCATGGAAATGTTTCGCGACAACCAACAATCCGAAACTCAAAGTACAGTTTTAATATTGTCGGTTGCCGCACTTATTCCGGGATTGATATTTGTTGCAAAATTTAAAAGAAGAAAATATAGAGCATAGGAGAGTGTATACTCTCCTTAAATATTTGTTTCTAAACCAGTGCGAGAAGTCTTGCCAAATTCGCAACTATAAAACAAATTACAATACCTGACAGAGTTGGAACTAAAAATGATACTAAAGTCCATTTCCAGCTCTGTGTTTCTTTTCTAATGGTCAGACAGGTGGTGCTGCAAGGCCAGTGCATCAGGGAGAACAGCATGACACACAGTGCCGTGACCCAAGTCCAGCCGTTGTCCACAAGCAGCTGTTTTAGCTGGTTTAAGTTTTCAAGTTCCATCATGCTTTCAGATGACATATAGCTCATTATAATTATCGGAACCACGATTTCATTGGCAGGAAAACCGAGAATGAAAGCCATTAGGATGTAGCCGTCCAGTCCGATTAATCTGGCAAAGGGATCGAGGAAACCTGCGCAAAGGGATAACAGGCTTTGTTCTCCAACATAAATGTTTGCCATAATCCATATTACAAACCCTGCGGGAATGGCTACTGAAACAGCCCTGCCAAGCACGAACAAAGTTCTGTCAAATATGGACCTTACGATAATTCTGCCTATTTGGGGCTTCCGGTACGGCGGAAGTTCCAGGGCGAAGGAAGAAGGAAGTCCTTTTAATATTGTTTTGGACAGAAGTTTTGAAACAAGCAACGTCATCACAATACCCAAAAGGATTACTCCGGTCAAAAAGAGCGTTGAAAGCACCGATTGAGAAAAACCTGCAAAATTTCCCACAAAGAACATGGTTATTATTGCAATCAGAGTTGGGAAACGACCGTTGCAGGGTACAAAATTGTTGGTAATTGTGGCTATCAGCCTTTCGCGCGGTGAGTCGATTATTCGGCATCCAATGACTCCGGCGGCATTGCAGCCAAAACCCATGCACATGGTCAGAGATTGTTTGCCGTGAGCGCAAGCTTTCTTAAAGAAATTGTCAAGGTTAAAAGCAACTCTGGGAAGATACCCCAGGTCTTCGAGCAGAGTAAACAATGGGAAGAATATGGCCATCGGAGGCAACATAACCGATACAACCCATGCCAAAGTTCTGTAGGCTCCCGTCACCAACAATCCATGAAGCCATTTGGGAGCTTTTGCCCATACAAAAAAGTCGGTTAGTCTTTCCTCTATCCAGAAAAATAAAGTTGAAAGCATTTGTGAAGGATAGTTTGCTCCTGTGATTGTAATCCAGAAAATTACCCCAAGCATGGCAAGCATGACGGGTATTCCGAAAACCCTTGATGTCAGGATTTTGTCTATTTTCCTGTCTAAATGGTCGTATTGTTTGTTCTCAAAGGTAATTACGCTTTGGCAGATTTCTTCTGCAATTTTCACCAGCCGTGTAACAATTTTATCTCTAAGCTGATTTTGCCCGATACCGTTATTCAAAAGGTGTTTTTTTGCCATGTCTACAAGTTCTGCAAGTTCGTTATCATCCAGAAGATTAAAACCGAGGAAATTGTTCAATGACTCCAGCAAAGCACCGTCATTGTCCAAAAGCTTAAGTGCCACCCAACGGCTGTTAATTTTTTCTCCGGCTATCGTTTCAATTTTTGGCTGAATCATTTTAATTGCCTCTTCCACAATGTCATCATAGGTAATTTTTATAGGATGGGATGTTGTTTCTTTGGTTGAAATTTCATAAACTGCATCCATTAGTTTGTCAAGTCCTTCGTTGCTTCTGGCATTTGTAGGAATGACAGGAACCCCCAGATGCTTTGAAAGTTTGTTGTAGTCAATTTTTATTTTTTTTCTTTCTGCTTCATCGATTAAGTTAACGCAAACGACAACTTTGTTTGTGATTTCAAGGGTTTGGAGCACCAGGTTCAAATTTCTCTCAAGGCATGTGGCGTCAGTTACAACAACGGTGGCGTCAGGCTGGCCAAAGCATACAAAATCCCTTGCCACTTCTTCTTCCACTGAGTTGGCCATGAGAGAATATGTACCCGGTATATCAACCATGATAAAGTTTTTATCTTTATGTTTGTATCTTCCCTGGGCGTTGGTGACAGTCTTGCCCGGCCAGTTTCCCGTGTGTTGGTTCAATCCCGTAAGACTGTTGAATACCGTGCTTTTACCAACGTTGGGGTTTCCGGCAAGTGCTATGACTTTGTCAACAGGCGTGCTTTTTACAATGGTAAGTTTGTTTTCCAGAACACCTGCTCCTGTGGATTGACTCGTAAGCCCCATTTTTAAACCTCCTGAATATTTATTTTAGGGAGTTCTGCCAAACTTGAGGAGAACTCCCTGTTGGACCAGATTTATTGGATTGTTAATTTACTTCGACCATGATTTTACTCGCTTCTTCGGAACGAAGGGCAATTACCGCACCACGAATATGATAAGCGGTAGGGTCACCGGAAGGACTTTTTTGCAAAGCCTCCACAATAGTATCTGAAACCAGTCCGAGATCCATTATTCTCCTGCGTATTGTTCCATCCAGGGTAAGGGATTTTACTCTTGCTTTTTTTCCTATGGGCAAGGAAGCTAATGTAATTTGTTTTCCGGCCATAACAACTACCTCCGAAACGTATTATGTTTATTTGTTATATTGTCAAAATAAGCGGAGAGAAATTTTGTTTCTCAAGACTAATATATGAAATATAAAATGACAGTGTTACGAATATAAATTAATTAAAAAATATTCATTCAAGCGGGAACGGTGGTAAAAATGGAAAACAGCGAATTTCACACGGTCAGAGGATATCAGCTTATCGAACAGGAGAAAAAACTTCTGACATCTGCCATGGAGGATTATCTTGAAATGATTTTCAGAAATATAAAAAAGGAAGGATATATGCGCATCAATACGTTGGCGGAGATGTTGAATGTAAGGCCTTCATCGGCAACTAAAATGGTTCAAAAACTTTCTGAAAAAGGATTTGTAGAGTATAAGAGGTATGGTATTATTACTCTTACAGAAAAAGGAAAAGCACTGGGCGAGTTTCTTCTGAAAAGGCACAATATAATTGAAAAATTTTTAAGAAGTATCGGAATCAGTGACAACCTTTTGATAGAAACGGAGCTTATTGAACATAATCTCAGTGTTGACACTTTAAGAAGTATTGATGAGCTGAACAGCTTTTTTGAAGAGTATCCTGAAATTTTGGAAAAATTCCGGCGATATAAAAATAAAAAAGCAAAGAAATAATACTTTGCGGCTGATTTCTTTTTATTCTGGTTTTATTCCTGCAAGCCCATGGGATATATTTTTCCAATGGGGACAGTAAACATAAAACCTACTCCGGATGTGGGCGCCTTTCCTATCACACTTTGAACGGCGGATACGGCTTTTTCCACCAATTCTTCGCTTTCCAAAACTGTAAAGATGGTTTTGTTATATGGACGAATATTTTCTATAATGCTTTTTAAAGCGCTAAAGAGTGAGATTTTGTTATTTTCACTGTTGACGATGGCGCTTGCCATTCCCTGGCTGTGCAAAATTGTTGCACCGCTTACTCCCACGTCAACAAATTTGGCCAGAATATCATCAAGATAATCAACTTCGTTTAACACTATAAAAAGAGCGTAAATGTTGGAGCACCTTCTTTCAAAGATTTTTTGGGCTAATGTGAGGATAACATTGGGATATCAAAAAGTCAATAGATTTTTTTTCGGAGTACCTATAATGTTATTGATTTAGTTTATAGGCATGAAAAAATAAATAGTTATAGGATATGTCAATATTTGCATTAATTTCAATTTATATTATAGGCACAACAAAACTATGATGAAATTAGCACGGGGACGGTATCTATTGTGTTTCAATTCCTCATAGGCACGATAAAAACAAAACTTACCCGAAAGGGAAACAGCATCGGAATTCACGTTTCAATTCCTCATAGGTACGATAAAAACGCTTAAAACTCTATAACGAATGTGGTTATTCGAACTCAAGGTTTCAATTCCTCATAGGTACGATAAAAACATAAAGAAACAATCAGTGAACTGGAAAGTGTGAAAAAGTTTCAATTCCTCATAGGTACGATAAAAACCTCCACCAAGTCACTGCCCATCTTGAGTGCTGATTTTGGTTTCAATTCCTCATAGGTACGATAAAAACTTGCATAGGCAGCTACTTTCATAATTATTCCTCCCAAATGCGTTTCAATTCCTCATAGGTACGATAAAAACGCTCGAAATCTTTCTTGTATCGAAATTCGCAATTGTGTTTCAATTCCTCATAGGTACGATAAAAACCTGAGAAGAGAAGGTATCATGTGTATGAAGAAAATGGGTTTCAATTCCTCATAGGTACGATAAAAACTTGCCGACCTTGGCGAGCCGCAGAAGTTTGACAGGCTGTTTCAATTCCTCATAGGTACGATAAAAACACACCGTGGGTTAGCTTTGATGGCCTTATAGCGCATTGTTTCAATTCCTCATAGGTACGATAAAAACTTTCTTAAGGGGTCGCTTAATTTATACTTTTCTAAGTTTCAATTCCTCATAGGTACGATAAAAACACAAAGCAATAGAAAATGAGGATGCAATAGATATATGTTTCAATTCCTCATAGGTACGATAAAAACGGACAAATGATGGAAATCTGTGTTCCTTCTTGAGAACGTTTCAATTCCTCATAGGTACGATAAAAACTAAACAATTCAAGAAAGCCCAGCTCAAAGAACAGCAGTTTCAATTCCTCATAGGTACGATAAAAACTAATTGCAGTCACAGTAATCAATGTAATGCATAATAGTTTCAATTCCTCATAGGTACGATAAAAACCCAAAAGAACGATTGTTACTTTTTATGATGAAAACGGGTTTCAATTCCTCATAGGTACGATAAAAACGGAATGTGAATTAAGAGAATATACAATATCCCAAAGTTTCAATTCCTCATAGGTACGATAAAAACTTGTAAAAGTCCGATAATCGTCATAATGATTATTGGTTTCAATTCCTCATAGGTACGATAAAAACCTCTCCTGCTGGTATTGCTCGGCAGGAAGTATATGGGTTTCAATTCCTCATAGGTACGATAAAAACATAGCGACTGCGGAACCCACTTGAATATCGGAACTTAGTTTCAATTCCTCATAGGTACGATAAAAACCCTTTGTGTATTCCTGGGACAGCGCCATGTGGCCCTGTTTCAATTCCTCATAGGTACGATAAAAACGGGAGTTGTTTGAGCTCCTGTATCATTCTTTTCCTCAGGTTTCAATTCCTCATAGGTACGATAAAAACTATCTGTTGTTACAACCTCTATAGCGTCTTTGTTGGGGTTTCAATTCCTCATAGGTACGATAAAAACTTCCTTATTGCGTTTAGGAAGAATATCAAGCACCTTGTTTCAATTCCTCATAGGTACGATAAAAACAGGGGATGACCCTAAAAATGAAGATTGCAAAGCATTGTTTCAATTCCTCATAGGTACGATAAAAACAAAATGCTGGAGATGGAACCGGAGAAAGTGAGGGAGTTTCAATTCCTCATAGGTACGATAAAAACGAAACAGATATTATCATTCAGAGTGTTTAAAAGAAAGTTTCAATTCCTCATAGGTACGATAAAAACGCCTGCTACATCAAAACTATCTACGCCCAGTGAAGGAGTTTCAATTCCTCATAGGTACGATAAAAACTGCTCTTCCCGTTGTGGTAAGTTTTATAGCTTTCCGGTTTCAATTCCTCATAGGTACGATAAAAACGGCCTCCAAATAGCGCTTTTGTATACCTCTTGAGGTGTTTCAATTCCTCATAGGTACGATAAAAACGATAGACATTAGGTCAAAAATAACAAACCAATTGCCGGGTTTCAATTCCTCATAGGTACGATAAAAACTTTCTTTTGTTTGTTTTAGCTGTGCTTCAAGCTCTTGTTTCAATTCCTCATAGGTACGATAAAAACGTAACATTAGTAAAAACACCAGAAAAACAATTATAGGTTTCAATTCCTCATAGGTACGATAAAAACGTCCCCGCCGTGTTATATCGATTGTTAACCTATTCGGTTTCAATTCCTCATAGGTACGATAAAAACTGATATGAGTGATTGAATCAACTCCATAAGTGGCGGGTTTCAATTCCTCATAGGTACGATAAAAACCCCTTTTTCTGCAATTCAGTCATTTTGTTTGAATCAGTTTCAATTCCTCATAGGTACGATAAAAACCCGGTCACAACCCCGGACGCGGAACATGAAACTATACAAGTTTCAATTCCTCATAGGTACGATAAAAACTCTTGAATGATTACGAAAACAATCTACCGGTTGATAAGTTTCAATTCCTCATAGGTACGATAAAAACATGTGTGGAGAGTGAGGTTGAATACAATGCCTAGAATAAGTTTCAATTCCTCATAGGTACGATAAAAACCTATAAAAGAACCTTTATCCCATGCAGGAACTGTACGTTTCAATTCCTCATAGGTACGATAAAAACGGGTCAGCTTCCATACGTCCCCAATCGTCAAATCCTGTGAGTTTCAATTCCTCATAGGTACGATAAAAACAAATCTTCATTCAATGCGGCTATGCCACTGCTGTAGTTTCAATTCCTCATAGGTACGATAAAAACAAGATATTTAGCCTCACGAATGGAAGCGTAAAGATAAGTTTCAATTCCTCATAGGTACGATAAAAACCCAATGATACATTGCCCTTTTTACTTACCCATGGGAGTTTCAATTCCTCATAGGTACGATAAAAACGTGATATTTTAGGTAGTATTGAGAATCTTGGTTTTGGTTTCAATTCCTCATAGGTACGATAAAAACTATACTAATATGTCTTTAAAAGGTGAAGAAGGGCAGAGTTTCAATTCCTCATAGGTACGATAAAAACGGACCCTTGACTCAATGAACCGCTTCGCTGAAAAAAAGTTTCAATTCCTCATAGGTACGATAAAAACACAATTAGGAATTGATGTTTCCCTTTTGAACAAATAGTTTCAATTCCTCATAGGTACGATAAAAACTGAAACACTTCCATAACAAGTGGCAAAACCACTTCTGCGTTTCAATTCCTCATAGGTACGATAAAAACATATTGAAAGTATAGATACCAAGCCACACCCTAAGCAGTTTCAATTCCTCATAGGTACGATAAAAACGCCAGTCATTGAACCTATCATGAATATGATTGCAGCGGGTTTCAATTCCTCATAGGTACGATAAAAACTACCAGCTGGGCTACATACAGCTCGGTGTTTTCGTCGTTTCAATTCCTCATAGGTACGATAAAAACTACAATTTCAGGTGTAGGAACCAAATCAATAAGCCACAAGTTTCAATTCCTCATAGGTACGATAAAAACCGAGCCCCCGTCGTTTACTGTTACTCTCCCCGGCGGGTTTCAATTCCTCATAGGTACGATAAAAACGTTACTCTCCCCGGCGGTAAATGGGGGAGTGGGACAAGTTTCAATTCCTCATAGGTACGATAAAAACAGAAACTCCCTAGCATTATCTATATTTAGGGGGTGGTCGTTTCAATTCCTCATAGGTACGATAAAAACGCATCAGATACTTCTGCAGATATAGCACCCAAGCCCTGTTTCAATTCCTCATAGGTACGATAAAAACTCAAACTGTTTTAAATTTCATAATATATAACCTCCTGGTTTCAATTCCTCATAGGTACGATAAAAACTCCTCCTGTTGGCATTTCTATACTGAATATATAGGGTTTCAATTCCTCATAGGTACGATAAAAACGGAGGTATCTTCACTGTCATACCAACTGCATATATGTGTTTCAATTCCTCATAGGTACGATAAAAACCAAATAACGTCATCATTTGCTTCCTTAGATAATTTAGTTTCAATTCCTCATAGGTACGATAAAAACTTTCTTGTTATATCTCACTATTTTATATATATATATGTTTCAATTCCTCATAGGTACGATAAAAACCCTCCGTCAATAAAACTGTTCCGCTGTTATTGTCATAATCGTTTCAATTCCTCATAGGTACGATAAAAACCGGTTTAATAGACATGTACAAGATTAAAGAATATTTCTGTTTCAATTCCTCATAGGTACGATAAAAACGTTCGTAGTTTGATTCGTCTAGAAAGGTTGCTACCAGTTTCAATTCCTCATAGGTACGATAAAAACAATTGTGTTGGTTCTAGTTGTTTTCTTGCTTCTTTCGAGTTTCAATTCCTCATAGGTACGATAAAAACCAGTATCTGTTCTCCATCGTTAAGATGAGGAACATATTGTTTCAATTCCTCATAGGTACGATAAAAACGTATTTACCGTATTTGGATTCGTACCAGTCTAAGCCAGTTTCAATTCCTCATAGGTACGATAAAAACTTTTGAATACGAGCTCCCTATATCAACTTCTGCAAGTTTCAATTCCTCATAGGTACGATAAAAACGCCGGGTGCGTTACAATCTCCATCCCGACACTGGAGTTTCAATTCCTCATAGGTACGATAAAAACTTTGAGAGTCCTCAAAATCAAACCAGCTGGGGCGCTGTTTCAATTCCTCATAGGTACGATAAAAACACAGGATTAGAAATGCTTTCGATACTTTCAGAAAGAGTTTCAATTCCTCATAGGTACGATAAAAACCCAGTCAGGATATCAATCCTTACAGCAACTAGCACCAGTTTCAATTCCTCATAGGTACGATAAAAACAAAATATAACTTCTTTTCACCATTTGCACAAAACTCGTTTCAATTCCTCATAGGTACGATAAAAACGAGAAGAGAAAGTAGAGGGTAAATGGGTAAGGTATGAGGGTTTCAATTCCTCATAGGTACGATAAAAACCCTTTACTTCGGATTTTTTGCCTGTCAGCATTTCAGGTTTCAATTCCTCATAGGTACGATAAAAACTTATATTGGAGAAGGTGACGGTAGAGTAAAAATATAGTTTCAATTCCTCATAGGTACGATAAAAACGAGAGTATTGACCAACATGGGAATGTTGGGTGAAGAGTTTCAATTCCTCATAGGTACGATAAAAACGGGCAGAAGATAGAATATCTTCTGATTCCTGAAAAACAGTTTCAATTCCTCATAGGTACGATAAAAACAAAGACAATCAACGTTGGATGGAATTAGCTGAAGCCAGTTTCAATTCCTCATAGGTACGATAAAAACAATTACTGCGGGAAAGCTCTGATGTGGAGCAGTCCCCGGGTTTCAATTCCTCATAGGTACGATAAAAACGGACGTTAGATGAAGAAGAAAAATGAGGTGGATGAAGTTTCAATTCCTCATAGGTACGATAAAAACATTAGATAGAGAATTGAAAAATTGCCTGCAAATGCAGGTTTCAATTCCTCATAGGTACGATAAAAACGCGGTGTCTGGTTGCAATAATGGTGTGCACAATTGTATGTGTTTCAATTCCTCATAGGTACGATAAAAACGAGATAGCTTAGACAAAACATATTGGTACCTGAGCAGTTTCAATTCCTCATAGGTACGATAAAAACGGCACATGCACGGATTAATGAAAGGTTTAAAAGATTGTTTCAATTCCTCATAGGTACGATAAAAACGGGTCTGTGATTTTCAAGTCGAGTTTGTCGATTATGGCCGAGTTTCAATTCCTCATAGGTACGATAAAAACGTCACTCTCCCTGGCGGAAAATGGGGGAGTGGAACCGGTTTCAATTCCTCATAGGTACGATAAAAACTTTTTCAGTCTATTGAAAGTCTGGGAAATAGTATCGGGTTTCAATTCCTCATAGGTACGATAAAAACATGCTTCCGCAAATCTCTTATATACTGCGACAATTTCTGTTTCAATTCCTCATAGGTACGATAAAAACGAAAGGAGGTGATGCCAAATGATGTTCAGGGCACAGTTTCAATTCCTCATAGGTACGATAAAAACAAGAAAATTTATGACGGTGATATATACGAATTGGCAAAGTTTCAATTCCTCATAGGTACGATAAAAACAGAGGCTTGTAGTAAATATATAACAAAATATGTTAGGTTTCAATTCCTCATAGGTACGATAAAAACCTAAGTTTGAGCTTGTGTCGATAACTCAATAATTTTGTTTCAATTCCTCATAGGTACGATAAAAACGCGGAGTTGTTGTATCTATATAGACCAAATTATTACCGTTTCAATTCCTCATAGGTACGATAAAAACAATAATGTAGATAACTACATTAAGAAGTTGTCGCAGTATAGTTTCAATTCCTCATAGGTACGATAAAAACTTTAACAAACGGAACATATGGATCTATTACATCAAAATGTTTCAATTCCTCATAGGTACGATAAAAACTTAAAGAAGATTTAAAGTCTTTGTTTATTCCTTCTGGTTTCAATTCCTCATAGGTACGATAAAAACTCTTCACCTTCTTTTATGTTCGTAAGATACGCCGACAAGGTTTCAATTCCTCATAGGTACGATAAAAACGGCAGCCATTTTTCTTTCTCTCCAACCAAATTTTGCGTTTCAATTCCTCATAGGTACGATAAAAACAGAAGACAATCAACGTTGGATGGAATTTGCAGATTTAAGTTTCAATTCCTCATAGGTACGATAAAAACCAACAAATATTCAACATTCTGTCCTGTATGCTTTCGGTTTCAATTCCTCATAGGTACGATAAAAACAGTAACGACTGTAATATACACCCGTAGAAGGGACATAAGTTTCAATTCCTCATAGGTACGATAAAAACGAGATGGCGAGGGTAGGATTTAAGAGTGAGGAGAAGCAGAGTTTCAATTCCTCATAGGTACGATAAAAACAAGTTTTCATTTCCAATCTGCCTAGCTGTTTTCTCGCTAGTTTCAATTCCTCATAGGTACGATAAAAACATATTTCGTTTTAGCTGCATCAATAGAAAAATTTGTGTTTCAATTCCTCATAGGTACGATAAAAACCTGGCAAAACGACTGTTGGCATACTCAAGTTTATGCGTTTCAATTCCTCATAGGTACGATAAAAACTTCAAATAGGATACGTAATCACCGGTCAAACACCTTTGTTTCAATTCCTCATAGGTACGATAAAAACTCTATTATACTATGTGCTAAATTAAACTATTGTACTTCGTTTCAATTCCTCATAGGTACGATAAAAACTTGAAGACGCTATAAACAGAATACAGGCACATTTAAACGGGTTTCAATTCCTCATAGGTACGATAAAAACCGTAATTTTATTTTTTCAGCTATATCAAAAGCATATATGTGTTTCAATTCCTCATAGGTACGATAAAAACCCATAGAACTCGCTAAACTTCTGCTTTATATTTTAACTCTATATAAAACAAAAATCAACAATCAGGATCAAGTCCAAATTTTTGTGTAAAATTCCCTCTGGCTAGAATCAGGGTAAATTATCACCACTAATCTCCAAATTTTACTGCTTCCGGCTCTTTTAGGTCAAGGATTTGCTACCGCCGGGC